>Ga0214921_10000254_pt1 | contig 105940 bp, 93 predicted proteins | sample LL1505_MetaG_FD_177992 | JGI IMG/M metagenome (GOLD analysis project Ga0214921, IMG submission 177992) | Freshwater microbial communities from Lake Lanier, Atlanta, Georgia, United States - LL-1505 | ecosystem: Environmental > Aquatic > Freshwater > Lake | place: USA: Georgia | collected... | reverse complement strand
AAATCACTGGCCAAAAAGAGGCGATTGTTTAAGGATGCATCACCTAACATAAAAAGTCGGCCATTTAATGATGCATCTCCTGTTACAAACAATCGATTGTTTATAGAGACATCACCCACAATGTTGGCTGTCTGATTAACCGTGAGACGACCACCCATGGATAAATCACTGGCCAAAAAGAGGCGATTGTTTAAGGATGCATCACCTAACATAAAAAGTCGGCCATTTAATGATGCATCTCCTGTTACAAACAATCGATTGTTTATAGAGACATCACCCACAATGTTGGTTGTCTGATTAACCGTGAGACGACCACCCATGGATAAATCACTGGCCAAAAAGAGGCGATTGTTTAAGGATGCATCACCTAACATAAAAAGTCGACCATTTAATGATGCATCTCCTGTTACAAACAATCGATTGTTTATAGAGACATCACCCACAATGTTGGCTGTCTGATTAACCGTGAGACGACCACCCATGGATAAATCACTGGCCAAAAAGAGGCGATTGTTTAAGGATGCATCACCTAACATAAAAAGTCGGCCATTTAATGATGCATCTCCTGTTACAAACAATCGATTGTTTATAGAGACATCACCCACAATGTTGGTTGTCTGATTAACCGTGAGACGACCACCCATGGATAAATCACTGGCCAAAAAGAGGCGATTGTTTAAGGATGCATCACCTAACATAAAAAGTCGACCATTTAATGATGCATCTCCTGTTACAAACAATCGATTGTTTATAGAGACATCACCCACAATGTTGGCTGTCTGATTAACCGTGAGACGACCACCCATGGATAAATCACTGGCCAAAAAGAGGCGATTGTTTAAGGATGCATCACCGGTTATGTACAAATTCGCATTTCCTGAGATATCGCTATTTACAAATAATCGATTGTTTATTGAGACGTCACCCACAATGCTTGCTGTCTGACTGACCGTGAGACGACCGCCCATGGATAGATCACTGGCCAAAAAGAGACGGTTATTTAAGGATGCATCACCAGTTATGTACAAATTCGCATTTCCTGAAATATCGCCGCCAATAAATAGCCTTTTGCTTACTGCAAAATCACCTATTATATTGGTGCCATTGTAAACAGCTAAACTGCCGCCTACTATTAAATTGCCTCCTAAAAATAATCTATTATTCAATGATGCATCGCCTGTTATATACAAATTCGAATTTCCTGAAATATCTCCTTTAACAAATAATCGATTGTTTATTGAGACGTCACCAACAATGCTTGCTGTTTGATTCACAGTGAGTCGACCACCCATGGATAAATCACTGGCCAAAAAGAGACGGTTATTCAATGATGCGTCATTAGTTATGTATAAATTTGCATTTCCTGAAATATCGCCATTTACGAACAATCGATTGTTTATTGAGACATCTCCTATAATGCTTGCTGTCTGACTTATAGTGAGTCGACCACCCATGGATAGATCACTGGCCAAAAAGAGGCGATTGTTAAAAGATGCATCACCGGTTATGTACAAATTCGCATTTCCTGATATATCGCCTTTTACGAATAGTCGGTTACTCATTGAGACATCACCAACGATGCTTGCTGTTTGATTCACAGTTAGGCGACCGCCCATAGATAAATCACTGGCCAAAAAGAGGCGATTATTTAAGGATGCATCACCGGTTATGTACAAATTCGCATTTCCGGAAATATCGCCTTTTACGAATAGTCGGTTACTCATTGAGACATCACCAACGATGCTTGCTGTTTGATTCACAGTGAGGCGACCGCCCATAGATAAATCACTGGCCAAAAAGAGGCGATTATTTAAGGATGCATCACCGGTTATGTACAAATTTGCATTTCCAGATATATCGCCTTTAACAAATAATCGATTGTTTATTGAGACGTCACCAACAATGCTTGCAGTTTGATTCACAGTGAGGCGACCGCCCATAGATAAATCACTGGCCAATAATAGGCGATTATTTAAGGATGCATCACCAGTTATGTACAAATTTGCATTTCCAGAAATATCGCCATTGACAAACAATCGATTGTTTATTGAGACATCTCCTATAATGCTTGCTGTCTGACTTATAGTGAGGCGGCCACCCATAGATAAATCACTGGCCAAAAAGAGGCGGTTATTTAAGGATGCATCACCATTGTTCGTCAAATTCGCATTTCCTGAAATATCGCCATTGACGAACAATCGATTATTTATTGAGACATCTCCTATAATGCTTGCTGTCTGACTTATAGTGAGGCGACCGCCCATAGATAAATCACTCGCCAATAATAGGCGGTTATTTAAGGATGCATCACCGGTTATGTACAAATTCGCATTTCCTGAAATATCACCTTTTACAAATAGCCTGTTACTCATAGAGACATCACCAACAATGCTTGCTGTTTGATTCACAGTGAGGCGACCACCCATGGATAAATCACTGGCCAATAATAGGCGATTATTTAAGGATGCATCACCAGTTATGTACAAATTTGCATTTCCTGAAATATCGCCTTTTACAAATAGCCGGTTACTCATAGAGACATCGCCGATAATACTGGCCGTCTGGTTTATAGTGAGGCGGCCACCCATAGATAAATCACTGGCCAAAAAGAGACGATTGTTCAAAGATACATCCCCTGTTACAAATAGCCGATTGTTTATGGAGACATCACCTACTATACTAGCAGTCTGTCTCACAGTTAGACGACCGCCCATTGACAAGTCACTTGTCACATTTACAATACCAGATACATCTAATGGGTAATTCGCAGTTTGTACTCCATATCCAATAGCAACACCTGGGGAATTTCCAGTATTTCCGATTACCATTATATTTCCATTTGTACCAACTGCGTTTCCCTGTACAAATTGTGCAATTGTTCCTGACCCATATTGATACATTTTAATTGCTGATCCAGACGGTAGAATACTATTTGTAGAAATATCCAATTCTTCTGATACATTCAATACTACATTTGTTTGTGTTATAGAACCAAGAACATTAAATGAGCCATCTACTATTAAATTACCTGTAACGTGAACACTATTTCCTATTCCAGGATTTAAACCAATATTTCCACCAGTAGAACTTATATTTGGTGTTGTTCCTAATGAAATTCCACCATTTACTGAAATTCCTTGTGAATTTATAGTTATTCCATTATTACTAATGATTGACTTACCAACATACAGATTACTATTTAAACTGGAATCACCGGTTATCAAAAGACGCGCATTTCCAGAGATATCGCCGGTTACAAACAATCGATTGTTTATTGATACATCACCCACAATGCTGGCTGTCTGGTTTATAGTCAGGCGACCCCCCATGGATAAATCGCTTAACAAAAAGAGTCGATTATTCAATGATGCATCCCCTGTTACCAAAAGTCGTGCATTTCCAGAAATATCACCATTTACAAACAAACGGTTATTTATGGAGACATCACCTACGATGCTGGCTGTTTGGTTTATAGTGAGACGACCACCCATAGATAAATCACTGGCTAAAAAGAGGCGATTGTTTAAGGATGCATCTCCAGTTACCAATAATCGTGCATTTCCAGAAATATCTCCATTTACAAATAAACGACTGTTTATAGAGACATCACCTACGATGCTGGCTGTTTGGTTTATAGTGAGGCGACCGCCCATGGATAGATCACTGGCTAAAAAGAGTCGGTTGTTCATTGATGCATCCCCTGAAATATAAAATCGTGAATTTGCGGATATGTCTCCTACAATTTTTACTGCACCAAATAAAATGGTGGTTCCAGAAACATCCAATGTTGAAATCGCAGTCGTACTTAGTTTACCAATCCCAACCTTATTATTATAAATATTTACTGCGGTAGTGTTAATACCGTTCAAACTAAAATCAAGCGAAATATTGTTATAATTAAATGACATAGCACCAACTGAACCAGTTGTGGTACTGGTTGAATCATTATCTGCAAAATGAAGGGTCTTGGGATTTATAAATATAGAATTAAATGGTGCAGTTGGACTACCTAAGTTTACGCCTGGATTTAACGGAAGTATATCACAATTTACAAATAGACGCCCAGTTACATTTGTGTCACCAGATACAAATAAACGATTGTTTACTGATGCATCACCAGCAACAGTGGTTCTCGATGATATTAAATTACCTAAAAATATATTGCCTGCATTACCACCCAAATTAATTGTCTGTACGTTCTCATTTAACAAATTAAAATTGCTATTGTTCGATGATATTTTTCCATAATTTATAATTCCATCCGTAGTAATGTTTATATCACCAGTAATATTCATATTACCACACACATCAAATACATTGTTCCCTATACGATTAAAAAGATTGGGGATGAATAAATAAAAAATATTGGATTCGCCAATCGTAGATGCTAAGTTGTACCGACTAATGGTCCGACTAATGATGATAGTATTTATATCATACATTGTAATACATTGCAATAAATTAGTCGACCCATTAATAAGGCCACTTATTCCAGATGAATTTAATATATTATTTGGGACAACATACCACACTGCTAACCCTTGGGCATTACTCCAATTTACACAATATAGAAACAATCCATTATTTCCTACAGCTACTGCATTATTTAAATCATATACGTATACTTGGTTTATTGTAAAACTGGTTGAATTTAAACCAATTATAGAAGTTGGAAATATATTAAACCAATTGGTTCCATTTATGGTGTAAGAAATAATACTATTTCCTACTGCAATTGCAAAAGTGTCATTATAAACTTGTATATTATTGTATGTTAAGGTTGTATTTAATGGATAATTTGCGGCGATAATTCCTGTAGTTGTACTATATTTCCTAATTCCAACCCCAGCAGTGTATATAAAATTTGTTGTTCCGTCGATAGCAGTAATCACTGTTGGTATATTTTCTATAAAGGGTGTTGCATTAACTACATAATTTGAATTTACAGGTATAGTTGAATACGGTATATCAAAATATTCAATATTTTTTGTATTTGTATCAGCGTCAATAAAAAAAATAAACACGCGTTGTTGCCCTGAAGGGATAGCCGGCGAATTGGTTATTAAAATGCTGGTTATCTTACGATTTCTTGTACCATCTAGATTGATTTTTGCCCAAGATATGCCACCATTCACTGTAAAATAAATAAAGTTGGAAACGGTTCCTATTACTGAAAAACTATTATCATATACATACAATGAAAATGCTGTATTTTGGAGATTCAATAAACCATCACTTTCTCCAGCAATTTTCGATATTTTCCATGTTTGACCGTTATTTACGGTATAAGCAGCATATTGATAATATGGACCAGTAATATTGCTGGATGTTCCAACTGCTATCCCACAACGATATCTTGTAAATCTTTTTGAGAACATCATATTTAATACTTGAAAACTAACATCAATTTGTTTCGTAATTTCACCATTTCCTATATGTAATGGACCATTTACATCTAATATATATTTATCATAATTTGGTGAAAATGTATTTATTCCAATGGTTCCACGATAATAGGTGCTACTGCTTCCTGTAACAAAAGTAGAAACTGGCATATAATTTCCACAGTTATCCACGAGTCCATATGATCCCATACTTCGTGTTGGATCATTTACATAGCTTCCTCCAACTAACTTCGCACCCTGTAGTGTTGGCGTTATTAAATTAAGACTCGTTGTTGATAACGAATCTAGTGCAATACTTGTTATAGAATTGCCTATTTTCGCACTTGTACTGCCGTAATAATCATATAAATAAAGAGTCGATGATAAATCACTCAATGTTACCTTTGAAACAATATTACTGAATTGCAATGGCACCTTTGAAAATACGATATTGTCAGATAAAATACTAATTGAATCGCCTGCGTCTATTTTTATATTGCCACCACTTATAATATTGGTATCTGTGTTAGCATTCAAATTGATATTATTCGAATAAATGTATGAATTTCCCTTGGTATTTAAGCTTATATCTCGAACCGAATTAATATAGACATTATTTGAATTCGAAATAATATTTCCGTTAGTAGCACAAAAGCTAATGTCATATAAACTATTTAAATTAATATAATCTGAAAATACACTTAGACTGCTTGCCCCCCCAATATTTGCATTATGTTGAATTCTTGAATCTGGTACTACGTTATATTTATTTGTACTAGCGTCGTTAAAAAAATCAATATATGAATTTGAATTGTCATTAACTGTAACGACGATTCCGCGATAATTTACATTTTGTGCAATAATGCTTCTGTTAATAACATTGGGAGATGTTACCGTTAATATATCACTTTGAGTAACATTTGTTGAAAAATTAGTTTTTCCACGAACTTCCAAAGCACTGCTTGGGTTTGTTTCATTAATGCCGATTCCTACGCCGGAACCATCAATATATGGATAATCTGGTGGAATAATATTATTAACGATCAATGGTGAGTAATTTGTCAATGAAATATTTGTATTTAAAAGCAAATTTGGAAGACCTAAAAACAGCTTATTACTAACAAATAAATTTCTGCCCACATTCGTATCATAATTTGAAAAAATATTCTGTTCACTTATAGTATTACCTGCAGTTACTACGTCAGCATTTACTGTAACGGAACTTGTAAAATTTAATGCACCGGAATATTTTTCACGAAGTAATACCTGGTCGGCTACCAATGTGCCTATTGTTAAATTATGAAATTGGTCTTGTTTTCTTAATCCACCATATTGTCTCCATGAATTTGACATTATTATAAAATATAGTATACAATCTTACTATATTTTATCCCAACCATCTATACATATTTTCTACTCTTTACAGTTTTTCTCCTATTTTTTTTATTAATAAATTCACGGATGTTCTCGACATTTTCTAATATTTTATCCACGATTTCTTCATAAAACATGCGAAATTTGCCTCGATTGTTTTTGATATCATTTAAAGAGAACCATCCTATTTCTATTTTTTCAAATAATTTACTTTTGGACAACATCTGATTATCCATTCTTTCCCATAAAAATGCGTGATTATTGTTATAATATTTTACCAGGTTCTCATCATAATCCCAAAAAATAATGTGTACGTGATAATTATTATGTTCTATATGATAAAAACCACCATGTGTTTTGATATGTTTTGCTAATTGTTTACTATCTCCTAAAAACCCAGTCAATTCTTCTGAACCTTCACGCAGAGCTGTTTTAAATGGTGTTTCACCATTTTCTACACCACCGCCAAAATCTGACCAACCCTTTGCGGATTTTTCCATATTATTTTCTTTACCAAATAAAAAATAAATTTCATTGTTATGTATTGTTACAGGTAAAATACTCCCTGCTACCATTTTTATATTTTTTCGTATAATATAGATAGATATATTATTATATATATACAATTTTTACATCTGTATTTTCTTCCTCTTTCATTTCATATCTTGTAAAATCTATGGGTTCTCTAGAACCCTCTGGAATAGTGGGTATTTTGCTATAAAATTCAACCACTGTTGGATTCGTACGAATCTTATCTGGATTAAATGCTGTCAGATAGAGTCCATCCATTGATTTAATTCTAGAGAGTGCAACGTAGGATTGTCCACATTCAAACACAGAATTTCCAATGTCCATTTCAGCCATATCTAATGTAGAACCCTGCATTTTATGTATCGTCATTGCCCATGCTAGACAAAGTGGAAATTGCCCAATTGCAATACTTGGATATTCTTCTGATTGCCAATAATGTGGCTGAAATGTCTGGGTTACGCCATTTGAAAATTTCACTACTGGCAAGAATAAACCATTTGATTCTACTATATCTATGATAACACCCTGGGATCCATTGCAAATATTATTATCCAAGTCTAAGTTAATCGTACATAGAACTGATGCCCCCTTTTTTAGTTTAAGAAGTGGAAAACACGACGTATTTTTTAGTAGATAATCTAGCTCAAACTCGATTTCTTGTTCAGTTAATTTTCTACATTTTTCTAGCTGTTCAGCAGATAGTGATTTACCATTTTCTATTATTGTTCGACAATCTATCTTTTTTGAATATGTAAAATGATATTCCTCTTCATCTAGAGATTCAAACATTGTTTCGTTCATATACTCCACTTTGTCACGCGTTGGATACAATTTGGTGGGAATACAACCATTATTATTCGATAAATCATAGGGAATATTTACACGTGTCTTTAATATTCTTCGTCCATATTCGTCGATTGAACCGTTTCGAATTTGTAGTAAAATATTAATATAAATGGGGTCTTTTTGACGGAACATTGTTTTTAATTCAATATGGTTCTCTATTGGGAATATATCAAGCCATCTCTCCGACTCAAAACAAAACATCACTGTATCTGGTTCACCAGGTGTTCCTACTGGTGGCAATTGAAAGAAATCTCCTGTGCAAACAATTTGAATGCCACCAAATGGCAATGAATTATTGCGAATTTTACGCCCAATAATATCCAATAATTCAAATATTTTTTTTGAAAGCATACTTACCTCATCGATTACTAAAATGTGTACGCGTTTCCAATTATTTACAGCCTTTCGATTTCTCAATACTGACTCTATTATTTTTTTTATTTCACCACGCGCTAGACGGATTCCACTCCAAGAGTGGATAGTTTTAGCATTGCAACCTAATAATACGGCTGCACAACCAGTAAGCGCACAAATTTGTATTTTTTTCTTTTGAGAGTAAGCATATTCCACCAAATAATGGATGAGTTTGGTTTTTCCAGTTCCACCAGCGCCTGTTATAAATAAATTTTGATTTTGTTTAAACTTTTGGAGTGCATATTTTTGTTCCTGTGACAATTCTATCATTTTACCTCTCTAGGAGCGGTGTTGTTATTATTTCAATATTCGTTATTTTAATTATCTGTTAGTGAAAAACAGTTGGTTGAATCAATTTTTTACTGTGAATATTATTCATATCCATAAATAAATTCCAAAAAATAAAAATATTTAGGTATTATAAAACAAATGAGTGAAACTGCAGCATTTATAAATGCCTATGAACCTATTAGTAATACTATTACTACTAGTAACAATTATGAATATTTTGGATTCAGAATTCATGTTCATGAATTAATCTTGAACGAAAGCGTTTCGTTGCGCATCAACGTTGCTTATCTATTAAATGGTGCCAAGGATCCTTCGAACCTAAGAAACGATGGGACATATAGTTATGTTACAAAATTTGCCGTTTTGACTGGCGATGATTACGCGAATTGGGGAAATAATGATCAATATATTTATGAATGGGTTAACAATAATTTTCAAACTATTATTAATTCTACCCTATTTTTGCATCCAAAAATGATTAACCCCAATGAAATGTAATCTTCATCATTCTCAAAAATATACTTACCATAAACGGAAAGTATATTCTATTTGTTCGTTTTACGCCTTTTATGCATTTACGCTGAAACACCTTATTCATGTTCAATCTCAAGACAAAATGAAAAATCAAATCCATAGAGAGAAATGTTTGCACCAGATTCATTTAACAATTGTATATTTAATTTCAATATATCGATTTTACCTGTATATTCTCGTTTATCTGTTAACAATGTTCCGTTCTCGACGCTACCTGATAAAATATTCCCAAAGCCAACTGAATTACCTATGGGTATTCTGGCAATCACATTTTTATTTATCAATGAATTTGCTATCGGTGAAACAAATGAATGCTGATTGCCTCTACTAAATTCATCAATCGCTAAATATAAGTATCGTGGTCCATTTAGATCAATAAATGTATCCGATGTTAGACTCTTTGTCTTTGATATATTATAATTTGCTACATATGTGGTATTTGTCTGGTATTGTGCTTCCGTTTTGCGGAAACCTATTGTCCAACCCAATTTATTCTTTACATTCCAACGATCAGCTAAACCACTAGAGTTGACATCAAACCGTATCGAATAGGTATTCGTGCTTCCTGAATTTACGGTAAAAATAGACTTATTGTTTACAATGGAAAATGTTATGTCGGTAATATTTGCTTTTGACAATTCTGAATTTATTTCTGTTACGAGTGTTTGTGCTGAATAATATCCATCCAATATAGTAATTACATAATTTGTGTTGGTTACTGTATTTGTTATAAGAAATACATTGTTACTATTTTGACTAGATATGTTGTAATATACAATGGGTATTTCAACACTCTTTACTCTCATGCGCTTTACATCTGTAATTCGCTCAGGCAATGTTAAATTATAATTTACTGGGTCAAAATAGTTATATTCATCTCGGAATCGCGTATCGATGTTTATATATTTTACCTTGGTCTCTTTTTTTACATTTGTCATTACCATGTGACTACCATATTGTTTGGTGGTTGGATCTAGAAATAATTCTTTATTATCATTATAAAAACTCATCTAATGTATTATATTATATCTAGTTTTTTTATTTGGCACCTCTACAACTTATGCAACCTGGTTTATCTATATTATAAAACATTCCTATTTGTATGCTTCTTGATAATATGGACTGTTTATCTCGTAATACATTGCCAGAAGGGGGGTCATTTAAAATAACAATATTTTTGTCAGTTACATCAGTAGTTGAATTTTTTACTAAATATTTTTGCGATTGATTAGCTGTATCATTTGAACCGCCAGTTGGGTTATTAGCGTTAGTGTTAGAGAACCTTATTCTCCTACCATGATTTGTTGTAAAATTCATTTGCATTTTTATAAAAATTGATTCTATAAATTATTTATATTTTATGTATAAAAAATATCAGATAAAATACAGTTTGCCATGAATGGATGCGACAGTAGTATAAATTATAGGTGTGATTATTGTAATCATGAATATCGAACTAGGGATAAATATAGCGAGCATATCGTTTTTTGTGAATTTTCCCATAAAACAAAGAGGGAACAAGAAGAGGATATAGAAATGTTTGAAACAATGCCTACCCAAAAACACATGTTTTTAATATTAAAACAATTGGCACTACGCGTTGATAAATTGGAACGAGAAAACGAAATACTACGTAATGTTGCAGCCAAGGCAAATAAAAAGATAAATATACTCGAATGGTTAAATAAACAGGAGACAAAACCAAGCAAGACGTTTAAAGAATGGGTGCTGGCATTTGACTATGAAAATACAATAAAGGATGTCTTTCAAATTGATATACCAACGGCTATTATTCATACTTTTGAAAGGGGTGTTGGAGAACTTACACTTAAAAATATAGAAAATATACCCATTCGAGTGTTTTTACAAAAGAAAAATATATTTTATGTCTACGGAAAAGAAAAGAGTAATGATCCTGAACCGACTTGGTATGTTTTATCCGATGATATATTTGATAAATGGATTGATTATATGATGGATCGGTTCTTGATGGTATTTCCTATATGGTTTGAAAAGCAGCATAAGTCGAATCCAGCATATAGTAAAGAGTTGGAGGATGAAAAAAACGGCTTTTATAAGAAGCTTTTGGGTGGTAAAATAACCGAAGAATCTAGAAATCAGCGTGTGCGTCATGGTGTATTCAAATCATTGCAAAAGAATTCGAAAATGATTTCTGATTATGTTACTATGACCTAGATGACCTAGGTGACATAGATTTATTTTGTTTTTACCTGTGTATCTTTTTTCATGTAAAGAATGAATAAAAATTGAATTCTTATTTTGGTTACTAGATTAGTATACAACCAAATCATACTATAGAATAAGCCATGCCGACACCACCTACCTATTTATCAAATTTGAATCCTCATCCGCGTGATCAATTTATTGAATTTGATGAAGGTCCACATATTTATACTGTTCATGGAAAACAGGGTTATACCTCTGTAACTACTTGGAATCATAAACATTTTCCACATTTTGACCCTGATTCTACAATTACAAATATACTATCGAATAAAAAAATGAAGGATCCCTCTTACAAATATTATGGAATGACACGAGAAGATATCCAAGCCCAATGGAATAAGAAGGGTGCAGACGCATCCGCAGCTGGAACAAAAATGCACTATGATATTGAATGCTACTATAATAAAATCGATGTAGAGAACACTAGCGCCGAGTTCTCCTTTTTCAAGAAGTTTTTGAAGGATTTCCCTGAATTAAAACCCTACCGCACTGAATGGATGATTTATTATGAAGAATTAAAATTGTCTGGCTCAGTAGATATGATTTATGAGAACCCAGACGGAACCCTACAGATTTATGATTGGAAACGTTGTGAATCGATTGATAATGAAAACAATTTTGGTCAAAGTGCTATAACGCGGTGCATTTCTCATTTACCTCATACTAATTTCTGGCACTATTCATTGCAATTAAATACATATAAGAAAATCCTAGAAACAAAATACGGAAAAACTGTTACTGGTCTCTATCTAGTGCGTCTACATCCAAACAATCCATATAAAACATATGAACGAATTCAGGTACCCTTTTTAGAAAAAGAAATGGATGATTTGTTTCAAGAACGTAAACGTGAAGTAGACAAAGAAGAGGAAGAGAAAAATAAAACTGAGACGTAAAAAACATAAAAACAACGTTTTATGAAATTATATTATAAAAATGATAAAGAATAACCTATTTTTTATATTTTTTTATAGATTATGGTTGAAGGTTCTCTCATTCTTTCAATATAAACCCTCTATCCAAACAAATCCAACCATCGTAGAATTGAACAATTCATTTATTAACAAGAATAAATCCCATTTTTTAACATCGTCAGAGAACCTAGATGTGAATACAAAAAATAGTCAAATCGAACCATTTTTTTATAACAAAAAAGAATATTTGTTAAAAATGGAGGAACCCAATAATCAATACGAAAAAACATGGAAAAGCAGGATTTTAATAAGATCCATTCCACAGGGCACAAATGTTATTATGTATTACGACCCCTATAAGTTGGGATTTGCCTATTATTGTGATCAAACCATTCCCTATAATATATTAAATTCAATCGCAATGAAGTATGTTCTATTATATAAATGTTATGATTTTTTCTTGGATGAATGTATTACAGTACAGCCATCACCCCTTTTAAAACTATTAGAGGATGATAAACCAGAGCCGCCGGCATTGTCGAATGCTGAAAGTGTTAAGAAATCAAACGAAAATAAGGAATTAAAGGAATTATTAAAGCGTGCACCTATTGCAAAATTTAAAAATTATAATAAGGCGGTGTCTTCTGTTGTTTCCGATCCCTCTGGTAAAAAATCTGATACAAAGGCACCATTATCTGAAAGGAATGAAAGGAATGGAAGGCAAGAAAAGCCAGAAAAACCGAAAGAGCGTAATCGATTTGTTTATCTTGGAAAAACTGCCAATTTTTCCTTTTTACAGAAGGTTGTAAAAAAACCTACCGTTCGGTTCAATGATTCGTCTCTTATAAAATCTGGTCTTTTTGCAAATTCGGAAGTACAAAAAGAGGTATTTAATTACCGTGATTTTAAGAAAATGAAAGAAATGAAGGAAATAAAAGAAATGTAAATAAACATTCAGTAAATTGGCCGGAAACAAATATACAATCTGGTTATCTTACACCAATAAAGGATAATATTAGAAGTAATTTATTGGATGAAATACGAGACAGACCTAGACGTATGGATCTTGCAAATTTATCAAAATTAAGAGAGGATGTACCATTAGATGATGATACAATCAATATGATTCGTTCTTATTTGGGTGATACGTGATACTGTTTTTTCAAGAATTGGTGGTAAATTAAAATATGGAAAAAAATCGACAACTAATTCATTATCTAAAAGAAAAACGATAAAACGAAAAACGATAAAACGAAAGCAATCTAGGTCAATCTCTATTCGAAAATAAATAGAACTATGTCTAGTCTATATTGTTTTTCTTCTTCCATTCAATAAAACCATGGCTTTTTTCTAATTGAAATGATGTACCTAGGTGTGATTTTGCGATTGCATAGGATCTTAATTCTTTTTCACTAAGTGTTTCTAAGTATCTTGTTTTTAAAATGGCCTCATTATCGATTTTATTCGTAGACGTTTCTTGCGTTTCGGTTCGTGTCATTGTATATAGTTATAATAATGTAAAAATATTATAACTATTTTATTTCAATTTTTTACCTAGGGTATTGGTTCTCCTCTCACTGATTTTCTAAAATTTTTAATATTAAAAATATCCTGGTTTGTGCATAATTTACTCTTATTTAAAATATAGCCAGATTCGGTATTAAATTCATTTAATGGCAATGTAGTTGAATTTATTTGTTGTTTATAATTTTGGCAATATCCTGTTCGTGAGTTGCGTTTGTAAATATCAACGCAACTATTGTTTATTATCATAGTTGACTTATTATTATTGTTATTTGTTAGGGGGCAACTCTGCATTTTATTTGATAAATTACTTATATATGTTCCCTGGGTAGTTGCATATTTGTTAACATTAAATTTTACAACCGCTTGATTATTATTGGGGCCTTGTCCTAACATTTTATATTCTCTATTCAACACTGCATGGGAATCTAATACAGATGATTTTATCACAGTTGGATCCTCGGTGCTAGTAACTGCGCTTTGTATTATTTGACCAATCGGATATTTGCCACAGCAACCACCATGACCACGGAGTGTGGGTCCCTTCATTAATGATCGTTGTAGAGAACGCGATAAACTGGTCTGTCCCACAAATCCCTGGCTTCGATGCGTGCCGTTTATAGAAAAATGGGGCTGCCCCACACTCATATTATTATACTGTGTTTGCGTTTTACGTTTTAATGCAACAATTGACATTATATTATATAGATAGAGATTTTATCATAAGTAAAACTATCATTATTTTATTATAACAATTATAATAATGAGCAATACTAACAATCTAGATTTAGATATAAATAATTATACTTTAAAAGATCTAGAACAGTTCTTTAGTCTTCGACCGAATAGTAAATATACAGCGGCGGATATTGAAAATCGTGAATATGAATTGCGAGAACAATTACTAAAGAGTGGTCATATTAATAAACGATTTAAACGTGATTTAATTGAATTCTTAGAAAAGGCGAAACAATGGTTAACACATGTAAAATGTCCAAAAGAAAAAGAACCATCGGTTGTTCCAAAAAATTATAAACTAGATACGTATGATGTCCCTTCTAGTACAAATTCTATGTCAAGGCCATATTCTAGAAATGAAGATTTAATTGAACGACCAGTTACCCAATTTGTTTATTCACAAAACAGCGAATTTTTTCCTGGGACATTAAACCCCCTTTCAAACCGTGTTATTACAAGATGTTTAAATATAGACTCTCGGTTTCGTGAAAATTTGTTTGCAACCCAAGCATCGGATTATACCGTACATTTACCAAATAAAATTGGCAAAGTTGTTTCTATGCAATTAGCATCTATTGAATTGCCCATTACATTTTATGGCATATCTGCTGGGTATGGTAATAATTTCCTCTATCTAGCCGTTAATTATAATAATGCGATTAATCCGACTGGCCCAACGATTGATGTTACCAAAATAGTAACCATACCAGATGGTAATTATAATGCAATTGATCTTGTGGAGAAATTAAACGTATTAATTTCTGGTCCAGATGCAAGTGGTACTATTTTTTCAAATATACTGGTGTCGTTGGATATTACGACAAGTGGTTCTGGATCTGGCAAAATAACGATTGGTGCAAATCCACCAAGTATTGTAAATTATATTACTCTTGATTTTTACAAAAATATACATGGGGATGATGATAATGTACCCCCAGCAACCAAACTTGGCTGGAATTTAGGTTTTATTTATCCATTTTATACGAATGCAAAAAGTTATACAGCAGACTCTGTAGTTGAGCCGTCATCTATCCGATATTTATATTTGATTGTCGACGATTTTAATAAAAATGCAAACAATCACTTCATAGGTGTATTAAATAATTCTATTTTTAGTCCAAACATTTTAGCTAAAATTACAATGAAGGGTTCCTATTATAGTATATTAATGGAAACTGATTATAATATTGTCACTGAACCTAGAATTTATTTTGGGCCAGTCGATATACAAAAATTAAAAATTCAATTAGTTGATGAAACAGGACGTGTTTTATCAATGAATAATGCCGATTTTTCGTTCTCTATTATCTTAAAAATGTTATATGATTTATAATTTCTATTATTTTAAGTATCTACATAAATATTATATTGTATTCTAATTTACTATGGCAATGGATTTATCTAATGTTGGGCAAAATGTAGTGTTAGCACTAGACGTATCTTATTCACATGCTCCTGGGTTTTCCAGCGTGAGTAATCCTTATACTGGCATGGTTTATGCATTCTATGGTTCAGGTGGTTATACAATTGATCAATGTTTTAATACTATTAAATTAATACCTGAATCTAAGATTTACCAATATGATGTTACAAATGCGGTACAAGTATTGTTTGATGTACGCACATTTAATGAAAAATTAGGTTTATTTAAAGATGAAAATAATCAATATATTACGTACTCTAGTTATGATACAATTCGCGATGTATTTACTACTGCTACCCAAAACAATGAACTGAATACAGAAACTGCACCTGCATTAGACACGATTACACTATCTGCCAATGAATTTGTTAATGGTTTAGTAACAAATTATGTAATGTCGGTTGGATGCTATAACACGGTTTATTCTGATTACATTGAGTATGTTAATACCTATTTTGGTTATGCTGGTGGGTTTGGCACCTTATTTTCTAGTGCGAGTGAATTTGATTTAAATGGTGGTATATTTGATGCAAGTGCATTTGTTAATATTATTAATCCATATTATACAGCAAGTGGAGAACAAGTAAAGCCGTTAACTGGAACCATTACGATTAGTAATATTAATAGTTTGTTGGAGTATGCTATCAATACAAACTGCTTTAATAATCGAAATCCTGTTACTGATTTATCATCGTCTGACCCTGGAACTACCGATGCCTCTAGATATCCTGCATTAAAGGATGGAAGTTCTTATAATTTACCTAGTTCTTATCAAGTTACGAATGATCCATCCTACCAAGCAAATTGGGGTATGGCAGATGGGTTTGTCGCAGGTGATCTTTTATTTGTTCCTGCTGGAACCACTGTTCAATTACATTTAGTGCTTGATTCTGAATTATTTACACCAACAAATAATATTGGACCTGTAAATGTAGGGTTTAATGCGGATGGGTCTATTCGTGTTGGAAGTTTAACATATGCAACGAATCAACAAACTGCTTTAGTAACTACAAATCCATATTACAGTGTTGCGCTTGGACAGTATACTACTAATACTACTGCTACTACATTAAATATTGATAGGACATTAACCGCACCATTATTAATTAAATTAGCAAACTTAAGTACTACATCTGGTGTGGGTGGCTTTCAAAATTCATTTACTAAAAATCTTGCCAGTTACCATAATACAAACTATTATGATCCCAACAATCCTGCTTATACTACATTAGCCGCTGCACAATCAGCCTTTTCTACACAAGAAGCCGCTATAGTAAATACGTTCAATACCGCACAGACAAATTTTGGCCCATCTAGTTAATTCAAATGATAGAGTCTACACTTGCTGTTATTTTATTTTTTATTTTTACTTTTAGTTTTAGCATTATAGTATGATAATTAAATATCATTATACTATAAATAATTTATACAAATATACCAGTTATAACAAATGTCTTATTATTATGTTCAACCGACATTGCCAACACCAAACAATATATATACCGGACAATGTTATGCATTTAATGCTAGTGGTGGTTTTAGAGTACTACAGGGATTCAACCGAATTAATGAACGACCACCAGATTTATTAAGTAAATATGATGTTACTGATGCTATACAAATATATTTTAGTGCTGCAACACTAAATGCAAAAATAGGAATAATAAAAGATGCATCGAATACACATACTATTCAAGCATGGTATGATCCAGATACAGACAGGTTGCACTATGATTCATTAAAGCTATGCAGTTGTGAATTTGTAAATGGTATTAATCTAAACAGCATGGTATCAGTAGGTAAACTTAGTACTATTTATAGTGACTTTAAAGATTGTGTTGCTAGTTACTTTGGTGACCCTGGTGGTTTTGCATCGTTATTTTCAGGTGACCAAGAATTTGAAGTAAATGATAGTGTTTTTGATGCCAGTGCCTTTATACAGATTGTAAATAGTTCCAAATTTAATATGTCAGGTAGTTTTGTTTCTGACCTATCTGGTAATATTACTGTTAGTGATATTAATAATTTATTACAATATGTTGTTGATGGAAATATTTTCGGTAATAGAAATCCTGCAAAATTAGATTGGGGTATTGTGCAAGGTTTTGTAGGCGGTGATCTTATTTTTATACCAACAGGGTTTACTATTACTTTATCATTAGATATACAACCAGAAACATATTTACCTGTTAATAATATTGGTCCTTCGAATTTAAATGCTATACGAAATCGATTAAATTGGACTCGTGGCAATGTAACACGTAGTACAACAAGCACATTGACTAATATTACACAGACAACTACTGTTCCTATTTTAATGATTTTGACTGATAATGAAATCGTTAATAATAATTTAAATTTTAGTTCAAATTGGTCTAAATCAAGCGTTTTAAACACTGGGGTTGCACCTGCAAATTGGTTAGCATGTTCGCTTTCTACAACCGGTCAATATCAATCGTTAATTACTGCATCTGGTGACATATATACTACATCGAATTATGGTGTTTCGTGGACAAATTCATATAATATTTCTGTTTCAGAAAGTAATTCTATTGCTATTTCGTTTACAGGAATGCATCAAACAATGAGTAATGGTCATAAGATATGGGTATCTAATGATTATGGACAAACATGGAGACAAACATATGATGGAGGAACATCAAATATATTTGTTGGCATTTCATTAAGTGGTCGTTATCAGACTGTTGTTTCAAGTGGCGATAATTTATATACATCAGATGATTATGGTAAAACATGGAGGGTTCTTGATGAAAATACCGATTTATACAATTCTATAGAAACATTTCCTACTGGTGGAATTGCGATTTCATACAATGGACAATATCAAACCATTGTCGTAGAAAATATTTATATATCTTCAGATTTTGGTAGAAACTGGACAAATGTAAATGGTGTAAATAATTTTGATGAACGTAATTGGGAAGGTGTTGCAATGTCTTCTGATGGTATGTATCAAACTGCTATTGAAAATGGCGGTGAAGTTCACATATCAACGGATTATGGTAATACCTGGTTATTTGTTGATGACCCACGTATGATAGATAAAGATTGGGCAGCGGTTGCTGTATCTGCCACTGGTCAATATCAAACAGTGTTAGAACAACATGGTGGAATTTATTCGTCGAATGATTATGGTAAAACCTGGAAAATTTCACCTGAATCTATTGTTACTAATCGAAATTGGCAAGCAATTGCTATATCATCTGATGCTATGATACAGATGGCTCTTGATGCACATGGAACTATATACACATCTACTCTATTAAAATCAGATACGCCAACAAGGGATGCTAGTGGTAATCTAATACTTGATTCCAACGGCAATGAACCCTGTTTTTGTGTATATGACCAAAGTATGGGGGTGATTGATGTAAGTTTTGTAGGAGTTCGTCCCATCAGTAATTTATATGTATCATCGACGTCTGCTGCTGCCATGGTTTCATGGAATATGGATACGTCTGGTAATTCTTCATTTATTGCAAATTTAAATCCACCCAATCTAGATAATATTAGCAATTTTAATATAATTAATGCATCCTCTTTTACAATTATGAAATTAACTCGCGCCACTACTTATACTATATATGTTTCAAGAAAACAGACTGATTCTAGTGGAAATGCTATATACAGTGATGCTGCAATGGCAACCTTTACTACACTAATGTAACAATGTAACAATAACAATATAATATATAATTTTCTATACAATATGTATAATCATATATTGTATACATACCATGCCATATATTTCAAGAAAAATCCGTGGTAAAAATTGTTACAGTGTAACCAAAAAAAAGTCAAAAAATAGCAAAAAAAATAACAAATCTGAAAAAAATAAAACTGTGTTCTCGAAATGCACAACAAAAGAGAATGCAAGAAAACAATTAAATTTATTAAGGGCCCTTCAATACAACAAAAATTTTGTCTATCGTTCGCCTACGAAATAAATGAATCTATCAGAGGGTAGATCTTAGTATTCAGTTTTACATTTGCATATATTTTTATTGGTATTTACGCTGTTTAATATGCAATTACACCCTGTTTTTGCATTTCCTGGTTGTTTCACATATTTTTTAACATATTGGGGTGTAAAATATACTGTGGACATTGGTATACGATTTGGGCGTGCATCGGTTCCTGTGCAGGTTAAAAATGTTGGACAAAACAATACTGTTTTATTCATATCGAAAATTTTGATTGTTCCATACGTAGCTGGAATACGATAATCTGGCTTTAAGCTTACTACATTATTTTCAATGGAATATTGCGTAAAATTAATGTATTGCTGTTCCGATAATACTGGTGGTAATGTATCGTATTTTAATTCAGTAGATATCCGTTTATATCTTATATAATCACCTTGAGACATTATATACTATACTTATATTTTATCTAGATACCTATTTTATCATGAAATGCTGAACAATGATAAATATATTGTTTGGTTGTAATATATGAAACATATCCTATTATACTACCGATTAGAGAACCCACCATTAATTGTTCTATTGTATGGCGTTTTGTAATATATCTTTGATAAATTGTTATACCAATAATGAATGATTGTATTAATAGTAGCCATGTATATTTCTTGGTTAAATACAAATAAACGCATGAAAAAAATAAACTTTGCGTATGATGGGATGGCATTCCATATTTATCCGCACCCTCATTATTATCAAAAATAGATGGATTGAATACGGTCCTTTCATTCGGTCTTTCATTTGGTCTTTCATTTGGTATTTCATTTAGACCATCATCTGGTCGTTTTTCTTTGATGAGCAATTTTAATAGAATATTACAGACCTCATTTATTGAAAAAAAGACTAAATAACCTCCTAAGTAATATGGCTGTTTATATAAACATAGAATGGTAATAATAAAAAATAAAAATGAACTCCAAATTCCAATTTTGTTTATTATTTCTAACATAGTATATTTTTTATATACTATGTTATTTTTATTATAGGTACACGTTTTACAGTGTCTAACTAACTACTCTTTTTTTCATTAGGATTTCCAGGTTTTTGTTGATATAATTGTTCACATAACAATGAGAATGACCAATTCGACCCATTTAAATCTAAAACATCCCCTCTATCTGTTACTAATTTCACAGACATTCTTTGTATATTTACTGGTCCAAAATAGGTTCTCTCTTGATTTTGTAAGGTTCCTGAAAAATCTACATAAACACTACCGTTTGCCAATCCAGTTGTTTTCATTGGAATAATCCCAAAAACATCCTTCACAAAAGGGCCACTACTAATGGACTTTGTAAGGTTATTTTTAATTGCACTAGTTCCATTACGCTGATTATTAGCTATCTGCGTTAATGAATATATCTGTTGTTGTGTTAGTGAATTGTATGTAGTATTATTTATTGCATTATTATATACTACTGCACCTGTTACTGGATCACATGTATAGTTTGCTCTATTTGCATAACTGGGTAATGGGATATCACTATCAGTCATGGTTACTGTTACTAATCCATCATTTAAATGATTTAAATTGTAATCATCGATGCAAATTAAAAAATAATTATATAGATTTGTGCTTACCGTAGTATCACCATAAACGGTTACAATTTTTGTTACTGGATCAACTGTTACATTGTTTGTGGCGCCAGTCGATGATAAATTATATACAGTTGAAACACGAAACCCTAATGTCCATCCCAATGTAGAATCCCACGTAGTATTTCTTATGCTACTTATTCCTGAAAAACATTTTACAAAACTATATGGATCATAAAAAACTAGATTATAATCGGTTGCTGTGTATATCTTGTTTATGACTATATGAAAATTTGTATATTCAAAATTATTTACGACTATCACACCAAGTTGAGAACCATAAGTCAATGCGGATGGACTAGAATTTAATGCTGAATTAATTGCACTAATTATATTGCTTCGTTTATATTGTCCATTCGGTATTCGTATTAATATATCATTTGCATTATTGGCTGCTATAACACCATTATCTATTGGTTTAAAATAAAAATAATTATTCGTATTTGTAATATTAATTGAATTAAAGGTAATGGATGAACTAGTCACTCGTGAATAAGATGTACCACCGACTAACGCATTTGTCAATGGATATGTATTTAAATAACTTGCATCAAACAATAATTGATTTGACCATACCGATGATATAGAATTTACCAAATCATCTGTAGATGTAGCTGATGGATCTATTAATTCTATTGTGTAATCCTTATCTGTAAGTACGCGTTGTATAACTACAGTAAATGTGCAATCTAATTTTTGATTCGTTGTATTATAGGTTAATGCTACATTGGTTCCCTGTAATGTTTTCTCACCATTATATGTAAATACAGAAAATTGCTGATTTATTGCATTTTGTAAGTTCTGATAACTTGGATAGTAACCATATGAATCTGTATAACTATTTACGGTATTCGGCAATGGAACTGAATAGGGGGCTTCTTGTATATTCCCACCATTTGCCATATATGATGGAGTTACGCACAATAATGAGGTACCTGTTAATTTATAACTACTAGAAACGTTAAAACTACTTTGAAATACATTCGTAGAAGATAAATCCTGATAACTTTGACCTAAATTCATTGTTAGATGCAGGAAGCTTTGCGACAAATCAACCATATACATATCCTGATTAAAGGTCTTATTAATATCAAATTGAAGATTAATTTGGCTGCTCGCATCAATATATGCTATTGAGGTTGATAAATTAAAATCACCTGTTATATTGCGTGCTGTTTTCGTATTATTATTAACCTGTACTAATGAATTATTTATTTGTGATATAAAACTAGAATAAGTATAACCTTGAACATTTGTAGGAATACTAATATTATAATCATTTATTGGGTTTATAAAATCAGGGTTTGTACAATGCAAATATATTGAAAGGGGTTGTGGGAAAGTTATATTTTTTGATAAATCAGATACTGGTGAAAATTCTGATACTACGTTGTTTGGTTGATTTATTAAATTACTAAAACAAAAACACGAACGCGTTCCTGTCCATACTGCTTTATGTGATGTATTTTGTGTTATAGACGTTTCGTCTGGAAAAATAATTACATATTTTACATTATATCTAGGGTTGGTGGTATTTCTATTTAATTTTACATTTAATGAATAATAAGAATGACTCACATCACTTAGTGTCGGATCTAATATATCGGTTCGAACAATCGACGATCCTTGTAAATAATTATTTGTTGCCAGTTGATTCGATAAATCCGTCACGATTTGATTTCGTGTAGCGATACCAACTACATCATTTGATAAAAATATTTGATAACTTGTATCGATTGTTGACGTTGATGATACATAATCAGTTGGACCATCATATGTCAATACCGTAAAATAGTTATTTGTATTATCTATATAATAGGTTGCATTTGTATAATCTGAACCGGTTGGTGATGCAGAATTACTTGTTGTAAGATCCAATATATGTGCTGATTCTATGTTGAATGGATAGTATACCGGAGAATTAAATCCCAAAAAACTAGGTATACTATTATGTGTTTGTTCACTGGGTCTTGTCCAATTCGGAAAATATAAATAATAATTTGATTCATTGTATGCTTTTTTAATATCAAGATTAAATGTACATAATGATGTATTCGAATTATAATTAATTTGTGTTGTCCCAAAACTTGTATCTGGTTGTGATAATAAAGCTAGCGATAGTGAATTATTAATTGTTGTTACTAGATCATTTGGTGAGTAATTTCCAGGTGTAATATTGATTGATATATCATAATCCCCTGTATCTATTCCTGGCGAATTTCCTTTTAAATAAATTAAATTGCTGCCATAATTTGCATTAATCGTCCACCAGGTATATGGTATTTGTATGGAATACAATTTTAATGATACCACGTCTTTTAATGGATCTGATAAATTGAATGTAAAATCGGTTGACAGTGTACTATGATCTTCACGGTATTGACTATCTACGCTGATAATTCGTTTTACTGTTTGTTTTAATAATGGATTTAATGTGTCTTTCGAGTAGTCAAGGGCTCGCGTTAAACCTATATTGTTTTGATTCTGTGGAATCTTTTCTAGACTGTTAACAATATTTGATAATTGACTAGCCACTATATTTCCATCTACTGTTTGGTTTAAGTTTGCAGTTGTTAAAGCTCCACTGATAACATTACCATTACTTGATGTATATGCAGTACCTGCAGTACCTGCATCAGCATTTGTATTACCTACGCTTGCACTACCCTGCACTATTAAATCCGCAACGGACGTATTTAAGTTAGTATATGTTTCAGTAATTTGAATAGAATCGTTATAATATTCATCACCCTCACCATCTTCTTCTTCTTCCGATTCAAAAAAATGATCAAAAATATCTCTGAAAAATCTGGATAATTTTCTACCAGAATCGTTTTGTATTGTTCCGTATTTTTTTATTAAAAAAAGAATCTTTGCTTCAAGTTCTCTATCTGTTGGATTTCCAGTTAAATCCAATATTCCAAATAATTCAGTCTCTGTGTATTTTGACACATCATACATTTCATCTTCTGTTTTTACCATATATATAATTTATTTGTTATTTGTATTATTTATTCTATAATGACACTTTCTTAATCTCTTTTTGTGGATAAATGTATTTTATACAGAATCATTTTTTAATCCGATCTTTAAACATTTTACGAATAAAATCAACTAAATCTAATTTTTGACTACATCTATACAGCATTTCAACCGGAAATTTTTTTATACCTTGTCCGCGTTTCATATGTCGGTTTCCTGTAAAGCATAATATATCAAATACCTTCATTATTTCGTCTTCTTCTGCAGTCATTTCCTCTCTTGGTATTCTATTTTTTCCTATATAGACATACCGATTATAATTGCCATTATCATAAACAAAATATTTTCCACAAATCGGCTTATTTCTTACCATTCCGATTCCGATAATTTTATCAATATCATTATTCATTTCTAGTATAAACATAATTGAATCGTTGGGAACAGAAAGGCTAATTGGTTCAGGTGAACAATAAATACAATCTATGTTTTTTTGTTTTTCACGATAATTGATATTCTCTTGCCAGGTTTGGTTATTAAACCTAGATGTCATAAGAATATATTTACTTTGTTGTTGAAATGTTTTTAAAATTGTTCGGTTCGCTGACATTTTTGGTTTGTTGTTTTATTTATTACTTATTGTATTTCACAGTTAATGACTATCTGTAGTAATCAATTTTTTGTAAATAATAAAAATGTAGATTTATTATATGTTTTCTGATATGAACAAAGCCAATGAAATATTGGATATACGCGTGTCAACTGATGAATACGATGATGATGATGAAGAAAGTGGAATTTATTTAAACCACCGAAGAATTGAATCCCCCCCTGCGGATTCACATTTGTCGTGGTCAATGACCGATAAAGAGATGAATCTTGCCCAAGAGGGGCTCTTCAGTGGTTTAAATCAACGAATAAATAAATCAACCTCGGCGGATCTAGATTCGTCGTGGTCATTGAGTGATAAAAATTTAAATTCATCCCCTACTGGGCGGAAAATATTCAGCAGGTTAAATTCTTCTTCCTGGTCAATAAGCGATAAAGAGATTAATCCATCCCCAGATGGATTTATTCAGATCTCCGGTGATTTAAATTATGATATGAATGATTATAATTTACCACTAATTCACAGTATTAAAGATATTTATATTCAAAGCAATAGCCCACTTTCTATGTCTGAGAATAATAGTGCTAACCAATCGGATAATGATTCTGATGAAGATGAACGTGGTGATAAAAATATTATTTCATCAAACAAAACCGATCCATTATCAATGGATAAATATTATGAGTATGATGATAAACACTCTAGTAATTTAGATATATTAATTACATACACACGTTGTCAAAAAAGTATTTATTTAAAGGCTAGAAATATCACGGAAGCAAACCTCTATTTATTTATGATACCTACAATATTGATTGGTATTATAATATCTATTCTTGCACCTGAAATAAGTATATACAATTGGGGAGCAGGTCTTATATCTGGACTTAATATTCTAATGACCGCACTTATTAGTCTTTCAAACTATTTAAAACTGGAATCAAAAACTGAAATGTTCTCACAACTAACCAAACAATATGATAAAATAGAAATTTCACTTGAAATGGCCAATAATAAATTGTTATTTTTAGATTCAGAGAAAGAAAAAAATCACCTTATTTTACATAAATTGAATGATATTGAAATTAAATTGAATGAATTGGCAGAAATAAATTGTGTTTCTGTGCCGGAAATAATAAAACATTCATTCCCTATTATTTGTCATATTAATATTTTTTCTCTCATTAAAAAACTGGAAATATACAAAAAAACATTGATACAAAAATTCGTTAATGTGAAAAATGAAATTCGATATATTTTAAATAAATGGAAAAGGAGAGATTCTATATCGAATAACGAATTAGATAAGAATAAAGAGAGAACACGTCTATTATTTCTTTACAGTATTAAGGATAAAATAAAAATAGAATTGGCAGAATATAATCACGTTTATAGCTTTATAGACGAATATTTTTCAAAAGAAATTGCTCAAGCAGAATCTATGAATAATTTCTGGATTCTTTTTTGCAGTTGGTTCTCACGAAAACCCACATTTAATAAATTAGATATATCAAAACAAAATCATATTATTGATAAATATTTTCGGTTTATTTTTGATGATTAGATATATTAGATACTGTGGTGCAACTATGTTTTATTATTTACAACTGTACCACTCGACATATGGAGTGATTTATTTAGTAAATAAATATTTATCCTTACCATATATAACTAATGGATACATGGTCTGAGGCAGGTGATGAAAAAGAAACAAATATTGTTGGCACAAAAAGGAATACTGCGCATAGAAGTCTTATGCAAAAGTTAGAGGCAATTTTGGCTTCTTATGAATTACAGGAAAAATATTCAACGAAATTGTCGGCCCACAGTTTAAATGTCATTGAAAAAATTATAAAAACGAAACCAGAATTTGTAAGAATTGTAGAAAGTACGTTTATTCGTAATGTAAATAATAACGAAATTGAGGCAAATGATATCCCCTATATCATTTCCATAATATCTCATCTTTACTCGTTATTGGGGTCAATGAACCTGGATAGTCGTACAGAATCAATACCAGATACCTGTAATTATATTTTGAAATTTTTAATAAGTGTTATTATAAGAGAACAACTTGTTAAAATAGATGATGAAACGTCTGCGGTATTATTAATATTATGCTGCGAAAATATAATAGACGCGTGTGTAAAATTATTGAAAATGAAATCGGATTCCGATATAAAACCAATAAAAACAAGGGATGACCATTTAATAGAACCAGCTTTTGATATTTCTTCAATAAAGATTGATAAAAATAATAATATTAAACAAACCGATAAAACAACTGTTATTGAGAACCAAAGTGACCGTTGTTGTTAACCTTTAACCTTTAATTTCCAGGCCATCCTGTTCCAAAATATACTTGACCTTTATGGTAAGTATATTTTGGAGAACTATTTTTAAGGTCTATCCGCGGTTTTGTAGCCAATTGGCTTTTGCAAAGCTTAAAATCGGTGGATAGCCTATATCCTTTCGGTGGATAAATATATTTATCCACCGATAGAGATTAAAAACCGAATATAAATTTATGAAAATGTACAAATATATTTTATTTATATACATGTCATATAAAATTATTGTAGCAAGGTACAATGAAAGTATTGAATGGTTGAATAGTGAAATGGAAAATTGTATAATATATAATAAGGGTGAACCATTAAAAAATAATAATAATGAAATTATTTTAGAAAACAATGGAAGAGAAAGTGAAACTTTTTTACATTACATAATTACAAATTATGAGAATTTACCAGATGTAATCGTTTTTACACAAGCAAGAATATCAGACCATAAAGGTAGTGATGATATTAAATATTTAATAAATATAAAAAATCAAGCATTAGAACACTCAAAATCACATAATTATTATACACATAATGATATAGGAAATAATAGTAGTTGGGATAAAGAATGGAATTTAAGTAATGGGGAATATTACCTTACAAATAATTATAAAAATAATAATCATATTACGTTTATAGAATGGTTTAAAACCAATATAAATATAAATTATCCGAATCCGATTAAAATTTATTGTAATGCAATATTTGCTGTTAAAAAAGAAAATATAATCAATAAACCAATTGATTATTATAAAAAATTAATATTAGAAGTAAACCATCATATTAACCCTACAGAAGGACATTTTTTTGAGAGGGCTTGGTATTATTTATTTAACATTTAATCTCTATCAGTGGATAAATATATTTATCCACCGAAAGGATTAGGCTATTCACCGATTTTAAGCTTTGCAAAAGCCATTTGGCTACAAAACTGCGGATAGACCTTAAAATACACGGATAGACCTTAACCATGGAAAGGCGTGAAGCATATCAGTTGATTCTGTAAATAAAATTGATTTTTATTAATTTTATTTTTATTATTGTTACTATTATATGTCATATTACGCAGTAGCAATTGGAAGGAATATTGGAATCTTTTTATCATGGCCGGAATGCAATGATTCAGTAAAAGGTTACAAAGGTGCTATTTATAAAAAATTCAAAACAAAACTAGAAGCCGAGGAATTTATAGAAAAGAATAAACAAAATAATATCATGGATGCGGCTGTTTCGAGAGGACTGGTTGAACCAACGATTCCGATTCCGATTCCGATTCGGATACCTGATTATTATGTTTATACTGATGGTGCATGTTCGAATAATGGTCGTGAAAATGCAAAGGCTGGAATCGGAATCTTTTTCGCAATGGATGATCCACGAAATGTATCAAAAGCCCTTTTGGGAAGGCAAACAAATAATTCTGCAGAACTGACTGCTATTATAACCACTTATTCTATTATAGAGGAGGATGTTATTGCTGGTAAAATAATTGGGATTGTTACGGATTCAGAATATGCTATAAAATGTGTAAAAACCTATGGTGAAAAATGTTCTCATAATGGTTGGGAAAAAAATATTCCAAACAGAGAACTTGTGCGAACGATTTATGAATTATATAAAAATAAATCAAACATTGAGTTTATTCATATTCAAGCTCATACAAAAAAAAATGATGTCCATTCCATTGGTAATTTTTATGCGGATAAATTGGCAAATGAGGCGATTGGATTGTCCGACTGCCCTTACAATAAATAATAATTAGTATTAGGATCCCTTTGCTAATAGCAATTTCCAATACCATTTGCCATCATATACGATTTGAATAGATTCCTGTTTCATTAGTCTTGTTTTTATTTTTTCTGTACCAGGTCCATCATTCCATTTTATTTTTACAAGTATACGTTTATATGCCGGTTCATTTTTTAGAGGTATTTCTGTTACCCCCTCAATTGTTCCAAGTTTCAATTTCAATAGTGTATTTATAATATAATCGCGTTGAAATGTTTTTTCTATACGCGGAATACATAGTGTTGATAACGTTGTTAAGTTCATTGTTCTTATTTGAATAATGTAGATTGTATGGTTGTGTTTCAATTTTTTATTTTATAAAAGATAAACGATTTATAAATAAAATTAGTTTTTTATAAAAAACGCATATGTCATCTATTATTATTTACAATATATTTTGTAATGAAAATACGATCCCAATATTATCAGATCAAATAAATAAGATTGTTTTTACTGGTCTATACGACAACGTTGAATTTATTTACTGCTTCTTTATTGGAGAGAACAACTTTATAATTGAAGCAAAAAAATATATTCAAAAATCTGGCAAAAAGTTTAAATTTGCAGACACATATATTTGTGATTTTTTCGATGAATCGCATTGTCTTATTCAAATGAAAAAATATCTGGTTACTGATGCTAGTGCTACTTCTAATCCTAGACACTTTTTATATATTCATACATTTATAAAGGATATAACTAACCTATTTTTACAAGAAGAGAGAACCCTTACAGAATATTATTTAATGACTAAGCATAAGGATTGCATTCAATTACTTGAAAAATTTGATACAGTTGGTATTAATCTTTTATCAGCATCACCGTTGGAATATTATTATTATTCCATTCATTATTGGTGGTGTAGAGTTGATTATTATTTAACACTTTCATCTGAGGTATCAACTCAATATCCTCCAAACTATTATTTATTATCCAACTTAGATAAGGTGCGAATTTACCACTTCATTAATACAAATGTATCACATGAGACAACTGAATACCCATTCTATAAATATATTGATTCATATATATACCATGAACCGATCTATGTTAGTAAAACTAATGTTAATAATATAAAAATTGTTATAGCAAGATATAATGAAAATATAGACTGGGTGCTTCCGTTCTCGAATGTCGTTATTTATAATAAGGGTGAAAAACTAGATTCGAAATATAAAAACGTTACTTATTTAAAAAATGTGGGACGTGAAGGGCATACCTTTTATCAACATATCTATGAAAATTATGACTGTTTATCTGATTATACAATGTTTTTACAAGGAAATCCGTTTGATCATATGCCACACATTATTACTGTTATGCATTATTTAAATGAAACCAAAATAGATATTGATTTCGCATTTATTAGCGAGAATATATTAAAAACAAATTTGATAAAATGTCCCTATCATATTGGTCATAATGGGATCATTCCTCTGAATCGTGTTTTCTATGAATTATTTGGTTATTATAAGCCTGATTTAGAGTATGAATTTGGGCCTGGTAATCAATTCATTGTTTCTAAAAAAGCGATTCATAAAAAACCACGCGATTTCTATTTAAAAATTGTGAAGATGTTAGAATATGATAATTGTCCAATAGAAGGATATGTTATTGAGCGGTTCCAAAGTCTTATATTTAACTATAAACATTCAAATGTTTGCCATGAGCGAACAATTGCAATTAGTTATTTTTTGAATCAGTGTTCGATTAAATATAATAATGAACATATTTGCCAAATACCATTCAATACATTCGATCGTGGTGAAGATTATCTTGTAACTAATAATAATGGTGATTCTACTAAAAGAGGGTATTCTATGTGTTATAATAAGAACTCTCCTGAACTAGAGGCTTTTTGTATACCTGATTGTTTTTTCCATAGTTGGCCAAGTGCAAATATAGCATCTTTTGATGGAATAAAACAGCAACTTATAGAAGCATCTGGTATGGAACCAATTATTCCGAAAGTTGGTTGGGTTGGAAATATTTATTCGCCCCTTTCAGATGTCATTGAATATACTACGCGCCCATTACTAAAAACGATTGGTGATGCAAATCCTACCCTGTTTGATATTATTCAGGTATTGCCAGTTGATTTTGTTATTAATGAAAATAGCAATCATTATATGTCATTGCCTGATTTGGTTCGTAAATATAAATATTTAATTGATATCGGTGGTAATGGATGGTCTGGCAGATTAAAATTTTTGTTGTTTTCAAAGCGCCCTCTTTTAATAGTTGATCGTGTTTATATTGAATATTTTTATAATGACTTGATTCCCTATGTTCATTATATTCCAGTAAAAGCTGATTTGTCTGATTTGATTATACAAACGCATTGGATGTTAGCAAATGAAGACAAATGCAATGAAATAGCAAATAATGCGTTTAATTATGCTATTGAAAACTTTACGTTGGATAAATTTTTAGACCGCGTTTATTATGCTTATTGTAATATTGTTTCAAAATAACACATATAGATATTTTATTATAATTATTTTATAAAATATCTAATCTATCCATGATAAAAATAAAATCTCATTTGTTCTACGTTAAGAATAAAGATACATATCCTCCATTTAAAAGTGGACTTTATTTGGAAGAGTTTTTTCTAGACTATATGATAAAAAATAATAGAATATACAATGATTCTGGGCGAAGATACATTCCTTCTCTTTGGACAAATTTTCAAATAGAGGATTGGTTCTCTGAAAAGGAGAAGAAAGAAGAAATGCAGGTTCGATTGAATGATTTTATTAATGAAAATCCCTGTGAGGCTGGTTATTTTACTGTTGCCCAACATGATAATGGACCCATGTTACAATTGCCTCCGAATACAATAGTATATGGCGCCTGTTCTGGCAATGTTCCCATACCACTTATTTATGAAGACGTAACTAACCATCTAGTATCTGTTAAAAAAACATCGTATGGTGAGAAAACAATTCTCTGTTCTTTCATTGGGTCCATTACGCATGTGGTAAGAAATCATATTTTACAATTTTATTCTAACAATCCAAATTTTTTTATTTCTACAAAAAATACGTGGACGCCAGCCGTAACTGAAATGAACCAATCATTATTTATAGATACTACTTTAAAATCAAAATTTGTTCTTTCACCCAGAGGTTATGGGCGATCTAGTTTTCGTTTTTTTGAGGTTCTTCAATTGGGCTCTATACCTATCTATGTTTGGGATGACATTGAGTGGTTACCTTATAAAGATGTGATTGACTATTCTCTATTTAGTATTTCAATTCATGTAAATGATTTGCCGAAATTAGAGGGTATTTTATTGGGAATTGATGAAGACAAATATAATGAAATGCTTTCTGCATATAAACGCATCTCGTATGTATTCCAATTAGATTATCTTTGTAAGTATATATTATCACATAAACCTTTCGATATGAAAGGACAACCGTTACCAACTGTTATTAAAGATGCGAAAATATCACTTTGCATACCAACTATGAACCGGTTTGATCATTTTTTACATATTTATTTGGACAAATATATTGAGTATTTATATTTTGGATTGATTGATGAAATTGTTATTTGTGATGAAAACGGTGACGATTTTAATAAAATTAATATAAAATATTCTGCATTTATGCAAAATAATCCAGGTAAGTTAAAGGTTTTTAAAAACAATGATATTTTGGGTGTATTTTTAAATAAAATAAAGGTGTGTAGCTTGGCACAAAATAAATATATCGCACTTATAGATAGTGATAATTTTGCGGATGAAAAATACTTTGCTACTGCGAAACAATATATTATAAATAATACGTTACCTGAGCATTTTATTTTGGCGCCATCTTTTGCAAAACCATTATTTCATTTTGGACCCTTTATTCGAAATGGTAATGTCAAACCCTATTTTAAAGAGTTTTTAAAAAGTGAATTATTATTTAAAATTTGTTTTAATACAGGAAATTATATTTTATCGAATACATTGGTTTCGAATATTCGTTTTGATTACAATCTATTAAAAAATATTACGTCATGTGATGTCATTTATTTTAATTTACTTTGTTTTCAACAACTACCTGCGTTTGAAATGCATATTATTAAAGACATGGAATATGAACATGTTGTTCATGATGGGTCTACCCAAACCAATAATTGCCATATTGGTGATCATTATTTAAATAATCTTATTATTCCTGCTTATCATGAATTAGCGAATCCCAAGAAACCTATCAATGTCAATGTAAATATCAATGATATGCCGATTCATGAAAAACTTAAAATGCCATTTTACTCGATTGGTAATAAAATAATTGACTATTTTTTTAAGATGGGACTTGCATTTGCAAAAGGTGAAAATTTTGTATATGAATTACCGTGTTATTTAGATAACAAAGATAATATTTTTTTATTGAAAAACCTTCCAAATAATCTTGATATTAATGATGATGTTAGATATTGTTTTAAATATATTCATTTGGACCGTGTTTTTGGTGAAAACTATGGATTTGTGAGGGATTGGGATTATGCAAATTTATGGGAATTAACAAATAATGATCGTTTACAATTTTGGACATTTATTCGACCCATTGCAAATCGTCTACTTAATCTTATTCTACCAAGTTATCAAATTGAAAATAAATTAGAGAACTTTCCGATTATTCACTTTCGATGCAGTGATGTACCGTTTATACGGCATGGATTTTATCATTTTCAGCGATACCAATATTTTATTGATTCATTAAACGAATTATCGAAAAAGGGTGTAGATGTATCCAAAGTCTATTTAATGCATTCATTAACACATGAATCTTCTCCTGAAAATATGGCTGCTGCTACGATTTATATTCTATCATTGGCAAAATTTTTAGAGAGTCATAATTATATTGTTGAACTTGTTTCACAAAATGTTGAATCAGATTTTATCGCAATGTTTTATGCACCTGCTGTTATTTCTACCTGTAGTTCATTTTCATTCGTTGCTGGTTTTTTTGGTAATGGTTTATTTATTACCGAGGGGCACTATAATGAGGATGAGGATGGACTAATTAGCCAATCAGTATGCTACGCACCTTTTATTAAAAAGGGGTATAGCGTGAATCATAAACGAATTGTTGATTATTATGATACGGAATCTGTTATTAAAATATTACAATCGTAAAAAAATATATATTTATTAACAAAAAAGAGATTAAAAATATAAAACTAAAAATAATTATATTTGAATGGATTTTGTCTATACAAATAACGATCTTGATTATTTTTTAGAAAATATTTATTTTGAACAAATAAATCATAATGATGGTGGTATGAATATAAACGATATGTTTTCTTTTTATTTTTTATTAAAAAAACTACAACCAACAATAATAATTGAATCTGGTGTGTGGAATGGATATTCAACTAAATTAATTCGTAAAACATTAGGTGAACAGTGTAGAATATATTGTTTGGATCCTAGAGATATTCCTGAGAATGGTTATAGAGATAATAATAGTAATACTACTTATTATACAGGGAAGTCATTTATTGATTTTACGAATTTATTATTTGATAATGTGGATAAAGATAAAATCCTTTGTTTTTTTGATGACCATCAAAACGCTGCTCAACGATTAACGCAATGTATAGAAAAGGGTATTAAACATGTTTTTTTTAATGATAACTATCCATTAAATGCAGGTAGTCATTATAGTGTTCAACACCTTATTGATAATGATTTAAGACCGGTATTTGAAATTGGTTCACAGTATTATTATTCTATTAATACATTGCCACAAATAGACTTAAGTAAGCGATTGGCATTGATAAAAAAAATAGATAAATATATAGTATTTCCAAATGTTTTTACATCAAAAATAGAATTGTATGAAGGAGTATTTGACTCTATTGGGTTTTTCAACGAGAATTCTGATATTCAAATTATTAACAAATATAATATCTTCTATAAAAATAGACATAATTATTGTTGGAATACTTATCTAACATTATCATAGCTTCTTAATAATATCATCCTTTGAATGATATTATCACCATTTCTATAATAACCATATATACTATATACATCTTTCAACATATGGCTTTCATAATTTGACGACACCGACGCGATTCGAACGCGCGCGCTCATTAAGCATAGCCTTAGCAGGGCTACGTATTAACCACTCTACCACGGTGCCCTTTATTTGAAAACCATGTATTATAAAGATTTTTATTTTTTGGATTTATCCCCTTTTTTAATTCGGCTACTCCCTTTTTTAATCGGCTTATCCCTTTTTAATCGGCTTATCCCTTTTTAATCGGCTTATCCCTTTTTTAATCGGCTACTCCCTTTTCATTTTCGGCTGATTCCTCTTTTTTTAATCGGCAAACTCCCATAAATTGGTATATGTTCTATTTATCACATACCAAAGTGCTGTCTCGTATAATTTTTCCAAATTTAAATTTTTATATTTAAAATGAAATATTTATTTGAAGTGAAGGAAAAACATTGATGTTCTGCTGTTTCGAGACAATACAATATAGTATAAGTTCTCTAATATCTTTTTTATTATTATCTTTTATTGGCGTTTATCCAATAAAAAAGAAATGTTGTCTTTTAGTAAATTATCATGAAAAATGATTTGGATATATCATGGATGGATGAACAAGAACGTTTGGAACAAATAAATCAAAACTATTATCGAGAACCTATGAATAGCATTCAATGCGTTTTTTTGTTTATTAATAATAATCATTACATTGAAAAAATAACCAATGAGAAAATTTCGTTGGATTTCTGTTTGGATAACTCTATGAATCGAATTTTGAAAAAAGAAACAATTGTAGATTTGTTGAAACTAAGACTAGAAAATAAATATGAAGTTGATGATATATTGCTTTATAACGTTATTGTAGAACCCAATAAAATACAATTGTTCTCTAATAGTTCTGAAAATTCTTCTATTAAATTGTCTCCGTTTTTAAAAAATGTTGACATGGCTTACGATATTATTGTTGCTCCTTCTATTTTTATTTTTCATAATGTGAACGCGATTTATTTTTTATTAAAAGAGAACCCAGTGGAAGTATTTATTCCAAAATCTATTATAAAATCGTCGGTTTCAAAGGTAAAAAATACTAAAAAAGTAAGAATCATTGACCATATTGATATTGCAAAACAGAAAAAGAAGAATCGTAACACGCGTAAAATAACTATTTTATAAAAAAGTGCCTACTATTTTCACCCAAAAAGAAAAATAGTTTTTGAATAAAGAAAAATGGAAAATTTTTATCAATTAAATCATCTTGGGGTGTTGTTCCAAACCATATAGCAACAAAAAAAGGGAAATAACAAATCGAATTTATTAAATCATTTTCATAATCATTAAATGAATAGTTTGAAACACCATTTTCGATTAGTTTTCTATAATAATAATTTTTAAATATTGGAAAAAATAATTTTATATTAACAATATCAAAACTTTCAATTAAGAAAAAGATTAAATCTTGAACACCTTTACCAATTGCTATATATTGCCAATCTAAAAATGTTGGTTCATAGTTATTATCTAAATTATAAAAAATATTTGGCGATTTAACGTCTCCGTGAATGATTGTAAGATTTTTATCTGATAATGATTCTTGTATTTCTTTAAAATTATCTTTAATATTTTCCGCCATTTTTAATTGGTTTTCTGTCAAAATATTACTCCAGTTATTAATGAATGTTTGCCAATTATTATTTATAAAATTTGACCAATAAGGATTAAAAAGAGGATCATTATGTTTTTTTAATTCTGGAAATGCATGTTTAATATCTTTATTCCAATATTTACTATGAAATTTTGCCAGGTTATCGATTATTACTAGTGATACATGTATTGTTTCTTGGTTTAAATTTAAATTTAACTTATAATTACCAGATTCATTTAGGTTTTCCATTAATATGCCAATTGTGGTTAATTTTTCATCTTTTATTAATCCATAAAATCTTGGACAAGAAATGTTTATATATCTGGAAATTGCGTCGTAAAAATAATTCTCTCTCTCATACAATCCTAATTTTTTAGCCATAACCGAAAGTTTTGTTTCATTTTTATTTTCCAATTTTAGAACACACTGTATTTGTGTATTATCTGAAGTTATTATTTTTAATGAAATAACATCCGAAATATAACCACCTTTTAATTTATTCTCGTCGATTATTATTTCTTTTATATTTAGATTTAATGAATTTCGTATATAATTTTTAATATTTGATGGCGTTATCTTATTATACAACAATAATTGTTCTAGATTAAAATCAATATAATCATTCATAACTATATTTGCACCATTTACTATTAATTCATTTTCATTATAATTTGTAGTAATGCCTACTATACAATGAACATTTGATAATCTAGCACTTAGTAATCCAGATTTAGAATCCTCAAATATTATAATTTTTGCATTATTTGCATTATATTTTTCTATTGTCTCTAGATATGGATCTGGGTAAGGCTTTGGTCGTAGACACTCTGATCCAACTGTAGTATAATCTATATATTTCGTTATTTTACAATAATCAATAATTTTTTTTGCAACAGTTTTATTGCAATTTGTAACAATCGAACATAAATATCCAATAGATTTAATCCTTTTTAAAAAATCAACGGCTCCATCTATTATTTTTATCTCACGAATGTTCTCGATAAATAATTTATCTTTTAATTCGGAAATTTGGTTTGTATCACAATTTGGCAACAATGTTTTTACCACGTTATCATCTGAATTACCGTGAATATATGTATTAAATAATTCTTGGTTTAGTTCGATGTTGTAATTTGTTAATATTTTTTTCCAAACATTGAAATAAATATGGTCGGTATTTACAAGTGTTCCATCCAAATCAAACAAAAAAACAAATGTTTTATCTATATAATTTTGTAACTCTGTTGGTGTGCCTAGCGAAAACACCCTTTTTTCGTCCAATTCATATCCAATAAAATTGTGCGATTCTATCATCTTACTAATTACACATGAAGTGTACGGTTCTCCATTTATTGTTATTTTATTATCCAAAATATATTTACAATATTTATTTAGTTGGTTGATATCATTAAAAACATAACATCCAGTATTTGCATTGCAAGATATTTTTTCCTTTTCTTTTATTTCCAAAATTTTATTGTTTGAATCTAGTCGAATATATGAATAGATCGGCTTTTCAGAATATTTTTTTGTATAAAATACTAGGTTCGAATCCACATTTCTAACAATGGATAATATGTCTTGTGTATAAAAGGTATCACAATCCAATAAAACACACTTTTTATTATTAGAAACGTTACTAATATTATTTAAACCGTTCCATAGCGTTTCAACTGCACCAGATGTCTGATAGTGAATGGGGATTAATGTGATTTCCGGATACTTGTTTTTTATTATATCTGTAAATTGAAATTCATCAAGGATTTTAAAATAAATAATAAATATGTTATCGTCTTCAGTTGTATTTAAATTATCTAAGACATGAAATATCATCTCTTTGTTGAGAACATTTATAAGAGGTTTGGGTTTTGAAAAGCCCTCTTTTATAAATCGTTCACCCTTTCCACCTAATGGTATAATAATATTCATTTTATATAATGAACATTATTATTTATACTATTTAATCTCTTTTTGGTTATAATTTTATTTTATACTTCTCCTAGCATTATCATTCCAATCTATAATAATCCTCATTAGTTTTCTCAAAATTACAAATACATATAATCATTTTTATAAAATTACTATATAGAATATATAACGTATATATTAATAATCGAATATGACCATAAGAACCAAATGTGAAATTTGTAATGGAATTTTAAATAACATATATAAATTAGAAAATGTTCCAGTTAATTTATCATGTATCGAGTTTGAAAATGACTGTTTTTTTGATACATTATCATTTTCACAATGTTTAACCTGTAACACAATACAATTAGATAAATTAATTCCCCTGAATATTTTATACGAAACGTCACATAATTATTCATCTGTTGGAAAAATTTGGGAAAATTATTTCATATTATTAATAAAAAAAATTCAATCTATTATTGCACCATTGAACAATTCAAATTGGACATCTACACAAGATATACAGGGACTACAATTACCGATAAATAAAACTGTACTGGAAATTGGTTGTCCTTCTGGTAAAATCGCATTAAATTGTTATGACTATGAAAAATGGTATATTGTTGAGCCAAATAAGAATAACAAAATTGTGTTCAATGATAAAATTTTTTTTATTGAATCATTTTTTAACGAAAATTTAACTATAGATAAACCAATAGATTTAATTGTACATTCCCATGTATTTGAACATATTTATGAACCAAATAAATTTTTAAAAAAGTGTTATGAATTATTGACTGAAAATGGTGTGATGGTTTTTGGTATTCCAAATATGCAACATCTAGCAGAAAATTCGTTAAGTTTATTTCTAGGGATGTTTTTTGAACATACAATATTTCTTAATAAAGAAAATGTAAGTTATTTAATGAAAAAAAATGGTTTTGCAATTTTAGAAATAATAGATTATGAAAATCATAGCACGATTTATCATGTTAAAAAAGTAAGGGTTGAAACTATAAATATAATACCGGTTATTAAAATAACAAACTATTATGATATATTTTTTAATTTAATTAACGAGTATAAATCGTTTATAGAAAAATGCAACAAGACAATTAGTAATAATCCAACTAAAGATATTTATATATTTGGTGCATCTTATAATACACAAATAATATTAAGTTTTGATTTTAAACCAGAATTATTGAAGGGTGTTTTGGATAATTGTAAAGAAAAACAAAATAAATATCTATATGGATCAAAATTAAAAATATATAGTCCTGAAATAGTAAATAATAACACTATTGTAATTTTAAAAAATGGTTATTATGTAAATGAAATATGTTATCAGATACAAGAAATAAATGAAAATGTGATAATAATCAGTTAACCATAGTTCTCCAAAATATACTTATCATAAAAAAGGTTAAACTGTAATTATATCTATTTTATTACTATAATATATTTATGTTAAAAATTGCCTACTGTTTGTATGGGCAGCCAAGAAATTTAGAAGACGGTTATAACATAATATCTAAATTTGTTGAGAATTATAATGTGGATTTTTATTATCATACGTGGACATTAAATCATGAAAATGAAGTTTATTCTCATTCAAATTATAGAAATATTAAAATAGAAGAAATAAAATATGATCATGATATTATAAATAAAATTAACCTTTTATATAAACCTAAAAAATATATTAGTGAATTAAGTAAATATTTTGATTATAAAAATTTTGAAAATAGTTTAATATTTAATAATCTAGAATGTAAAGATACGAATAGAATATCAAATACATTTTCAAATTTTTATTCTAAACAAAAGGTTCGTGATTTATTGAATGAAACTTTGGAAAAAGAAAAAATAAATTACGATTTAGTTATTATTTCTAGGTTTGATATGTTGAAAGAAATTAATATTGATTTAAATTTATTAGATAAAAATAAAATTTATGTAAGTAATATACATAATCCAAGATACATATTTTCAGATGCTATTTTAATAATGAATGTAGATAATTTTTTAAATTTAATGAATGCATATAATAATTTAGAAAATTTGATGAGTAATAATAGTTTAAATGATTTGATAAACAGTTATAATGAAAAATTAGTATTTGCTCCAGAGAATATATTATTCGCAAATTATCTTTATTATTTTAAAAATTTTAAAGATATTGAATATATCGACCTTCCTAATTTTGTTTAGCTCTATCTGTAGAGATTAATTATTATAATTTATTATTAGAAAATAATCAAAAAACAATATGAACAGTAATTAATCATTATAATTATTATTATAAACAATAAAAAACGATATGAATATAGGTTTTTTTATAAGACATTTTACAGAACGTGGAACCGAAGTTGCAATATATGATTATGCAAAATACAATGAAGAAATTTTGAATAATAAAAGTTATATTATTTGTTTTACAGAAAAAACACAAAGAAACATAGGATTTCCAACAGAAAGAATAAGTTATGATAAATTCAATTCTAGATTTCCAATAATAGAAATAAACAATATGGAAGAAATGCAACAAATAATAAACCAATACAAATTATCCTTTTTTTATACTTTAACACATGGAGGAAACGATGCGATTTATCAATTTAATAATAAAAATATATGGACAAATTGCAAAACTATAAAACACTGCGTTTTTAATACAACTTGTATCGAGGGAGACTTTTATATTAGCATTTCAAATTATTTAAACGAAAAATATAATACCAACATACCAGTAATACCACATATAGTAGATTTACCGAATTGTGATGAAAATTTAAGAAATGAATTAAATATACCAAATGATGCAATGGTTTTTGGTAGATACGGAGGTAAAGACACTTTTGATATCCAAATTGCACACGAAGCAATAATAGAATATTTAAATAATAACGACGCTGTATATTTTTTATTTATGAATACAAACCATTTTTATTATCATCCTAGAATTATTTATCTAGAAGGAACAACTGACAATTTTTACAAAGTAAAGTTTATAAATACTTGTGATTCAATGATACATGCAAGAAATGGAGGTGAAACATTTGGATTATCTATCGCTGAATTTTCAATAAAAAATAAACCTATTATAACTTGTCCATGTGGCGATTTAGAACATATTAAAATTTTACAAGATAAGGCGATTCTATATACATCGAAGCAACAATTAATAGATATTTTTAAAAATATAAAACTAATAATTAATTCAAGAGAGGATTGGAATGCGTTTGATTATTTTTCACCAAGAAATATAATGGGATTATTTTCAAAAATATTTTTATAACATTTTGACTAATTTATTTTCAAAAATTAAGGTCTATCTCTGCTTTATTACTTTGCTTAATCCAATTGGATTGGATTGGATTGGATTGGATTGGATTGGATTGGATTGGATGATGCGAAGCATAAATATATTTATGCATGAATAGAGATTAACTTGAATGATAATTAAAAATATCATTCAAATTACATAATTAATTCATTTACAGTATTGTTAAAAATATGGTTTTTGTTTATAAATAAAACATCCACTTGCATATTAAAGTCATTTATATAATGGTTTTCTAATATATCATATGTATTAAAACCGATTTTATCCATAAAAGAAATATGTTCTAAAAAATTAGGAACCCCTTCATTATATTGTCCAAATAATGGTATTTCTAAAATAATAAAATCGGTTTTATCTAATAAAGTAGTTGCTCCTTTTAATATAGGAATTTCTGCCCCTTGACAATCTATTTTAATTAATATATTTTTTGCATTATTTAATAGTTTATTTGATAATACAAATGTATTTAGATCTACAGTTTGTCGTTTAATAATTTCACAATTTGTAAAATGGTGTGTTTTTTCTCTAAATATAGAATCGCCTGTATTTTTCATTTGATGCCAATCTACTTCTTCTATTTTATCATTTAATAAAACATTAAAAACATTTATACTGGTATAATGATCAAAACGCTTTAATTCAGGATAATCAATTGCTTCAAATAATAAATAGTTACTATTGTTATATATTTGCATTATGGCGTTTGTCCAATTACCATGATGTGCACCTATATCTAGAATTGTATCTGGATAATAACCTTTATTATATAACAATTTTATTTTATCGAACATTTTATTTTAAATATTTTCATATTTTTATATTGTTTATGCCTCTCCTAACATATATTTATGGTTTTTTTTATTTTATTCCAAAACAATAAATTTACTTAGGTATTTATCATATTCTGGTGGTAAGTACTGATTTTCAGTTATTTTTATTTTTTGGAATTCACAACCATTTCTACCATACAAATCTTCAAAATTCTTAATACGTTTTTCTATTATTTTTATATCAGTAAATTCATTTTTATTAAATTCTTGATGCGCAGCCTTTTCTATTTTATTTTTTATAAATGATTCATTTCCAAAATAAGATAAATGCCAACCACCTTTCTCAATAAAAAAACAACAATCAGTGTAATGACGAATTTTATCACAAGATATTGATAATTCCTTGTATTTTTTATATGTAATAAGTTTACCATCGTTCCATTTATTAGTACATCTAGTATTTAAATTATAATAATATAAATCCATTTTAATACTATAAATTCCTGATGGTATTTTATTGTTTTTAATATTATATATTGTTTCTGGGTCAGGTATTTCGTCTAAATCAGTAATTAATAGTATATCGTCGTCATCCAATTGCAATCTATCTACACCAATAGATATGCATTCTCGTTGATAAACTTCATTTACCCATTGTTGGTTTAATTCATAATTAATATTTGGATATTTATGTGGAAAATTATCTACCACGATATGTATAATTTTATCTTCAAATCTTTCAAACAATTTTATGTTTTCAATAAAAAACATGGGCTTTTCTTTACCAGAATAGGTATGTGTAGATTCAACAATAATAAAATAATCAACAATATCGTTTAAAATATTTAATCGATAGATTAACAAATCCAATTCGTTGTAAAAACTAAAACAGTCGATTACTTTTTTCATTTGTTGTATAGTTTAAATTAATACTTTTTATTATATCATTTTAAAAATATATATTTAAAAATGATATAGGCAATCCGATGTATTTTATTTTATCCAATGTCAGAATTGTCATCTACTGAATATCCTGAATTACCGTCTCTAGTATTTGATAAAAAATATGTTGAAGAAAAGGTTGTCTCTCTCTATTTTCAAGCAAATCGAAAAACCGCGGAAGCGTTAATTACTTTTTCTGAATTATTAAAGAGCACATTGGATTATTTGGTTTGCCGGTTGTCTGTGGATTATCAAGAATCGAAAAATTATTTGACTTTATTATATCGCATGATAGGACAAACTCGCGACTGTTTTTCTCACGGAAAGGGTGAACAACAAGTATCTTATGCTATGATTTATGTTTGGTATTCTTTTTTTCCGGATTTGTCTCTTTATGCTGCAAGATCATTTGTTAGTGGTAAATATCCATATGGATCTTGGCGCGATATTAAATACTTGTGTCAATATGTTCGTTCTCAGAGTAATGAGAACCATCCTATCATTCATTATTGTATTTGGCTTATGAATCAAAGTTTACATAATGATTTTGTAAAATATTTTGATTTTTGTAATAAACAAACGAATGATAGTAATGATAGCAATAGTCATTTGAGGGTTGGGGTTGGGTTTGATTCAAAACAACTCACTCTTATTGCAAAATGGGTTCCGCGAGAAAATAAACGCTTTGATTGGCTATTTAATCTTCTTGTTATTGACTGGTTCTCTACTTATCAAACCACTTTTTTATCCAAATGTGAATATCAATCTATCAAATATTTTGCTGCACTTTCAAAATGTAAAAGAATGTATCGCCAAATGGTTTCTACACTTAATAGTAAAATCGATACTATAGAGTGTCATTTATGTTCAAAAAATTATAACAAAATAAAACCTGAATTGATTCCTCAAATCGCATTTATGAAATATAAAGACCTTTTGTTGAATCGTTCGAAAAAAATCATCGATAAACCATCTGAAATTAGTGACCTTGGTAGTGGCCTTAGTAGTGACGGTGGCAGCAGCAGCAGCGGCATTTGTTATGATTATATTAATAAAAAAATATCTGAGCAACATATTGCTATGCACTTTTATTTAAAACATTTCCCTAATGATTTGGGTTGCTATGAAGAACCTTGTCAAAAAAAAATGTTATCGAACATCCCCCTCGCATATTATGTATCAGAAGCAATAAAAATGATAACTGCGTCTGAAACCACTAGTGAATTCACGTCCAGAAATATTATTACAAATCGTGAATTATTAAATAAACAATGGGCTCAGCTATCGAGTAGCGTAGGCATTAAGAAATTACATGGATTTATACCCTTTTTAGATATGTCTGAATCTATGTATGGAGAACAGTTACATACGGCTATTGGCATTGCTTGTTTAATTGCTGAACGTACTACGTTTGGTAAAAAAATATTGGTTTATGATAATCAACCCACTTGGATTAATCTGGATTGTTGCAGTGATGGCAATTTCGTTTCTATGATTGAATGTATATACAGATCCACGCTGGCTACTACAAAAACACGCAGTAATATTTCATCCGCGGTTCAATTGCTGTTAGATGCATTGGTCACAACAAATTATACAGATTTGAATATCCGTGTGTTAAAGTTTGTCTTTATTTCAAACCAGTATTCTACGTTTCATAATATTACTATTAAAAATCTATTTTCAGCGGCATCAAAACAATTGCCGATAATAGTTCATTGGAATATCTCTTCGTCGTGGGTTGATGATTTAAAGGTAGACCCTGGTTGTTTTTACTTTTCTGGTGAATCTATTTACCCCCTTAAAATGTTGGATATTAATCATATTGCGACTCCATATGAAGTTGTTAGGCAAGTTGTTAGACATGAACGCTATGATTTATTGGATAAATATGTTTGTTCTAATCTTTCATAGATAAAATATTGATAATCATATTCTTTGTTTTTTGATGTATTTTTTTCACCTTTTTTAACCTTTAATCTCTATCGGTGGATAAATATATTTATCCACCGATAGAGATTAAATCTTTTGGTATATACCAAGGTATATTATTATTGTGTCCAATGATACCTTCTTGTGTGTAAGCGACAATCATAGAATATTTATTGTGCATCCAGTATCTTTTGTACCTTTTCTTCTCTTTCTAATATGGCTAGTTTTGTTTTTAGATGATTTTTGTCGATTGTTTCAATGAAACTTGGGTCTTTTACCTTTTTTTCTAACTGATTGATATTGTAACTGGATTTGTAGACAGTATTATATATTTTGCTTATTTCTAGAATCGTTTCATCCGCACTCATTCTAGTGTCAGGAGGTGATAATAATATTTGTTTTACTATATTTATGAGTGGAACAAATGCTGGTTCTCTGTTAACATTTATGTCACATAGAATTTGATAATAAATTGCAGCGAGTGCATAATTATCCCAAGAATAAATTGACTGGACCTTTATTTCTGTTATAAAGTCCCCCCAAGTTTTTCCTATCCATTTGCTATAATGGGACTGTATTTTATTTTTATAGTCGGTTTTTTCTGATTCTGAATAATATTGAAAAATGGGGTTTTTTTCTATATATTCATCTATTATTTTTTGCAATTCTTCTTTATTGACTATATCATTTAATGAACCTATCTCTGTTATATGTGTTATCATTGCAATATCAATACACCATGGGGTATAATCGATTCCATACGTAAAAAATACGTTACGTTGGATTTCCATTTCTGTTTTTGCGACATCTTCTATTTTAAATGCTAAGCCAAAATCAATTACGATTGGGTTATTTGTATTTTGGTCTAATAATATATTGTTTTCTTTTAAATCCATATGTATCACATTCGTTTTTCCTAATAACGATAGTGCCTTTAATAAATATTTATAACTATCTAAAACCACTCGTGGGAATCGTTTTGGAGATGTTTTGAATATTCTTAATAAATATTCACTCAAAGTTTCTGTTCCTATATATCTTATTTTGTTTGAAACATATTTGTCATGTGGCTCATTAACCATAAATTCGCATTTTTTTATTTCTGTATCTTTAATATTTGATATAGATATGTCACAGCTATTTTCGATGGGTCCAAAAAACTGTTTGTAATTTTTTATTGTTTTTACTACATTGCTGAGTCTTACTTCTTTGTCTGAGTTCTCACGTTCTCTTTGGATCTTTGTTATGTATTTTGTATTTGTCTTTTTTGATTTACAACTTAAACTCGGATGATAAATACAACCATAGCTACCTTGATTTATTAATTGAGTTTCCATTTTCTGATATAATATAGTATATATTATAGTATATATAATAGTATTAGTATATATACTATTTATCAAGCAAGTTATGTTCCAAGATAGTCCATTTTATCCATCCAATGGAAGAAATAATTCTATTGACAATGGTTCTGTATCGTTTTCTATTTATGTTGAACCATATTTGAATAGCTACTATAAAACATATCAAAATATTATTACGTTAAGTAATATGCCGGCTGGACCCTTACGTCAAATGGTGGCAAGGATTTCTACACCTAAGCTATCGCCATTCCAAGAATTATCGCCATTATCTGATAATGTTTATGGTTGTAGATACGCCTTAATGCGATACCCAACTTCGAATGGGTTTTCTATTAAATCTAGAGATTCATTTATGGTGGATATTGATGTCCCTGCCTTGCTTGATTACTTGAATTCGAATGGTTATCACATTGATACACAAGTCACACGTATTTTACAGAAATCAAATTTGGCTACCATCAATGGTAGTGGAGGTGGCTATTCTGGAAAACGGACTCTTGTTTGCATGGCTAGATTTGTACACCATTGAAGAATTCAATCCGCACGGCGGATGAATCTTCAACTAAGTTACCAGTTACATATTTGTATGGAGCACCCCATGGGGTGCGGATTCAAATCTTCGCTGGTATAAATAATTAGATATTGGCATATTTCTTATACTATATTATTATAAATGACCTATGACTATATTATTGTAGGCGGTGGTATTTCTGGATTATATTCTGCCTTTCGGCTTGTTTATAAAGCCGCAAAGGATAAAAATGATACCATTATTAGTCCTACTTTTAATAGTCCTACTATAATACCGCGAATTCTCCTTTTAGAAAAAAATAATGCAAGGCATATTGGCGGCCGGATGGGTTATTATCCGTTTCACAATGTTGATGTATCTATTGGTTGTGGTATTGGCAGGAAGGCCAAGGATACATTATTGATTTCGTTACTGCATGATTTAGGTGTTTCCTATAAAGAGAACCAGATTTTTAATCAAATTGCAGACAATATTGAGTATTCCGCGGATATTCCCTATATTATTTCTGTTTTAAAAAAACGGTTTTTGGAAATGGATGGCAAAAAATGTTCTATGACATTTAAAGAATTCGCCCTCCCTATTTTGGGTAAGGATCTTTATTCGGTTTTTCTCATGACTTGTGGCTACACTGATTTTGAAAATGAGGATGTTTATGAAACACTCTATTATTACGGCATGGATGATAATACTCCTGGCTGGACTGGTCTTTCTATTTCTTGGAAAGATTTGTTGGCTTCGATGTTGGAAAAATTAGATAAAAAGATTGAGATAAAGACGGAGGCAGAGGTTGTTGGAATAGATTCTGGATCAGACTTTACAGTAACTCTGGCTTCCGGTTCGAAATACTCATCTAAAAAAATCATTCTGGCTACGACTGTGAATACGGTTCGCAAATTATTGCCTCGCTTTTCTATTTATCGAGACATTGTTGGGCAACCCTTTTTACGAATCTATGGTAAATTTTCAAAAGAGTGTGTGCCTCTACTTCGAGAACATTTTTCTATGGGAACTATGGTAAAGGGTCCTATTCATCGCATTATTCCTATAAATATTGATGATGGGATTTTTTTGATTGTTTATACTGATAATAAGGGGGCATTGGCTCTAAAACCATATACTGATAATACTAAAAAAAATCGGAATCATCTTTGTCGACTTATAGAGAGAACCTGTGATTTGCCGGATAAGGGGTTGTTTTTATTAGATATTGTTTCTTTTTATTGGGATATTGGTACCCATTATTACAAGCCACTTAGTAGTGAGTTTATTAAGGTCTATCCGAGGTTTTGTAGCCAAATGGCTACAAAACAACTGATGACCCATATCCTATCGGCGGATAAATATATTTATCCTCTGATAGAGATTAAGGATGGGGTTGAATGTAAATATGCACGTGAGCAATTTGTTTATAATGCTCAACACCCTATGCCAGGGATGTTAGTTGTTGGCGAAATGGTTAGTCGCAATCAGGGTTGGATAGAGGGTGCTTTAGAGAGTGTTGATGCTGTATTGTAGAGTATAATCCTTTATATTTATTCGCAAAAAAAGATATATAGACTATTCGGTTATTTTAATAAAATATACATGGCATATTCCGAATTTTTTAATTTTATTGATAAGGCGCAAATTAAAACAATATTTGAATTAGGTTCACGTGACCTAATTGATGCTATTCAATTATCAGATCATTTTAATAATTCGAAAGTGTATGCTTTTGAGTGTAATCCGGATTGTTTAATTGAATGTAACAAACAACTTGCTTATTTAGATAATTATAAAAAACAAAATATAGTTTTAGTTGATAAAGCTGTCTCGTTAACAGATGATAAAGTTTCTTTTTATCCATTTGATTTAACTAAATATGATAATATGGGTTCATCGTCTATGTTAAAAATAGATTTTTCATTAAGAAATAGGGATGATCCTGATTACAATAGAGAAAATCCCCAGAAAGAAATTACAGTAAATGGAGTTAGATTAGATACATTTATTAATGATAATGATATTCAAAATATTGATTTGTTATGTATAGATTTACAGGGATATGAATTAAATGCAATTAAAAGTTTAGGTGTTCATTTACATAAAGTTAAATATATTATTACTGAATGTTCTATCCAGAGTACTTATACTCATGGTTCAACATTCGAGGAATTAAATGATTATTTAAATGAATATAATTTTGTTTATCATTGTAGTAATCGGTTTGGTAATCAATTTCCTCATTTAAATATAAGAGGGTTCTCTGAATTTGATTCATTGTTTATTAACTACTCCACAATATAATAAAACTATCGCATAATTATATAATCAATATATAATTAATGTACACGTTAACTACCTATCTTTTTTGGATCTTATTACTATTGTTTATTTTATTCTATTCCTATTCTGGGCATGTGGCTACTGGTTTGGTTAAAACTGAGGAGGGGTTTTCTGGAAGCCAATTAATTGATACTGATTCTATTTATAAAATTATTTCAACTGAACGCCTGGATGATTCTGATAAATATGCGGATGTACCTGACTCTGGTCAAGCGATTCAATTTATTAATAAAAAGGATAACCTATTTATTGTGAATCCGATTACCAATCGCCCCTTTTATATAAATAATAATTCGATTACTATCAAAGTCTTGTTGATTGAAGAAAATATATTCCCTGATAAGTCGTTTGTTGCCACTGTATCTGCGAAATGTAAACATTGCCAGGTTATTAGTGACTGGAAGTTATATTTTACTGAAATAAATGATAAAAATGATAAATAAAATATATAAATAATAAAATGATAAGTAAGTCTATTTTTTCTAACGCTACCGCGACTGCCTATCGTCCTATTTATAATCCGGTTGATAATGGTGTAGTTTTAAGACCGATTAATGCTAGCATCTTGCCACCTGATGTGGTTGCTTCTTTAGAAGCTGTTGAATTAAATTATACGCTTCCTATGTCTAATAAAAATTATGAGGTCATTCCAAATGATTATAACCAGTATGTCCAATTATATAATATACTTTATAACATTGTTCAAACATATACTGATCCTACATTAATTACGTTGCTTAAGATTGCAAAAGAGGCATTGCAGGGGGCGATTAATTCTTATGCAATTTACGGTGATAATATAGCATGTAAGTTAGATGCTCTTAATTTACAACAACAAGTGAATGATTGTTTATCGAATAAAAATGAACACACTGTTGCTACTGGAAGTGGTACTATGACTATTACTCGTAGTTTTAAATTGGCTCCTGTTTTCAATTATTATATCGTTCTTTATGGAATGCCTGCTGCTGGTGTTGGATTTGATCCTATTCGTATTAACTTTTTGGTGAATCTTCTTATCCGTGTTGGCATTAATCCTTACAAATAGAGATTTGATTTGATTTGATTTGATTTGATTTGATTTGATTTGATTCGGTTATTTTATTATAATGTAAAATAAAATAAATAGATTGTTTGTGTATATACTAATGAGATTTGCTAACAACATTCGTTGTTTTTGGCTTGTTTTACCCATGATTCTAATTTCTAGACTCCAGTTGTCTGGTGGGTTTCGTAGTATCATTCGCCGATCAGGCGGATTCGATATTTTGAGTTCACGTTTTTCTACGGTGTTGCAGGCTGGCATAAACAAAAAATATATTACAAATTTTGACTTTGAAGATGATGAAAGTACTGTTGCGAATTCGCCCAAAAATCGCCGAAGTTTTTCCGATTTAAATTCGAAAAAGTCGAAAATGCGCTCTATCTCATCGCCCCTTTATTCTCCAAAAACGTTGAATCAAAAACTATATGTAGATTATTTGTCTGATCCTAATTCTTCCATTGTTATTGCACACGGAGCAGCCGGTACTGGAAAAACGTTGTTTGCATGTAGCGCCGCTGTTCATGAATTGCAGAGTGGGCGTATTCAAAAAATTGTATTGACGCGACCCATTGTATCTGTTGAAAAGGAGGAGCTTGGGTTTTTGCCTGGCAATTTAATCCATAAAATGGATCCTTGGACTCGCCCTCTATTTGACATTTTGTTAGAATATTATTCACAAAAGGATATAGATTCGATGTTGCACACTGGCGTTTTGGAAATTTCGCCTCTGGCATATATGCGTGGGCGGACATTTAAGCGTGCATTTATTATTGCTGATGAGATGCAAAATAGTAGCCCTAACCAAATGCTTATGTTGGCAACTCGTATTGGCGTTGATTCTAAAATGGTTGTTACAGGTGACTTGAAACAAAGTGATTCTGGAGATAATAATGGTCTGCAATTTTTTATTCATAAATTGAAGGGCTCTAGAGATTCGATTCCTGAAATTAAAATGGTGGAGATGAAGAGTTTAGACATCCAACGTAGTGTCATTGTTAGTAAGATCATTGATCTTTTTTCAGATCATTCTACATCGGTTGCTCGTGCTTTCAATAACAATGTCGATGATACTTCTTCATATAAAAATATGAATATGACTTGTCCAAAATGCATATCTTCATATTTAGTATCTGAAAATAAGTTTCGTGTGACACCATTGCTAATTGAAAATTCACAATCACTATCACCTTCCTCTGCCAACGGAGTGAGTGATTTGAATGAGAAATTGTCCAATCACATTTCGCAGATACACCTTAATATTAGTGATATAAATAAAGATGCTGCGCTTTTGCCTACGAAATATATTGTATCAAACAAATATTTTATTTGGGATCCAACCCCAATGTAATAATATATATATTTTATAATTTATAATATAAATAAAAATTATGTAGTTTTAATTATATATAAATAAATGGATTATATTGCGAATAAATACACATTGTTGTCGTCAGCACCTAGCGATATTAATGAACATTTACCGACATTATATCGTTATGCAAAGGAGTGCGACACTATTTTTGAAACCGGTGTTCGTGGGGTTGTTTCTAGCTGGGCGTTTCTTTATGGATTGCTTCAATCGAATCACTCAGGGTCTACTAAAAAAATAATATTGAATGATATTGATGTTTGTAATATTGATGAATATTTAAATGCCTGCAATGGTCTTCCAATTACTGTTCAATGGATATGGAAGAATAATCTTGAAATTGAATTAAATCATGACGTAGATTTGACATTTATTGATACTTGGCATATTTATGGTCAATTAAAAAGAGAGCTTGATAAATTTAGTAAAATAACTAAAAAATATATTATTATGCATGATACGACAGTTGATGAAATTTATGGTGAAACTATTCGTTGTGGCTCGAATGCAGAAGAACAGTCCATTGCAAGTGGGTTTCCGATTGATGAAATTAATAAAGGCCTTGGTCCAGCTATTTCTGATTTCTTAGAAAATAATAAGGACTGGGTTTTACATGAAAAATATACAAATAATAATGGTTTAACTATATTAAAGAGAATATAAGAAAATAGTTTATTTATTACCATTTTATGGTACTTATATTTTGGTAAATTAGTATGTAAATAAATATACACCCTTTTGATCATTTCAATTTGGACGTGAAAGGATAACTGTTACCGACAAATCAATGATCCATCGGTGTAAAAATTGATTCTATTATTGGGTTTTAAATTGTTTCATAATCATTATTATGCAAATAAATTCGTTTAGTTTGGGTTTACGTTTATTCATTGGGCTAAGCAATGGTGTTATATTTGTCACTGCTTTTCATAAGGGCGGTATGCTTTTGGTTAGTGAGTCGCTTCGTCTTCAAAATATTATTGCGAATAAGGCAATAATATCTACCGTATTTAACGCCATCAATGAGGAGGTCTTGACAGATAATTATTTCTTAAGTGATATTTTTAGTAATCAATTACATTTACAAAGCGATATTTCGTCAGTACTGTTGGTGGGTGGTCTTCTTTATTATCGCTATCAATATGTTATTCCAAAAATAGATAAAAAATTGGAGAATATTGAATATTTTTATAAAATACGTAGGCAATTTAATAATGTTATTATCTTTCTATTGTTTCTTTTGGTTAGAAATGTTGGGTCTGCGTCTTGATTTTGGTTTTGCGTTTGGTTTTCTATGTTCGATGGTGGGGGTTTTTGACTCAGATATTGTTTGAATTATTTTTTTATAATTTTTTCTATATGTTTCATGCGAAATTCCTATCATTTCGAGAACCTGGTTTATTGTTCTTACTTGTTTTAGTGTTTCTGGATCATATCTATAATACATTATTTTTTGTTGCATTGGCGTTAGACCCTTTATTATTTCCTTTATTTCTTGTATTTCCATATCCCTTTCTGTGGCTGGTTTTTTATATGTATTTATTGATGTGTTTTTTTGTTTTTCTATTATTTTTGACTGCATGGTTGCTATTGTTATTCCTTTATATATTTCGTGTTTTATATATGGTGCCGCATATTTTGTTAATGTTGAACAATTTCCATTGAAATTCTGTAGGGCCTTAGAGAACCCAATACACGCATCTTCATATAAATCTTCTTTATTATATGCATATCTGATAGTTTTATGTATACTGTTGTAATATACATATTTTAATAAGTCTACATTGTTACTACAGAATCGTTGACATTCTTTCTTTATCCATGGCATATATTTTATGAATACGATTTTCTTTACCTTTGTTTTTATTTGTATCGGCGTCTCTGGATGTTGAATGATTCTTTTTATTTGTAATTGTTGGATTGGTGTTAAATATGCGGTTGTTATTGACGTGGCTACGACAAACCATATTGTTACTATATATGCATTGGTATTCATTTTATTATTGTTTGTTTGTTATATAGAGTCCTTGCAACAATATCAATTTTTTATTGGGGTTATTGTTATAAAAAATTATTTATACCCTTTTGTTTTTCAGTGTTAGAGAACCTGTCCATTTATTTTGTTCTGTTTTCTTTATATTTTGGGTGGGTTTTTACATATAAAAATACAAATACTCGTATTGGACCCTTTATTGAGACCCTTTATTGAGACCCTTACCAGCCCCTTTACCACGCCTCTTTCCTCGCCCCTTTACCACGCCTCTTACCAGGCCCTTTACCAGCCCTCTTTCCTCGCCTCTTTCCTCGCCTCTTTCCTCGCCTCTTTCCTCGCCTCTTTCCTCGCCTCTTTCCTCGCCTCTTACCGCGCCTCTTACCGCGCCTCTTACCACGCCTCTTACCTCGTCTCTTACCGCGCCTCTTTCCTCGCCTCTTACCAGCCCCTTTACCAGGCCTCTTAGCAGGCCTCTTACCACGCCTCTTTCCTGTCGTCCTCGACCCTTTCCTAGGAAAACCCCTCCGATCCAAGCCTCGGACCAATCCCTTCGGACCCCCCTGTCCAAATTTTCGATATTAGACACCTAATAGATATCCAGAAATGAGTGACATATTGATTTATGAGTGATTTATCGAGTAATGGGTGACAATTGGTCTTAAGCAATAGTAATAAATAACATATATATATTGTATCTTTTTTTACACCAGTTTCTCTTTTTATAAAACTGGTGTAACTATTGTTAGCCACCTATGGGGCTCGAACCCACGACCTTACGCTTACTAAGCGCATGCTCTAGCCAACTGAGCTAAGACGGCGTATATATTGATCAATTATTTATCTAAAACTTGGATACATTACTCTGACCAATACAAAATATAAACTTATTTTATTTTTAATTTTTAAACGTATTCTTTTTATATCAGATAGAGAACCTGGTTAACAAAACCTATATAAAAACCACCCATTTTTACACTTTTTTATAATAAAATAAATAAGCGGTTCTCTCATCATCATGAATTAAAAGTCTTTGCATCTTTCAAATCAAGACTAGATAAAGCATATCTTGCCATTGTTTCTAAAGATAATGGTTTCATGCTAATTTCTTCATATTTTTTTAATAAGTCTTCTTTTACGATATTGGGTAAACCTCTGGGCAAAACCTCGCGGAAACAAGTCTTGTTGTCGTATCTATAAAAAATTCGCTCTTCTTTACCATTGTTTATAAATATACCACCATGTGCCTTAATACCACCATTCCATCCTAATCGATAATGTTCTACAAATTCACCTACATATCGCATTGGGTTTGTAGTATAATATTTTGCAGTAAACCAATTACCTTCTATCCGTGTACAAGTGGTTGTTTCATAATATTTCCCCTTTTCTAGATCTAATCTATATACTTCTATTTCATTCGTAGGCGGTGCTTCCATATATTTTATTTCCTTTTTTACGATGATAAATAAATTCTTGGGAATGTTTCCGAACGAAAAAGTTCGCTTCCCTATTTTGTAAAATATATTTGTATTTTTTTATTTACAACACTGTTTATGCAGTGGTTTTAAACACATTTAGATTAAAAATGTACTAATACGGTATAACAAAAAACTATGGGCGACGTAACTGATCCTTGGCGTAGACCCCCTTATTCTGATGAGTTTCAGGCATTTTATAATGATATGAAAACTGTTATGACCACTGTTGGTCATTTGTATATTAATATTTATAATGACGCATCTGGCAATAGTGTTGCAAATGATAGTAATGGTAATCCCATTCAACATAGATTGGTTAGTTATATTATCTATACCTATTCTGGCGCTGAAGTCACAACCAGTCAGTCGGACTTTGGTGGTATGCACTTAGCATTTAGTGATGGCTCTCTTATTCAATTCCCAAATTCTGCAACCTTGATATACTATTGGTATACTATTGATGGTATTACACCATCGGTTATTAAAGCGTTTACATAATTTATATATAGAAAACCTATATAAAAACGATTATATAATACTACTGTCTGGCTTTAGCTCAGTCGGTAGAGTAGTGGACTGTAAATCCATTGGTCGTCAGTTCAATCCTGACAAGCCAGATGTAATAATAATATATTCTGTATATTATTATTTTTGAACCTAAAAGATAGAGAACCTTGTCACTATAAAACGGTTCATTTACCCCATTTGATTAATCTCTATCAGAGGATAAATATATTTATCCGCCGATAGGATATGGGTCATCAGTTGTTTTGTAGCCATTTGGCTACAAAACCTCGGATAGACCTTAACCAAGAACTCGATTGGATTTTATCACCAAACCTATCTAGTAACTGAATACTCAATTCGCTGCATATTTTTGCTTCTGGTATGCTATTATTATTCTGATCGCCACCGTTACAAAAAACGTAGATCTAGGCGTTACAGTTTCTATTGTTTTACATACTGTTCTACCATACATGGTAATATTTTTTATAACATCTCCATGCTATAAAACCGCGGATAGACCTTAAAGGTTAACCGAGAACTTTTTGTAACCATTGTTCTCTACTTTTATATAAATAAAGTATATAATGACCCCAAAATTCTTTAGTACCTATGATAGTGAGGATAATATTCCTTTCTATATTATCCCTGCTGGTACCACTTTATATAGGGCGGACTCATCTACGGATGCACCTACGTATAAATTAATAGATACTGGATATCCTATCTTTTTTGGTTTTGATAAAGAAACCATTGAAAAAAATTATGGAATTACCTACAAATTTACTACAATTTCCGATATTCATTGTATCGCCATTGATTTATTGACTGAAAGTTCTCCCTTTTACGTAAATTCATCCCCTAAAATACAAAAAGTTCTCCGTGAAAATTATGGGTTGTTTACTAAAAAAAGGTTATCTGAATCCGGTAATGATAACCTACTTGCTAACTATATTTGTACCCTTGGTAAAGATGGATACGCTGCTAATGTTATGGAAACACAGCTTGGTTCATTTCATTCTGAAATTGCTATTTGTAACATTACTAATAAAATAGATCCTGATGGCATTCTTGTTACACCTAAAAAAATTGCTGCACGATTAAAACAAGAACATATTTTAATAATAAGTGAAAAGGAACGTAGAGAACGTCGCCGTCGTCGTAGTAATAATGTTGGCGATTCCCCCCAAAAATCTATTCAAAAATCATTGTTTATGGATTCTCCACCAAATTCACCACCTAGAGTAACAGCAATACCCTTTTCTTTTGATAGTCCACCGAGTTCTCCTATTTATAAGAGAGGTGGTAAAACACTAAAGAAGAAACGTATGATACGTAAGAAGTCGGCTGGTGTTTTTAATAATAAAAATAAAAAAATGGGTTCTAGTAAAAAGAGATAGAGAACCTTTCCATTTATTTTATATAAAAACCCTCTATTTTATTGGTTTTTATATACCCCCTATCCAATGTTCTCTCATTTGTCGTTATTATAGATATCCAGAAATGAGTGGGATAGTGAAATATCGGTCGCATTATGCAGTCCGCATAATAATTATATTTTTTGTTGATATTGTTATTTTGCTTTTTTCTTTTAATAATAGAACCAATCGGTTAAAATTATAAAAGCATAAAGCAATATAAAGAATCCAACCCAAATATCTATATTTTGGATTAAAATGCAAACCGACGGATCCTTCAATATTGTTGAATTGATAGAGAACCATCCTATTACAAGGTTATCTGGAACTTACCAGAACAACCTCTTAAAAAAAATTAAAGAAAATTTTACAGACAATGAACAACAGTTGTTTGTTGCCAGTTTTTATTCTTATTTAAACTACAATCAACGAACCGATTTTGTTATTGATTTAGATAATGTTTGGAAATGGCTAGGGTTTAATCAAAAATTTAATGCAAAATATATGTTAGAAAAAAACTTTGTAATTGATAATGATTACAAAATTATTGCTCCTGAAGCTTCAGGAGCAAAGAAAAATACTATTCATATTAAAGGTGGTCACAATAAAGAAACCATTATGCTTACTATACACACGTTTAAACGCTTTTGTTTAAAGGCTGCAACCAAAAAGTCTGAACAAATTCATGAATATTATATTAAATTAGAAGAAACTATACAAGACGTTATTCAACAAGAAACCGATGAATTAAAACTACAGTTAGAGAACAAGGATCGTGTTATTCAAAAATCTGAAAACGAAAAATTTATTATTAGAGAAAAAACGTTGATTGACCAATTCCCTAAGAATACCCAATGTATTTATTATGGTATTATTGATAACCTTAGTGACAACGGCGAAAAACTTATTAAATTTGGCAATTCTAATCATTTAAAACTGCGGATTATGCAGCATCGCGATACTTATCAGAATTTTCGACTTATGAATTCATTCAAGGTTGATAATAAACTTCAAATTGAGTCTGCTATTAAAGAACATTCCTTTTTTAAGGATAGACTAAGGTCTATTACTATTAAAAATAAAAACCATGTTGAGTTATTATCTATTGATGGCATTACTATCCCTAATATTGATAAAGCCATTAAAACGATTATTATGAATGTTGAGTATAGTACCGAAAATTATATTAAGCTTTTAGATGAAAATCAGTCGTTAAAGAAACAGCTTTGGGAAAGAGGCGAAACCGATAATACCCATGCTGTTATCACATTAACTTCTGAAAATAAAAGACTCTTGTTGGAAAATAATAAATTGTTTCGAAAGTATAATGCGCTCCTAAGAAAAACCGGCAATGTTGATACACCTCTATCTCATGATATTTCATCTTTATCATCAGACAATGGAGAACCTATCAATACAAATATTATCAAATCTATAAAGAGAATCACTAAAAATAAGGATGGAAAGTATATTATTAATGGCATTACCTATGATAAATTGTTTGGATCTAGACACGATGTATGGTATGGTAATGCATATAAAACTACCGGCGAACTTACCAAAGACGATCTTATCATTAATAACACTGGTAAAATTATATCTAAGAAAAAATCGATACACGAGACCGTATATGACCGATTTTCCCAAACTGGTGTTAACCTTACTCCGGATAGAGAACCTAACTAATTATTGTTTTTTGCTTTTATAACCAAAAAACAATATCCAGAAATGAGTGGGATAGTAAATCATCGGTTACAATTCAAAAAACCCCTCTAAAACATAAGCAATGTTCTCGTTTTTAAGCAATGTTCTCTAATTTAATCCAAAAACGATAAAAAATTGATTCTTTTTTTACCATTATTACTTACAATATTCAAACTGTCTAATTGACTTCTAAAACACTCAAAATATGTCCTCTGTTTCCGCCACTGTTGCCACCATGACTCCTATTGTTGAGTCTACTGTTGTTGACAAGGTTAAGAATCCCTCTTATGCCAAGTTTATGCAGTTCGGCTTTTGGCTTTCTACCCAGATACCTGACGACACTCTTCGTGATTCTCTTGTTAAGACGTTGAAGTTGCATGATTCTGTTGAGGATCAAATCCTCTTTTACAAGTCGTTCCTTGACAATACCAAGGATGTTGCCAAGTCATTGCGTGCTAATGTTGCCGAGACTAAAAAACTTGCTAAGGCTCAAGCTAAGGCCGAGGCTAAGGCTATCGCTAGGGCTGAAGCTAAGGCTGCTAAGGCTGCCTCTAAGCCTCCTCGCGCTCCTCGTGCTAAGAAAAATAAAAATATTGCCGATGCACCTACTGATCTTATCTCTCAGCTTGTTTCTCTTGCTAATTCTGAAGATCCTCTCCCTGCTAACACTCATATTCCTTCTGTTGTTGAAACTATTCCGGTTGTTCAACCTCTTTCGGTTGAACCTAATAACACTACCACCAACACCAACACTAAGACTAAGACTAAGACTAAAAAAACTTCCAATAAGAAAATTGCTGATTCTACTCTAACTAACACTAACACTCCTTCTGTTGTTGAAACTACTACTACTTCCGTTGACACTAAGAAGACCCAAGAGAAGAAGACCAAGAAGACCAAGAATGCTGTTGAACCTACTTCGACTACTACTGTGACTCATTCGACTCCTTCGACTCCTTCGGAAAAGCCCAAGAGAACCTACAATAAGAAATCTAAAAATGATTCTCCTCCTACTACTCTTGTCACTGCTCATGTTGCCGATAGCAATACCAATCCTGCTGCTGCTACCGATGCTGCTGATGATGATGAACTTGATGTTGAAATCGTCACTATTGACGGTGTCAAATTCCTTAAGGACTCTGATAATAACCTTTATGACTTCCTCACTCACCTCCCTATTTAATTTCCCCTTTTTGATTCCCTTTTTAAAATTTAACCTTAACCTAACCTTTTTTATTTTTTTCCTTTTATTTTTCTTTTTATTTTTCTTTTTATTATTCCTTTTAACCTACCTAAACAATTCCTTCTTTACTTCTTATGTTATTGTCTTCTTTCTTATGAACAATATCCCTACAGTTGTTTTTTGCATTCCTGGTGGTTCTTTTTCGAATCACTTCTTACTTTGTTGGACTGAACTTATTAGACAAATCTCCAAGGAAAATAAATACAATTATTTTATATCAAATAATTATTCATCACATGTTCATTTTGTTCGAGCAATGTGTTTAGGTGCCAATGTATTAGCTGGTCCAGATCAAAAACCATTTCAGGGAAATATTAAATATGACGCCATCGTTTGGTTGGATTCAGACATGGTTTTTAACAATGAAATGATATTTGAATTGATTGATGCATGTTTATATAAATACCCTGTGGTTTCCGGCGTGTATGCCATGCAAGGTGGAAATCACTTTGCATGTATTAAGAGATGGGATGAAAAAATATATATAGAAAAAGGACATTTTGAATTTTTATCAATTGAAGAAAGTATTAAATTATTAAAACATGGCGAAAAATGGATTAAGTGTGCATACACAGGAATGGGGTGTATGGCTATACGTTATGGTGTTATTGAAGATGAACGTATAAAATACCCCTGGTTTTTCTGTGATATCAAAAAATTTTCTACAAACAATCCAGCAATTCCATACATTACTGATGGAACTAGTGAGGATGTATCATTTATTCGAAATTTAATTGATAATGGCATTATTGACGGAGTTATGGTAAATTTATCCCTTCGGTTTGGACATGTTAAGACGACCATTATATAATAGTGTTCTAGTTGCTCAATTTATCTATTGCCATTTCGATACCTGATTTTCGCTCGACTCTTAAAATAATCGTTTTGACCTTTGTTTCTACATCTTCTTCTACAGGAAACGGTAATTCTGGTTCAGTTTCTAATATTTGAGAAGGTGGGTTCTCAACAACTACCTTTTCTGGTGCTGAAGCCGGTTTGGGTTCTGGTAAAGGTTCCATCGCCGTTTTTGTAGCCGGAACTGCATTAATTACATCAGGCTTTCTGTTAATCCAATCCGTTATCGGTGAACTATGTTCTTCTGTTGGTTTACTATTAAACCAATCCATAAAACCTTTCTTCTCTTCCTCAGGCTTATTGTTAAACCAATTCGTAAAACCATTGTTATCTGAGTTCGGTTTACTCTTAAACCAATCAGTAAAACTACCGCGATCGTCTTGAGGTTTACTATTGAACCACTCCATAAAATTCGACTTTTCCTCTTTTGGTTTACCATTAAATAACTTCATAAAACTACTTTGTTCCTCTGCCGGCTTGCGATTAAACCAATCCATAAAATTTGTTTGATGATCATCCGATTTCCCATGCAACCACTTTAAAATATCACCCTTTTCTTCTTCTGGTTTACCACGGAATCGTTCAACAATAGTATCCCATAAAGTTGTTCTCTGGGGTTTGTCATTTCTAACAGAAAATAGGTCTTCTAATATGGTTTTGCGTTTCTCTTCTTCCTCTCGTATATTAAATAATTTATCCAACGTCGTTTTAAATTTATTGTATGGAAAGGTTGGTTCATAATCGTATCCACCGCCTGATATTTTTTCAGGGTTCTCAGCATCGATTATATTAAATTGCAATTGAATCCCATATTTTTTTTCACCCAAATTATTTATAATTTCCGATAAATTTTGTACAACATCTTCATCTTCTAAATCAAGCAAATCTATATTTGTCTCCAAGTACTCCATTCTTACTATAAATACATATATTCTTTTCAATAAAATAACCACATAGAATGGAATAAAAAATTGATTTTAAATTAAATAATAATAGAATGTTAAAAACAACCAGTTTCATATAACAAATAGTTTAAAATGGTGAAAAATTCTACAGGTGGTAAATGTGCAAAATCACTGGCGCGAAAATTACAAACACAAAGCACTTCGGAAATGCTTCAAATATCCACATGTGAATTGGAGCAATATTCTTGTGTTACCAAAATATTGGGCAACGGTATGTGTGAAATTTATACAAATAAAAATATTCGTCTTATTGGACATATAAGAAATAAAATGAAGGGTAGAAATATTAGAAACAATCTTGTTACTGTTGGGAGCATAGTTCTAGCAGGATTGCGAGAATGGGAATCTATGCCAAAAAATTGTGATATACTCTGCGTATACGATGATCGTGATGTAGATCGGTTGAAATCTATGCCAAACGTAGATATTTCGCATGTATTGCAGTTAAGATTTACTAACAGCAATTTCGGTGCAGGAATATCTAAGCAAAATATGGAAAAAAATGATGACATTACCTTTACGAATGATATTTATGACACTCATATTTCGAATAAGATAGAAACAACAGCAACAACCGAATCATTTACGTTGGACGTAGAAGAAGAAATTAACATTGATGATATCTAAAGCGACAACATAACTCACTATTCATAAACATATATTTTTTATTTTATTTTAAGCCGATTATCCAATGATTGTTTGATTTGTGATATCGTCATTCCCAAATCCATATATTTTTTTACCTCAATTTCAATAACCGTTTTCGATATTTCAGATATCGCATGATATTTACCACCATAAAGCAATTTGTTAACATCACTCTTCATGGCGTAAACATTATTCATAATTCTGGCAAGTTGTTGTTTTTCAATATTTTTTTCTGTAATTGTCATATTATTCAACGATTCTATCAAATTTATTTTACGCTTTACTGCATAGAATGACTCATGATATGCCACCTCCAACATTCTTGTCTTTAATGCCAGTTCAAAGCTATCAACCTCCTTTTCAACAATTTCATATTCTTCTTCATGTCGAGAAGTATTTATTTCTTCCATAATAATTGTAGATCGATTTTACGATTATTATAAATCATTCAATTTTTTTGAATAAGTAATCATTATGGGTTCCATCCCAAATAGGATTTGTAATATAATTATAATTAGTAAAATTGCATTGTAAACAATATTTTTTTGAATGTAGATAATTCACCATATTATCATAATCATGAATGTATATCTCAATCAATAAATATGTGGGCCGATATTTATCTAAATTTACCCCCTTTAATACATTTAACTCATAACCCTCTACATCTAATGACAATAAATCAATTTCCTTTCCATTCGTCAAGTGAATATCTAATATTTTTTCTAGTGTTGTAGATTGAACACTACATAAATTATTGGATCTAGTTCTTTCTCCATTTATACTACCCATTGCATCATTTTCATTAAAATCGCCAAAAATAGTTTCGCCAATATAATCATTTGATACGCATGCAAAATGTAAACATATTGAGTTATGGCGGTTTTTTTTACATAGTTCATACCCCTTAATGGACGGTTCATTCAAAATACCTTTCCACCCTCGTTCTTTTTCTAAAAATGCAGTATTGCTTTGAAACAACCCATCGTTTGCACCTAACTCTATGAAAAAACCATCACGTTTGTATTTGAATAGAATATCTATTTTCTCCTCTAATAATATTCCGACATTATCCTTATTTGAATAGCCAATATACACTACGCCCTTGATTTTTTGTATATAATAATCCATCGACAATACTCTATTATCAAATATAAATTCATCATAATTCGGCAATTTATCAAATGCAAAATCTTCCCAATCTTCCAATATAACCATTGGAACAGATAAATCTCTAATTAGATTCTCAATAAAGGATGATCGTTTTACAATGGGAACACATTTTAAATAAAGTGCCTCCCAAATCCTATGCGTATCTACTCCATTCCCCTCTGGGCATACACAGAATTTGTGTCTTGATAATCGGTAAAAATTTTCCTTGTTATCTATCATTTCTAAAAATGAAACATTTTTTTGGGTAAGTGTATTATAACATGATGTGCGCTCTTTCAAATTTGTATTTATATTGAAATTCATATAGACATTTTCAGTCTTTTCTATTTTATTTATATTACTAAAAACCAATTTAAAATCCAAACCATGTTGCCACTGATTGTTTGCAATACCTATTGGTAACGTCGTTATTTTCGGATTATTATAAATAAGATTTTGTGAATACCAATGAATTAAATTGGGACAGGTCGCTATTTTTTCAACACTTTTATTATAGTTAATGTTCTCATCTGAATTATGTGTTATCAATATAAATGGATACATTAAATTATTTATACACTCGCCGAGTTTTTCGATATGATGGCTATAACAAAATACAATTTTTGGATTATCAAAAACATTGTATTGTAACCAATCTATATCTATTTGTTTCTCTTTTTGTGGGTGAATCACTGGATTAAAAGAAAAACTTTCTTCATCGCCAATATATATATCGGCTATTTCCTGAAACTTCTCACCAGATATAGGTTCTTCTTCTGATAGCATTAACACTTGTTGTTATTATTATAACAAATAATAACAATTATTTTAATATCTTTCATTTGGTAAATAATTATTTACTACGATTCACAAAAACGCCTATTTTATCAGAAAATAAATTTTTTTTATTAATGAATTTGATTATATTTGTATTTTATTATATCTTTAATATCTACAAAATAGCAGAAGCAGCAATAAATAAATTAGAAAGACCAAGTTATTTATGTAGAGAAATAAAAGTAATCACCCCCCCTTAAACCGAGTGTGGGATAAACAAACTTTACATGGGAATGAGAAACCCAACCTTGAAACCCTTTCAATTTACACCGAAGGGGGCGGATTTAAATCTTCAAGGGTGTAAAATATACCGATGCTTCATTCCCCTTATTTACTGGCACATTCAATGGGTTCTCAGGATTTTCTTTTTCATAAACCAGAACATTTACACATTGCCGATATATAAATCCGCAAGTTCTTGGATTTTCTCACTGGTTATTATTTGCTCCTCCGTAATGTCTATTTCAAATTCTTTCATAAACTGTGCCAATATTATATAATTATATTTATTTATTACGCCTTATACTCAAGCAATACACTTTCCATGAATAATGCGAACAACATTGGGAATTGCCATGTAGAATACAATAACTTATGGGGTTCACTATTGTAAAATATTGCCTGGACAAATATATAAAAACTTATTGCCATTGTAATTAACAAAAAAAGTAAAAAGATTTTTCCTGGTGTAAAATTTACCCCAGGTTTTGTCATTAAATCACAGTATTATATTTATAATTAGAAAATTGATTTTTCTAAATCTCTACTACTTTAATAATAACTAAATAAATAAATCAATATGGATCGAATCCAGCCTAGTTATAAAATACTTATAAACGATAAGACATATACATCATGGTCATTTATTGAACCAGGAACAAATCTACCAGTAACGTCGGATTCAGAACCTCGACTGGATACAATCGAGCCCATTCGAAATAAGTTATTTAGTCGTGACGTATTTGTTTTCAATGCCGATAATAGTATAACTGTAATTCAGAATTATCTAAAATCATGTATCTCGATTGCAGGGGTTCTAATGCTAGAAAATAATAAATCATTTGGTAGAACAAAGAATAAGAAACGCCTCTTATATAAATGTATACCGGACGATCGACATTATCCACCCTTTCTAGTGCCATATGACATTAAAACCAATTTCTCAAAGGTATTAAAAAATAAGTATATACTCTTCCGTTTTGATAATTGGGACGAAAAACACCCCCAGGGCATCATTGTCGAAACCATTGGCGACGTTGATCGGTTAGATTGTTTTTATGAATTCCAACTTCACTGTAAAAGTCTACATGTCTCACTGACAGATTTCACTAATAAAACGCGCGAACAATTAAACAAAAAAACGAGCAACGAATTTGTAGAACTTATCTTTAAAAATCCAGATTATTGTATTGAAGACCGACGAACTGAGTCAATTATAACAATTGATCCGTTAAACAGTTGTGATTACGATGATGGATATGGAATAACAGAAGTAAATGAAGACAAGTGGCGCCTAACCATCTATATCGCCAATGTTTATTTCTGGTTAGAGGCACTGGGTTTATGGAATACATTCAGCAAACGTGTTGCTACCATTTATTTACCAGATAGACGGAGGCCTATGTTACCCACAATTCTTTCAGACACATTATGTAGTTTACAGGAGGGGCAACAACGGTTTGCACTAGCACTCGATATATTCATAGATTCAGACGGAAATATTTATGAAGACGAGAGTGTTTTTAAAAACGTTCTCATTAACGTTAAAAAGAATTATGTTTACGAAGACCCAAAATTATTAAAGAACGACCCTATTTATATACAATTATTGGCTGTTTCGAAATTGTTAGATAAAACAATCGAAAATAGTCATGACATAGTAGCGCATTGGATGGTTTACATGAATACGTTTACTGGAAAAAAAATGTTGGATAATAAATTTGGTATATTTAGGTCATTAAAATATATTCAACCAAGCAAGGATGAAATACCAGCAAGCGTAGACATGGATACATTGCGCGTTATTAAATTATGGAATAATACTATTGGGCAATATTTATGTTATGAAGATGGTCTTAACATTGATCATGAATTATTAAAAACAAAATCATATACACATATTACCAGTCCAATTCGTCGGTTGGTTGACCTGTTAAACCAAATTCTTTTATTCAAAAATCTAAAGATGATCAATAATGTATCACAAAATGCAATGGAATTTTTAGATTATTGGATAAACCAATTAGATTACGTAAATACATCGATGCGTTCAATCCGAAAAATCCAGACAGATTGTGCATTGTTGGATCGGTGTTTTAATAATCCAAACATTATGGAAGAAACGTATGTTGGAACTATATTCGATAAAATTTGTCGGCAAGACGGCACGACGAATTATATGGTCTATTTGCACGAATTAAAACTATTGTCGCGTATATCACATTCTTATATTCAACTTGAAAATTATCGCCAATATAATTTTAAGATTTATTTGTTTGAAGATGAAGAAAAGATTCGTAAAAAAATAAAGGTTACGCCAATAATATGATATGTAAATACGCTACTAAATAATTCCATCAGAAGTAAAATGAAATAATAACATAAAGAAAAATATATATAATATATATAGCAATTAACTATAAATGAAGTTGTTCACTATATTTTTTATTTTACCTGTTAGCTTAGCTAGTTTTGACCGTTTTAAACACTGGTTTTCTGAGTTCAAGAATAAATCGATAAATGCATTTGAATCAACTATCGTTGCAAAAATGTATGATCAATGGATAGAAAATGATAAATTTATTCAGATTCATAACATGAAAAATCTATCATTTACACTTGGTCATAACCAATTTTCGGCAATGAATGTCGATGAATATTCAGAATATTTAGGATTTACCTATTTAGAAAAAAACGATTCACCTAAGCGTTCCAGTCTGTTTTATTACATGAATTCTGATGAAGTTCCTCCTTCTGTTGATTGGGTAAATTCTGGCGCAGTTACGCCAGTAAAAGACCAGGGGCAATGTGGATCTTGCTGGTCATTTTCTACCACTGGTGCTCTAGAGGGTATATATTCTATTGTTAATAAAAAGCTTGTCTCTTTTTCTGAGCAGCAATTGGTCGATTGTGACATTTTAAGAAATGGTGGAAAGGATCATGGATGCAATGGTGGTCTTATGGACAATGCATTTTCCTGGATTGGAAAAAATGATGGTCTCTGCAGCGAGGCAGATTACCCATATGTTTCTGGAACAACTATGGATAAGGGAACTTGTCAGACAAAATGCAAAAATGTAGAAAATAGTATTATTATTGATTTTGTTGATGTTCAACCAAGTTCAGACGATGCAATGATGAAAGCATTATCGAAGCAACCAGTATCAATTGCTATCCAAGCCGATCAACGCGAATTTCAACTCTATAAGAGTGGAGTTTTCACTGGCGAATGTGGTAGTAAATTGGATCATGGTGTGTTGGCAGTTGGTTATGGAACATTGAATGGCATTAATTATTACAAGGTTAAAAATTCTTGGTCAACTGCATGGGGTGATAATGGGTTTATTTTACTTGGTCGTGGAAAAGAATACAATAAAGGTGATGGACAATGTGGTATGTTATTACAAGGCAGTTTCCCAATTATCTAAAAAATGTATTATTATTATTATATAACCATTTCTTTTACAAATTATATATGTGTAAAAGAAAATTTACTTATTTGGAACCGTGAGACTAGGAGCAGAAGACAACTTATATTGGTCATAAACCGTTGTATATTTATTACCCCCCCATCCATTCAACTGTATCATTGTATCATCGCGCATGCACATTACGTGTACATCTGGATATAATCCCCTAGATATGCCGGATTTTTCAATTACGAACCATCGATTTATAAACATACCCCACGTAATAGCGGTTAATATGTCCATTATTCTATCCCTTTCATTTATGCGATATTTTACAACACTTTTTACAGATTGTATAAATATTTTCTCAATAGAAGACGCGCCATATTGTTTTGTTAGTTCATCCATGTATTTAATAAGATTATAATATGATTTATTTCGATAATATGAATTGGCATGATCACAACTAGACAAATATTCTAATATATAATATAATTTTTCAGTTATAATGGAACCAATATCTGCATGGCAATAACCATAATTCGGCAACTTTTTCGTTATTTCACTCTTCATAGAATACGGCGTTTCGTCGATCATTTTTACATTATTAAAACCCTTTATTTTCTCAGGAAAACTATTATAACCCAACCCAATATCCAAAATGGGCAAATAACCAAAATCAGTTTGTATACTTAACTTAATTATTTTTGACCCCCCTTCGCCTCGCACAAGTTTGGATATTTTTAACCCATTACCTTGCGTTGATCTAGGATTTGATTCAACTGAATAAACATCTGATAATACCCAAATAATAAAATTGGCGATCTGATGTCCAATATATTCAATTTGTTCATCGGAAATGTTCTGATTACCCTTTGGTGCAATTGTAATATCTATATCATCACTTGGAACATTCGCAAAAAATTGTACTGCCTTACCACCCTTTAATATGAGTGAACACGTATCAGAAGTAAATAGTAAATTTGTTAAATAACCGATTATTAATAATGTCAAACATAACTTTTGATTATATTCTATATATTTATCTGATGCAACATCATAATGTTTAATCGTCTCTTTTAACAAAACACATATTTCATCAGGGGTTTCTGTAACAATTTGTTTCAATTGATTTTTATAATCATCCAATTGTGTGTATAATAATGTTTCAATAAACGGCACCCTTGATTGTTGTCTATATTTTTTCTGTTTTTCATCATGCTTTTTCTTTTCTATTTTATTAATGATACCTTTCCAATATTCTTTCATTCCGATAATTGGCATTATTTTTCCCAATTCTTCTATCGTTGGAGGTTCGATTGGTTTGGATGGAGTGGATGTCGTTTCAGTTGAAGAATTATATAATTCTTCCAGGCGAATCTCTTCCAATAAATCGTAATAAATAAAAAGCAAAGAATTTTTAGAGGCTTCATCGCCAATGCCATAAATATTGTTTAATACAAAATCTTCGCGTAAAAATTGGCGATTTTCACTAAATAAATGTTGTATTTCTACACACTCGTCATTATACAAATCGTGGCATAGATTTTCTGGCTTGGTGGCTGAATAGTCTGGCTGTTCTTGTATTTTCGATTGAATTATAGCCATTAAATTTATATATTTTTCACGAAATTCTTCTAATTCCCCACCACCTACTATTATTTTTTTAGTATTTCCCATCTTTTTTTTACTATTTTGTCTTCTTTTTTTAGTTATCCGAATTCTTCGTTTCATGGTATACTTATATTATGAAAATATATTATTCATTGTTTATCGATAAATGCATTCGAAAAACAAAATAGAAAATATTTATATAATATGTTAGATAATAGACATTAGAAACGAACTATTGTTAAAAAATGCCACCCAAACGACAATATAAAAAATCAACCGTAAAAAAAGAAATAAGGGTATCGGAAACAGCGAAATATCTAATTATTGTAGAATCACCATCCAAATGTTCCAAAATAGAATCTTATTTGGGTGAAGAATATTGTTGCATTGCCACTATGGGGCACATCCGTAGCATTGAGGGGCTAAAATCAATCGATACAAAGAATGGATTTAAACCCACGTTCTCAAACATTGATGAAAAAAAGGGGCACATTGAATCTATTCGACCCATTATTTCCAAATTTCATTATAAAAATATATTGATAGCATCTGATGATGATAGGGAGGGTGAAGCTATAGCCTGGCATATTTGCGAGGTATTTAACCTGCCAGTCGATACTACGCCACGCATTATTTTCCATGAAATTACCAAACCAGCATTATTAAAGGCAGTTAGAGAACCTACTACTATAAATATGAAATTGGTGCAGGCTCAACATGCTAGACAGGTTCTCGATATTATTGTTGGTTATAAAATATCACCCCATCTCTGGCGTTACTTATACAACGATAAAACAAACTCTTTATCTGCAGGTAGATGCCAAACGCCTGCACTTAGACTAGTATATGATAATGAACAAGAAAAGGGGGTGGGGAAGGGGATCGAAACAAAATATAAAACAACTGGTCATTTTTTTTCATACGATATTCCCTTTTTATTAGATTTTGAATTCAAGGAAGAGAACCAAATTATGGATTTTATGGAAAAAACGGTGAATTTTAACCATTTTCTGGATGTAGGTTCTCCAGCATCCAATAAAAAGGGGGCACCTAAACCATTTAATACATCAAAATTATTACAACAAGCAAATAATCTTCTCCATATGTCACCCAAAGAAACTATGAATCACTGTCAAACCCTCTATCAAAATGGGTTTATTACCTATATGAGAACCGACAGCACAAAATATTCGGCTGTTTTTTTGGATGTAGTGGGAAAATATATATTAGAAACGTGGAAAAAGACGGATTATCTAGGCGATAAAAGTGGTCTAGAAAACATGGATGCATCAAATCCACATGAGGCTATACGTGTAACCCATATCGAACAAAGTTCTCTACCCATAACTACTGACAATAAACGAATGGCATCCCTCTATCGTCTTATCTGGAAAAACACAGTGGAGAGTTGTATGTCAGATTATCTTTACAAGGCGGTTCCTGTTTATATTACAGCGCCAAATTCACATAAATATGAATACAGATTAGAAATTCCGACATTTTTGGGTTGGAAAGTATTGAATCAAGAAAAAAAATATGGCATCGATGTTGAAAATACAGATGATGGCGAAAATATGAATGAAATTCCTCTAAAAATGGATCCAGGTTCTCTACTTCTCTATTTCCAATCGATTGAAATGTCGAAACAACCCATTATTTACAACAAAATAACAACCGCCATATCAATCCAAAAAAACCATTCTTACTATTCTGAAGCAAGCCTCATTAATAAATTAGAAAAATTAGGAATAGGTAGACCATCCACATTTGCAACGATTGTAGATACAATTATTGAGCGCGGTTATACAAAAAAAATGGACATAGAGGGCGATAAAATGGTTTGCAGTGAATTTACATTAATAAAGAGTACCATTAAAAAAGAAGAAAAGGAGAAGGTATTTGGTCAAGAAAAAGCGAAACTCGTAATACAGCCAGTTGGAATCATAACTCTTGAATTTCTAGTAAAACATTTTGAAAAACTATTTTCTTATGATTATACGAAACATATGGAAGAAGCATTGGACGAAATATCATCAGGAAAGACAACTGAATGGTCACAACTATGCCGCGGATGTTATAATGAAATAAAGGATTTATCGAAGCCGATTTCCAGCCTAGAAAAGCAATTGTATGTTCTCGATAATACCCACGATTTTATATTTGAAAGATATGGTCCAGTTATTCGAGTGCGAGCCGACGATGGCACATTTAGTTATATTAGCATAAACAAAGAAATTAAAATAGACCTAGATAAATTAAAACGAGGTGAGTACACAGTTGCTGACTTGCAAGATATAACAAACCGTTGTTTAGGAAAATATGAGGATGATGATCTTTATTTAAAAAATGGGAAATTTGGTCCCTATGTTCAGTGGGGAGAAAATAAGGAAAGTATTAAAAATATTGGTAAACCCATCGTTAGTTTAACGTTAGAGGATGTCATTGCTTTTTTGGAAAACAAGGAAGATAATCCGACTCTAAGAAACCGTTCTATATTACGTATTTTATCACCTGAAGTAAGTATCCGAACCGGAAAATTTGGTGCCTATGCATTTTATAAACAAAATACTATGCCAAAGCCACAATTTCTTTCTATTAAAAAATTCCCAGATGGATATATGAAATGTGATGCCAATGTTCTATTGGAATGGTTGTATAAAACATACAATTTACAGCAATAACCCATAACCAATAACCCATAAAAAATATATTTATTATATTTTCTATGGATATTATAGTAAAAAATGCCATATACTCAACATGAAATTGATAATACCTATTATTATACTTATTTAAAAATCGGCTGGATAATATTACTTTATTCCCTAGCTTCTTTTTATTCCTTTCATCCAAATACCGAATTGGTATCTCTTATCATTTTTCTGATTTTCGATATATTTCTTTTCGCATTTATAGGACACTCGTTTTATACACTCGTTTTAAAAAAAAATGATGGCCTGCTACAATTTGCGAGTTTTTTTCATAAAATAAGTTGGACAACATTTTGGGCAGTTATACCTATTAGTATTGCGTTGCTATTTGTATCACATAGCATGATGATTTCAGTATTTAATAATTTACATAAAATACATATTGCCGATAATAATGATAAATCTATACCATTGTCAAAGCGAAATCACAGTGAATTCCAAAGATATAAAATGATAAATATTATAGTGTTTTTTATGTCAATGTTATTGTTTTGTTTTTTATTAAATGATTGGCTGCCCAAAACTAACTATACATTTTTATACAATAAACTAATTATTTTTGCAGTTGCATCCGTCGCCATTTCAATATTAGGTCAGACAATATATATGATTTATATGAGTAAACAATTTCTAGTCTTAGGCAATCGCAAGTTGTTATTAAATAACTAACTAAAATGCGTATAAAAACATAATACTTGTTCTCTATTATTATTAACAACAATAGAGAAATAACAGATGAAATTTTACGAATCACATTATGAAGAATATAATCAGGCAATCGAAAAATACAATATTCATCCTGAATTGCTAGAAATATACAATAAAATGCCAAGTCAATCAAAAAAAATGGAAAATCTAATATTTTATGGGCCCTCTGGTATTGGAAAATATTCACAGGTTCTCCACTTTATTAAAAAATATAGTCCGAGTGAGTTAAAATATGATAAAAAAATGATTATAAATACCGACAAGCAACAATATGTATATCGAATTAGTGATATACATTATGAGGTAGACATGTCATTGCTTGGATGCAATTCTAAACTAGTATGGCATGATCTTTTTTTTCAAATTATTGATATCATTTCAGTAAAGCCTGATAAATTTGGAATTATTTTATGCAAAAATTTTCATCAAATTCATAGCGAATTATTGGAAATTTTTTATAGTTACATGCAACAATATAATCATTCACAGACAAATCTGAAGGTTGTTTTTATTATTATGACCGAGCATTTGTCATTTCTACCAACTCCCATTATTCATTCATGTAAAACAATCAATATTCGTCGACCCAACAAATCTGACTATATTAATATTTTACCAAAAAATAATATGAATATTATTATGGATGCGTCTTCTACTGCTTGCGAAAGTGGGGCGTTAGCCAATGGTAATCATATTGTCTCAGATAAGAATAATGCAATAGCAATTATGGATATCATAGATGCGGAATGTATCATGAACGCAAAAGAAATCAAATCATTTTCTATTATAAACAATATTGAAACCATACCAAATGATATATTCAATATTATTTGCGATAACATTATTAGCGAAATATTAAAAACGGTTCCTCTATCATTTACTGGCTTTCGAGATGTTCTCTATGATATATTAACTTACAATTTAGATGTATCTGAATGTCTGTGGTATATTATAAATTCGCTTATACAAAATGGTCACTTACAAAATGATGATATAACCGATGTCATGAATAAAACCTACCTGTTTTTAAAATATTATAACAATAATTATAGACCCATATACCATTTAGAGAGTATTATGTTTTATATTATAACAAAAATTAGAGGCTATTCCACTATACAAAAATAAATGGATTATAAAAAGGCATGTGAAGTTCTCCAATTATCACAAGATTTTGATGTAGATTTATTAAAACAACAATATCGACTCAATGCATTACGGCATCACCCTGATAAAAACAAGGATTCATCAGAATCAACCCAAAAATTTCAGGAAATAAACGAGGCCTACTCTTATCTGTTAAATAGAAAAGATTCAGATAACGATATAGACGGTGATTATGATTACGAATTCAATTCAGACGATTATAATGGGGTTTTATTTACTTTTTTGAAAGATATGTTCAAACAGGATAATTTTTTATTGGCGAGTATTATTCATAAAATAACAGACATATGTGAATCCAAGGCAGTTGATCTATTATTAAAAATAGACAAGACGATATTAATAAAGGTGTATGAATTTATGAAATTGTACCGCGATGTCTTTTATTTTTCAGAAGATTTTTATAGTAAGTTAGAGAACATTATGAAAGCGAAATTCGATAACGATGAGTGTATTATATTGCATCCATTATTGGACGATCTTTTGGAAAACAATTTGTACAAAATGAAGATTGAAAATAATACCTATATAATACCACTTTGGTACGATGAATTAGTTTATGACCATAACGGATATGACATATATTTTAAATGTTATCCTATTTTGCCAAACAATATGACCATTGATGCAAACAATAATTTGCATATAAATGTATCTTTTCATATTGGCGAGTTACTATTACTAGATGACAATGGGTTGATTGATATCAACGTTGGAAACCGAACATTCCAAATAAATGTCAACCAATTAAAAATAAAGAGGGAACAAATAATAGTATTAAAAAAAGAGGGGATAACAAAAATAAACAATACGGATATTTATGATATTTCAAGAAAGGCCGATATTTATTTACATATTACATTGCAATAGAGGGTCTTTTTTTCTAATAATAATACAGAATGAAATCTTATTATTATTATTATAAAATTCTAGCTATAATTTTGCTTATAACTGCATCTATATTAATTATATTTGCACCTTGTTTAGCAAAATATGTTTCGATTGAAACAATGGAAAATGAAAACACCAATGTATATCCCATTACATTTTCAATTCCAGAAGAAAAAATAGTTGATTCCGTACCAGAAAAGACCAAGGTTATGTCAGATCTTATTCCTGGTAAAACCGAAACATATATTTATCATACAGAAGATGATTATTATAAGGAATATCAAAAATCCATTTTTGCAACCACTATTAAAAAGGGGGGCTGGGATTGTATGCGTCACTATGAAATATTAGCAAATGGTGCCATCCCTTATTTTCCTAACTTAGAAGAATGTCCTGAAAACACATTGGCGTTATTTCCAAAAGAATTGGTCATTCAAGGGAACGCATTATATCTTGAAATAAAGGACAAACAAATCAAGGATATTCCAACAGAAAAGCGCAATGAATGTAAGAAACTTGCAGAAAAATTATTACAGTATACAAAGGATAACTTGACCACGAGCCAGGTTGCAAAATATATTCTAGATAAATCTGGACACAGTGATGCATCTCAAATTCTATATTTGTCTGGCGCTACATATCCTGATTATTTACGGTGTGTTACATTGCATGGATTCAAAAAACTATATGGTGAAAAGTGCCATGATTATCCCAAGATACCTCATATCTATGCGGATAATACGATAAAGTATAATACTCTTTATGGAAAAGGTTATAGTTATACAAATTTACTCGATCCACTTTTACATAACAATTCATTGAATGACACGGTTGAAGAGGACATTAAAAATAAAAAATATGACATTGTTATCTATGGAAGTTACCATCGCGGAATGCCCCATTTTGACTTGGTAAAGAAACACTATCCACCCAATAAAATAATATTATTATGTGGAGAGGATTACGTAAATCCAAACTACAATGATTGGCATAGTTCTGACCATAATAAATTAGGTGCGGATGGCTATCATGTATTTGTGAGAGAAATGTAAAAAAATGATACTAATAAACCATATTAGTATCATTACCAGTTTACCTGTGCAGGGGCTCGAACCCTGGACCAAATGATTAAAAGTCATTCACTCTACCAACTGAGTTACACAGGTTTGTGTTTATTTTTATAGAGACAAACAACTCTTTTACCTGTGCAGGGGCTCGAACCCTGGGCCAAATGATTAAAAGTCATTCACTCTACCAACTGAGTTACACAGGTTTAAACTTTTTATTTTTATAAAAATTTTTATTTTTTATAGAAATTATTTTTATTTTTTATTATTTATGTTTACTTTTCATTTCTTTTTAAACTGCCTTCTTCTTCACAACAACCTTCTTCTTCACCACAGCTGGCTCTGCTACGGATGCAGAAGTAGTGGTTGCTTCAGGCTCCGGAACAGCTACCTTCTTAACCACCTTCTTCACTGGTTGAGGGGCTGCTGCTGCCACAGAAGGAGAATCATCATCTTCCTCTTCCGCATCACTATCCTCAACTTGCGTATTTGTAATTGCTGGAACTGATTCCTCCTCATCTTCGGCATCAACTGCTGCTGCAGTGTTCGGCTTGCTCATGGTCTCAATATCTTCAGTCGAAAGTTGAATATGACACTTGCCGAATACACTAACTACCTCACGCGGCTTAACTACACACTGGTTAAGCTTCCACGTAATACCCCATCCCTTACCACCAAACCAGAGTCCACCGCACTGCAAAACGCATGCGACATTGCTTTGCTTGGGAATAAAATCTTGGGGGGATAGATTGGGATTATCAGAAGGAAAGAGGAGCTCACCCTTCGTATCGTAGATCTCAACATTCCATCTACCGCTGTAGTTAGGAACCTTGGCTCTAATAGACGGAGCCTTGGTCAGATCGATCTTCTTTGTATTCTTATCCTTCGGATACTTGATGAATGGGAAGAAATTGTGCTTAACCACAGACTTCTCCAATTCCTCACCAAACCAGACCTCGCTATTCTTCACAGCATCATCGAGTACCTGATTCTCAAATGCCTTTAGCTTAGTGAGAAACTCCTTTGTAACAGGTGTTTCATAATCTGGGTTAGGGAAATTGAGAGACATAGTAAACTTTCCATCAGGTTCACCAGTCTTCTCATCAATAAAATCTGAAATACCCCATGTCATCATAAGGGGGGTTGAAATATGCAATGAACGATTTGTCTGAGTGCTAATCAAATTAATTGACTTTGCACCGCGATCATTCACCTTAGGTGGCATATAACGAAGGTTACTGGGAATCCAGTCGGCGCTAGCCAAAACAACAGGGGTGGTAGTCTTAGAATTCTGCATTTTGATTTAAAAACTATTAGAGGCTTAAGGGTATTAGAAATAACTACTGGAGGCTTGGTTGGTATACTATATATGGTGTCGATTCTTTAAATCAATTTTTTATATAATAAAACCATGGTGTCGTAGGAAAACCCCCTCATTTGCCTTGAAAATGATACAAATTAATTTAAGAGAACATTGCTTATACTTAAGGTCTATCCGCGGTTTTGTAGCCAATTGGCTTTTGCAAAGCTTAAAATCGGTGAATAGCCTATATCCTTTCGGTGGATAAATATATTTATCCACCGATAGTGATTAAGCATAAAGCCTAATTGTATCATAGAAAAATAAATATATAGAATATATATAATTGAAACAAAATAGAAAATAAAATATAGGATTATAAAATGTTATCAAAACCAGTGGGAGAACATTACAATAAGGATAAACGTGAACCTAAAAAAAAGAAGAATAATGTTCTCGATCCATCAATGAATGTTATAACATATGTTGATTATTTCAGTAAGAAGTTGTCTTTAAAAAGTTTTAAAATACCCTATTTAAAACTAATTGCAAAGACAAACAAATTACATATTACTGGAAATAAGACAGTCTTAATTAACCGAATCGAGGACTGTTTTCAAAAGATGCAGGTAGTAACTAAAATCCAGCGCATTTTTCGAGGTTGGCTTGTAAAACATTCATTTCGATTGCGCGGTCCAGCACTAAAAACTAGATCAATATGCATTAATGACAAAGATTTTGCTACATTGGAGCCTTTAGATGAAATACCATTCAATGATTTTTTTAGTTACAAAGATTCAAAAGAATTTGTTTATGGGTTTAATATTCAGTCCCTTATTCAATCATTGAAAACAAAGGGTGGGTTCTACAATCCTTATACACGCGAGTCTTTTGATTATGATACGCTAGTTGCCATATCTACATTAAACAATATTAATAATATCCTTTTTCCAAATGATGATATCAAACCTATAAAGACGATGATTGGGCCCATTTCGAATTCACCAAGTTCTCTAACAAATCGATTTATAAACCTTCCACAGTCAATGCAGAATGTATTGGCCACGTCTTATTTTCGGCCTAGATGCACCTTCCCCACTTCAAATAGGGTTTTAAAGGAAAACTATGATAAAATAATGGCAATACGGTGTAAGCCAGTTTCAATACGAATGCAAGAATTATTTATGGAAATTGATCAACTTGGTAATTATACACAATCCAATTGGTTCTCGAATTTAGACAGATCCCAATATATACGATTTTACAGATATCTATTAGATATTTGGCTTTATCGTGGTCATCTTTCGCCATTAGTTAAAAATAATATATGCCCACTATTTGATCCATTTATTAACATATTTGTAACACCCATTCATCATACTGATATTACCCATGAGCAAATACAAATACTTTGTTTAACAATATTTGAGAACCTTGTTTATACAGGAATTGATGTTGAACATAGACAAATTGGCGCATTGCATGGTTTAACCGCTTTAACCATTGTTTCACCTTCTGCAAGACAATCATTAAACTGGTTATATGAATCAGTTGCATATTAGTGGTCTATTCTTATAGGCCCAATTGTACCCCCATAGACAAAATAGATTATTAGATGCATGTGGTTTGTTATATGTGTTTTGGTGCATGTGGTTTGTTGTATGTGGTTTGTTGTATGTTTCATAATAAATAACTGTGTTTTTTATGAAATTTTTTCGTTGGTTCTCTAAACCTTCGATTTGTAAATATATAACCAACTATCCAATTTATAATAGCAAACTGCCTGTTGTTTTATTTAGCAAAAATATTTTTTCGTAAAAATCGCCCATTTTATTACCACACCCTGCGTTTTTTATTCCGTCATATAGAATCATTAGGCGTTATGCAGGTACAATAATTAAATAAATTAATAAATGCGTTAAATGACTTAAAAAGGATTCTCCTTAGTATGATATAAGCCCATAAAATGGTCAGAGCTGTTAAGACTTCCACTACTAAGACTACCACTTCCGCCCCCTCCTCTGTTTCTACCCCTGTGGTGGAGACTGCCGCTGCTTCTTCTGAGAAGAAGGCTCCTCGTGCTAAGAAGGCAAAGACCACCGAGACTGTCGCCCCTGTCGTCGCCGCCACTGTCTCCACCACTGCCGTCGATGCCGCCGTTGACGTGAATGACACCGCCACTCTCTCTGTCAAGTTGACTGAGTTCGGTGCCAAGCTCCAGCAGCTTGTTGGCGTTCTTTCCACCGTGAAGAACGACTTCAAGACCCTTGAGAAGACTGTCTCTCGTGAGCTCAAGCAGGCCCAGAAGGTGTCCTCCAAGCGAAGACGCGCATCTGGCAACCGCCAGCCCTCTGGCTTTGTCAAGCCCACTCGCATCAGCGACGAGCTTGCCCAGTTCCTTGGCAAGGAGATTGGCACCGAGATGGCTCGCACTGCCGTCAGCAAGGAGATTAACCTCTACATCCGCTCCAACTCCCTCCAGGACAAGGATAACGGCCGCAAGATTAACCCTGATGCCAAGCTTTCCACTCTCCTCAAGGTCCCCAAGGGCGAGGAGCTTACCTACTTCAACCTCCAGAAGTACATGAAGCACCACTTCATCAAGGCTGAGGTTGTTGCCACTGCCTAATCTATAAACATATAGTCTATTCGTAAAAAAGAAAAAATATAAAATTGTATAAACAAAGAAACAATATAATTAAGGTCTATCCGCGGTTTTGTAGCCAATTGGCTTTTGCAAAGCTTAAAATCGGTGAATAGCCTATATCCTTTCGGTGGATAAATATATTTATCCACCGATAGAGATTAACCATTGATATTTTTATTAATTCTTACCATAAACAATATAAATATAATTAAATAATTATATTTATACAAGAATGTCAGATAATGATGAGCATATTTCGTATGATATTATTGATGATCACGCCGAAGATGAGGAGGGTGAAATCAAGGAAAATGTTTTTCATGAGACATCAAAAAGTATTCCCAATTTGCCAAAAGCCCAGCCAGCCAATATCCAGTCAAACGTAAATAATTATACATTTGATGACAAAATAAAGGAATATCTGGCTGCGAACCGTGTTAAGTTAGCCATTCTAACACCTTGTTACGGAAGCCTATGTTTTGTGAATTATGTCCAATGTTTGATGGCCACCAACGATTTATGCCATAAGTATGGAATCGAGGTGGTCATTGAATTTTGTCGCAATGATAGTCTTGTTTCGCGCGCTAGAAACAATCTTGTCGCAAAGGCAATGAATGATCCAAACGTTACCCATGTATTGTTTATTGATGCCGATATTACTTGGTCACCCATTGATGTATTTAAACTCATTCTATCTGATAAGTCATTGGTGGGTGGTGTCTACCCATTGAAGAGTTATTTCTGGGATAAGATCATAAATGATGAAAAGAATCCGAATGTGGTTCAATCGTGGATTGATAGAAAAAACAATTCGCAGTTTAAGGATCGCATTTCTGATAGAGAAATGATACAATACAACCTTCTTAAGTACAATATTAACTACATTGGTACACAGCTGGCCATTCAAAAGAATTTAGCAAGAGTTAAGCATTTAGCAACCGGTTTTATGATGTTTAAGCGAAAGGTAATTGAGCAAATGTCAAGAGCCTTCCCTTCTACGAAATATGTAGACGATGTAGGGTTTCTCTCTGGAACCGAGAATGACCATGCATATGCTCTTTTTGACTGTGGGGTAGAAGATGGTCATTATTATTCTGAGGATTGGTTATTCTGTCATCGTTGGTCAAAGATGGGTGGCAGCATTTGGATCGATGTTAGCATTAGTCTTATGCACACTGGCAATGAGGACTTTAGAGGGTGTTATTTGGCATCCATTATGTAAATAAATATATATATACATTTATATATAGTTATTATGTTCTCTCGCACGTCAACAATATTATATGCCACTACCCAAAATTTGGGGATGAACCTTGTGCAACTTAATAATAAAAAGGCTAATCTATTTTCTGACCAATCTTCGTCATCACGTATAGATAAACAACGTTATGATGCTATAAATAATGTGAAAAAGTCGTACCCTCAAGGCTATTATCACAAAAACACAACGGAAAAAAATTCCGTAACCGATGCTCTAGCGCGTGTTCGCGGAGGTGGTGCCACTGTTCCTAAGAAAGTTACTGGAAAATACGAACTTTCATAATATAATTTCCAAATCGTAAATCATTTTGAGTACGATTTGGTAAAAACCAACAAATAACCACCGCTAAAATTTCCACCATTTAGGGTTAACTTTTTCATTCATTGATCCACTTACTACTAGAGCATATGTATTTAACAAATTATCCTTCGGATTTTTACCTATTATTTTACTGATTGAACCCATTTTTGCATTTGGGTCATAATCAGCCGTATTATATAGATTTAACAAGGAACATTTATTGGTATTCAAATTTGCATCATCAATTTGGGTTAAATAATTGGCACAATGTACAACATCATTAAATGTATTATTTTTCTGAGCCGAAACCCAAGCACAACAATCATTCAGTTGAGATTTTGAATCCGACTTGTTTTTGCAATATTTTGAATCTCTTCCCTGAACTATACTTAAAACATTATTTAAAATAGCATATGTATTTGGCATAATACAAGGGCTGGAACCGCTTAACGTAATTGGACGCTTACTAAGTTGCGTATAATCACAGGTTGATATCTTACCCATGTAATCCTGTAATTCTTTTTTATATGGACATGTATTATCTAGTTTATTTATTAATTTATTTATCGTCGCAACTCTATTATTATGTCTAACGTAACAATTTGGATCCATTGGAGGACCCCCAACTATTCCATTCACTGGTACAGCATTTTTATTAATATCATTTATTCCCAAACTAATATATTGTACAATACATTCCCTTACCTGGTTTAATTGATAACTACTTTTATCATTTGCCATTTCTTGACAACATGGGAGCGTATTTACATCATAAGTATTGAAATAATTCGAATTTTGCCTTACAAGAGCTGCGGCTGCAGGTGCATCACAGGGTGTAGGAGGAGCTGTTTGTGTATTTTTCATAATACATGATGGAGGCCAAGTAACTGAAGGAGGTGGAGGGGGCGGAGTTTGTAACCGCGGAGGCGGTGGCGGAGGAGGCGGTGGCAATGGTGGCGGTGGTGGTGGATTCGTTGGTGGAGGTGGAGGTGGTTTCGGTGGATTTGTTGGAGGAGGGGGTGGAGGTACTACATGAACTGGAGGTGGTGGTGGAGGAATCGGAGGTGGGGGTTTATATGATTTTACATAATTTTGCATTTCGGCATCCGATGAAAAATTTATTTTCGTGCAGAGACCTGCTGGGTCTTTATTGTCACATACTAAAACATAGTTAGATGGCTTACCGTTTGTATATATTATTTTCTGTGACCAACCTTCCTTTTGATTAAATAAATTATTCCTAAAATAAGCAGTCAACAATAAAAAACCTATTATAATTATTATAATTACTACTGTTATTACTTTTTTTTTCATATTATATATTGTATCTATTTTTTCTGGAACATTGAGGTGGTGCATTCTATTCATCTTCTTCTGGTTCATCCTCATCTTCTTCTGCTTCCTCGTCTTCCTCAATCTCATCAATGATATCTACTACTCGCTGTCTTATTGCTCGGCGTCTAATCTCGTACTCCATAACATGTGCAACATTAATATGGCATTCGTTGTTTATTAAACCATTATCAATATGATAATATTTCATAACATTGGGTTCTCTACATTCTGGACAATTATTCATATTACGCATAATGCAGCTTTGACGACACTTGAAGCAAATATGATGCCCACATTTTGTTACATCAGCTGTGGATGTATAACATACACTGCACTTTTGTGACTCAGCATAAGGAAATAGCTCGCATTCAGCCATTGCATCTTCATAAGCACCTGGCGTGCAGAGATCACCGTCCAGAATCTTATATGACTTTGAAATATCCATGAGCTTTCGAATCGCGCCTTCCACATTTTTATACTTATAGTTATATATTGAATAATCTTCAACCCCCATTGTATCAAACCTATTTACATTACACTTGACATGGACAGACTCAATATTTAAGACTTTTGGGTTTAGGTATAACATTGGTTGACAATGAATATCATCGATAATCATACGACGAAACGTATAAACTCCATCGCGCTCTAATCGCTTAGTTACTTTTTCTGCGAAATTCTTTATTTTTTCATTCTCTAATAAAGCGACTGCATCTTTAATTAAACTGGAAAGATATTCATTATCATTAATACATAAGTGAATAAACCTCTCGTGCAATTCTAAAAGCATTCCTGTAATTTTTTCAGCCATAGTCGGCTCAATTGATTTCACTAGAGGATACAATTTTTCTCCTAACAATTTCTTCGCTTGTGAATCGACTCCTTCTTCTACAGATGATGAAGAATTGGTAGTTACTTGCATCTCTTCTCTAATCATTAGTTTGGGACGAAAGATTTTCATTTTTGCTGTTGTTGGTGTTATTGTATGTGTTACTAATACTACAAATACAATAAAATTGTTCAATTTTTTACATAACTGGGGCAGAATTCGATAGATAGACATTACGAAAAAATATATTTATGAAATCGTTCAATATCATAACCTTCCGTTGGATTAATCGTATAATCCAATATTTTTACGATATTTTCATAAAACGCTCGCGGACGTTGCAGTATCCTTTCTTTTGAAACTATAAATTGTGCACCACAACCAAAAATACACTCATTATTTACAGGTTTTATTCCAAACACTCTACTATAAGTATGATTAATACCTTTATTTTGCCAAAACCGAGTAGCTTCCCTGTCAAACGTGGTTGTCCAAATATCTTCGCTCAAATACTCAAAATCTATATTCAGATCAGCATTGTTTACGTATTTAGTGACATTATATATTACGTTAGGGGAATGATCAAACGGTTTTCCTTGTAAAAAAATTGTATAATCTTCTAAATTGTCGTAATTGTCACAAATGTATTTAAAATATGTATGACCTTCTCTTCCCACATTATTTAAAAAAAATTGGCGATAAGATGTATCTTCTAGTTTATCACCTTTATTATATATTACTACATTTGGGAATTGCTTTGTCCACGTGACATCTTCGTTGTATCGCGCCACTACAATAATCATTATAGTATTATATAGTATATAATAGTTATATTTTTGTAATCAGATTAGTAACGCCATACTAGAGAAATATAAACCCCTCTCTCTCCATTATTTTATGCAATCGTTCAACATCTATATTTTTTTTATTATTAATATCTATATTATTATACAGCTCACATATATCATTATCCAGCTGAAACATATTTCGAATATGTTTTAAACTTTCATATTCCTTAATATACCGTGTATGTTCATTCAACCAACCATAAAAATCTATCTTTTCATCCGTTTTACCAATATATATTCTATATTGATAAACCCATCGTATTGTCTCGTGCAAACTCGTTTCCATGTTTAGATTATAGTCTGTGCCAGATAACACCATAATATCGGTAAATAATTTTTCATCCATATTTAATTCAAATAATATAGTGGGTTTGTCATAATAAAATACAGTATGATTATGTAAACTCAGACTTCTCATTATACGTGTGGATCCACCGTATAGAAACATGTCCATATCATCACTCAGACAAGCCCATACTTGGTTTGTATGCATCAAATATGCACAAAATGTATCGGCTTCTGCAGGTGATACTAGGTATTGAACACCATATGCATCAAGTAATTCCTTTACTTTGTTCAAAATGTTTTCATTCACAGTTACAAATTTTCTTTTTAGAATATCCATCTCCGCGCGTATTTCATCCATATCGGTTTGACTCGTGGTATCTAATTGGTCCATTAATTCGTAATACTTTTTTTTAGCTTCCATCTTTTCCATTCGTCGCTTCTCCAATAGGTCCTTTTTTTCAGTGGGTGCCTTTCCATCAAATACGAATATTGACTCAATATTGTAATGTTTAAGCATAGTAATCAATAAATACATCTTTTCTAACAACTGATTATCCGTCATAAATTTATAAATATATATACTCACATCTACCGCTATTTTTTTCCCACTTAGTTTAGATAAGTGAAGTTTTTTAATCGCATTCTTACTGCAATTATCCATTAGAAACCGATTTAAATTTTTGATTCCCATTTTAGTTATACTTTTTTTAGTTTTATTACGGTGGTTAATAACACCGGTCATCTATTCAATTTTCTTCCAACGGTTTTCTATCGGAGGATTTTGTATGAAAATATATAACCATTATATTAGAATACAAATATGAAACTCGAAACATTTTTAACGGAAACGGATATTTTTACCAATACCGATATAAAATTATCCAAAACAACCATTGGTATTATATCAAGCATGATACCAATTATAAAAGAAGGCGATTCCCTATTTAAGACTGCAAAATTTGAGATTCATAGTAGTAAATGCACTCCTCGAGGAGAAAATTATAATGTTATTCCTACCCAAGTACGGCAACATATTGAAAATAACATGCCAGATAAAAAATGCGCAAAAATTGTATTTACTGTAAGGGAGCGCAATTACCAATTATATCTTATACATGAGAACCTATCTCATAATGAGTTGAAACGTCGACTACGACTAATATACGTATGGCTATATTTAGCAAGTCATTATGCAAACAATAAATGTTCTAAAAATACAAATATTTATATGTATTTTACTGAACTTGTAAAAACATTACCACAATCAAATGGTAGTATAATTGATGAGATGCATGCAAATACCGCATTTACTACCTCTTGTTTGCCTGAAACCAGTATTTATTTATTTCGTCAGGAAGAATGGTTCAAGGTTTTTATACATGAATCTTTTCATAATTTGGGGTTGGATTTCTCAGGAATCGAGAACATTTCTGCATCTAAAATATTGGATATCTTTCCAGTTAAATCTGATGTCAATTTATTTGAAACCTATTGTGAAATGTGGGCTGAAATTATAAATGTATTATTTTCTGCAATTTATTGTGAGAAATCTATGCCACTTATAGTTGCCGAAAACAATGATGATATCCTCGATAACTTTGATAAAAAGATACGGTTAGAACGTCGTTTTTCACTATTTCAATGTGCCAAGGTTCTCCACTTCTATGGTATGGAATACAAAGATTTATATGAAAAAACAGTAGGCAGTATTAAAAAACGCACATATAACTACAAAGAAAATACTAATGTGCTATCTTATTACATTTTAAAATCTATTTTTATGTTCTATTTTAATGATTTTATGGAATGGTGTGAAAAGTTTTCAAGGGGTTCTCTACAATTCAATGAAAATGTAATTGATCAGTATTGTGAATTTATTCAACTACGATATAAGCGCGGTGATTTCTTACAAGCAATTGATAGTATTGAAAAATGGATAGATGAAAATGAAGATGGAGGTGTTGTTTGGAGAACATTGCGCATGACGGTTACCGATGTTTGATTTATACAGTAAAAACATTTATAATTCAGAACGAACTTTCATTAATAGATCATCCGTAACACTCGGACTTCCGCGCACAAAATGCATCAACTTTGCATTTTTTGTCTCCTTTAATACCTTTAATAAATCCTGATTTTGAGAGAACTTTGCATAAATGGCAGTCTTACGCTCAGTATTTTTTCGATCTTTTTCTTCATAATCCAAATCCGGCCTTACATTCTTGGGACGTAATTGCAAATCCTTTATTTTACCTGACTTACTAACAGCTGCTTTTGCCAAAAGAGTATCTTTTGATATGTCTGATTCAGAGTCGAGCGAGAACTTGTTAAAGAAATCAGGAAAACCCTTCTTATATTGAGAACCGAGAACATAATGCTCTACTGTATTCCAACGTTTTCCATCTACAGTAAGAGGAGCGACCCAACTATCATCCAATTTTCGACGCCAATTCAAACAATCTTTATCCTTATCCAAAACACTAAATTCCGCGATTCGACTTGTCTCTATTTTTTCACCGAAACCCTTACCGGCCAATGGTGTAGAGTCAGACTTGGAATGAAAAACAAGTATAGTTTCTGGATCATATAAATCTACTTCAATTGGTATTTCATTCTTCTCCTCTGGAGAACCTAGGTCAGGATCTAGACCCAAATTCTCTTTAAAATTACGAAAATCTTGTATTAAATAATAAGGCCCTGCATTTTTCTCCAAACACTTATTAATAACCAGTGCCTTTATTCCATAAGGTATCTCACTAAATTTAAAGATGCGTTTGCTTTTATAGGTAACCAACTCATAATGAAGTCCAGAATAACACATAATAATATAAAATTCTGGGGAAAATAACCCTCTGTTCTCCAAAAATGTATCATTTAGTTGTCCACATTGTAATACATTATCCAATTCATCACGTTTAAAAGATTCTTCGCCCATAATAACAACCTTTATGTTTAATATGCGTTCCAATGTAGATATTGCCCATGTGTCAGCCCAGAAACTTGACGTCTGAATAAATTTTTGGAATTTTTCTATACTATCAATATCTGCCATAAATGAGAATTCCTTCAAATTATAGGAAACCACTGCCTTTTCGGCATTTAATGTTTTATCATGCTGCAATAATTGTTTGGCTTCTTCGCGAATGATTGGCGATTCTTCGCGACTAGAATTCACCAATCTTTTTTTTAATTCAAGAACCGTGCGTTTATTATCCTTTATTTTCTTTTCAATCAATTGTAGTTCATTTGCAAAAGTCACATATAGGGTTCGATATTGGACATATTGTTCATCCGTCACCTCTTTTGCTATTGCTGCGCGTAATTTTGCGACAGTTGTTTTTTTTCCGACCTGTGCAAATGCGTCGCGGATCGTTGCAAAAAAACAATCCCCATTGTCTTCCGTTTCATTAATGCCATAGTGATTATTATTCATGAACGTTTCTACCCAATTATTACGTGGTCCAGCTAAATATTCGCCCTTTAATTTTTCTGCATCTTCTGCAGTTTCTTCTGCTAGTATTGCTGGTTGTTTAAAATCTTTCTCGGTTATAAAAATACCATCATCCAATACACTATTTATTTTTTTACGTTCATCTGATATATCGTGATTTTTTGGAAGCTTTAACTTTAAAACATCACTCTCGCCATTATCGTCGTCAGCAGCTTCCTCATATGAGTCACTATTTTCTTGTGACTGTTGCGCCCTTAATTTGTTTTGGGCAATTTCGTCATTTTCAGTGTACTCATCCGTGTCACTTTCATCATTGTTGGTGCTAGTATATTTCTTTAATAGATCATCAATCACTGCATCCGCAAAAGAGAAAAACAGTATTTTTCCCTTTGTTAAATCCACATCTCCATCTTTATCTAAAATATTTATAAATTGGTTGGTTTCAACCTCAAATACGCCGATTCTCGACAACGGATGTTCATTGATAACAATATAAATGGGAAGATAGATAATCGTGTTATTTGCAATGTATTTTTGTTTTCCCAATGCAATTTCGATGGTTTTATTATTAAAAATATACTCATACATTTGTGATTCGTAACCAACATCTTCATCATCTATTTCGCGCTTTTCTGGATAATTGATATCCTTATTTATCTTGGATTTTACCATGATTGCTCTAAAATAGTATAATACAATAATACTATACTATTTTACGTTTACACAAACTTATTTATTATAACATTTTCAAAAAAATGTAAACTATTAGATATCGCCTCGTCCATATTGAAATACTTATAATTTGCTAATCTACCCACAAAAAACACATTGTTTGATTCTTCGTTCTTTGCAAGGACCCTGTATTTTTCATACAATTCTAAATTCTTTTTGTTTGGGACTGGATAATAGGGGTCGCCAACATCATTTGTTTTTTCACTTACAATAATAGTATCATTCGATTTTTGGTTGAGAAAATGTTTGTATTCCACAATCCTTGTATATGGAACATCCTTACTTGGATAATTTACAACCGAATTGGGTTGATAATAATTCATATTTTTTATTTTTTCTACAATAAAATCTATGCTTCTATATTCCAATTTTTCTAAATTAGAAAAATATGAATCGATGGGTCCTGTAAATACAACCACATCATATTTGTTGTTTTTTATGTATTCAAAATAATCAGTATTTAATTTTACTTCAATGTTTTTATTATCAAGAACTTTTTCGAAAAAATGCGTATATCCTTTGTGTGGCAAGGCTTGATATTTATCATTGAAATACCGCGTATCAAAATTGGGTCTTATTGGTATTCTTTCCAATACAGATTTGTCCAATTCACACGGATATTTATTCCATTGCTTGAAAGTATAATCTCTTATTAGTTTTTCGTATAATGTATTTCCGATTCTTGATTTTGCCATTTCTTCACTATTGGTTATGGTGTCGTATTTTATTTGATTTTTGAACAACCATTCATTTACATCGTTCTCATTTTGCAAATGTTCTTCACATAATTCATTTATCGTCGTAATATTTACTGGAATAGAAACAAATTTATCGTCTATGTGGGTTACTACTTTATGTTCCCATCTTACCCATTTATCAAAACGATTTATATAATTCCAGACCTCTTCATTATTCGTATGAAATAAATGGGCTCCATATTTATTCATTAGTATGTCAGTTTCATCGTCAATAAAATCATAGCAATTGCCTCCAATATGATCTCGTTTTTCAATAATAGTGACCTTTTCGTTTAACTGATTTGCTATTCGTTCAGCAATTACAACACCGGAAAGACCACAACCGACAATTAAGAACCGCCCCATATTATAATATAATATTGAGAAAAATAATCAATCAACCTCTATTTTTATGTAAAAAATCAACAATATCCTTATACTTAAATAGGGCTCTGCTTGATAAACTCTGTTTATCCTTGGTTTTCAACCCTGAAATTAAATTTATTTTTTCTACTATTTCCTCCCACTTTTCATTTGTTTTGCAATGTGAAATAGACAACGTTACCATTATAAAAATATTCTCTGTAATTTCCTCAACCTCGTTTATTCGTTTCGGTTCTTCAATATATTCAAACACACTAGTAAGCATTGAAATCATGAGGTTGCAAACAGTATCATTTGATATCATACTTTTTTTCATTAAATTCACAATAAAGGTTGACATTGCCTTACGCTTATCATTCAATTTATTGCACGCACAATGTAGATCGTAATTTTCAGTCGCATCTACGATCTTAATTGTTTCCAATGTTTCATTGTATTTATCAATGAATCCTGATATCATTTCTGAAAAAATGGGGAAATGTTTTGATAACTCGACATTCAAATCCGCATATATTTCTGAATAAAACTTATTATTACTGGCAATATCGAATAGTGCGTTTGACACAATCGTTAATGCATCAACATTTTCATTTGGATTTGTAGTGAGGTCAGTGTCAGACGTAATGTTTTTTAATAATTCTATAATTGTATCACAATGTGTCTGATAGTTTTTATTCGTAATTTTATTCAAACAAATGCGTATATCATTTATGTATTTTTCAATCCCCTCCTTCTTTTCGATAGTTGTTACCTTAAAAACTGGACGTGCATTCTCCCAATCTTCATCCGTAATCGTTTTTCCACTACCTCCATTTGGTTTTAGTCTGCGGATGTTAGATGACGACGAAGATGAGCTTTGATAAAATGGTCGTTTTGATTTTATAGGGGTCCCTCTAGTTTGACCTGCAGTATACGTGCTATTCTGATTTACAGATGCATCATTTGATAACACATCCATCTCATTATTTAAATTTTGAATAATTGTTTTAATATTTTCGTCTAGAATATATTCAAATCCGTCCACCATAATTGTATTGTAGTCATCAAGAGAATACATTCTACTTTGTGATACCAACATTGTGCTTTAATATAGTTAGACACTATTTGTTTAATCTCTTTTCGCAGATAAATAATATTTTGCGTTTAAGGATGTAAAAAACTAGCCGGTTATTTACTATACATGTTCTCTGTTTTTATCAATATTCAAAATAAATTGAAAACAAAATTGGAGAATTTTACCCAAGACTCTATACAATCATCTATTACAAGCACAGTTACCGATACAAGCATAGCGGCTGATACAAGCGCAGCGACCGATACAAACAAAGCTACCAATACAAGCGCAGCGACCAATAACACAACACCATTATATGAAGGGTTTAAGCACCCAATTACTTATTTAGACGCCAGTTGTCTTCATCCACTATCTCCGATTGTTTCAACCGATTTAGAATTATTGGAATCCAGCAATACACCCATTTATGAATATCTTTTTAAACCCAAACATAAATTTGCAAAAGATATGATAAAGGAATGGAATAAATATTATACAACAAACATTGACTATTTGAATGATACCAAGACTGTTTTACATAATATTCCAGAATATATTAAAAATGTATCAGATAAACAACCGTTTCTTGATTGTGACAAATTTACTGAATTATGGACAGACTTAAAAGAAGACGAAGATTTCCTATCACGCTACAATTATATGGAATGGGAGATTCTTGAGAATTTTAATACTTCATCCTCTTTTTTACAAGCCTTATCATTATTGCACATAGTTACGCCTGTAATAAATTTAGTCCTACCATTCTTTCTACTCATTATGCCCCTTATCATTATGCGTATACAAGGCGTTGATATAAACTATGAAACCTATCTTACCATTCTAAAAGAGGTCGCTAGTAACCATATTATTGGAAAGGCGCTAGGTATGGGTTCTCTATCCGCCGATCGCATCTTTTATATTTTATTGACTATGTTCCTCTATTTTTTCCAGATCTACCAAAATATTGTCCAATGCCACCGGTTCTATCGAAATATGGAGAAAATAAATCGCCATCTTTATTATTTACGCGAACACTGTGAATATTCAATCCAATCTATGGAATCATTTATCCGATGTAATTCGAATTGCGCCAGTTATTCTGAATTTTTTAAAGATGTTCAGAAAAATGTGGATCATTTAAAGGAAATTCATGGCCATTTGGCAGGGTTGACACCGTTCTCATTATCCTTTTCAAAGTTGAGTCAATTGGGAAATCTATTAAAACTATACTACGAGATTTACTCAATCCAGTCATACGAAGCTGCATTGCGGTTCTCAGTTGGATTTGAAGGATATATGAATAATATGATTGGCGTGTTTGAGAACATTTCTGATGGAATTATATCATACGGCGACTTTGATATATGTGGAAACTGTGTATTAAAAGAACAATTCTATCCAGTTTTAATGAAAGAAAATCCGGTAAAAAATGATTGTCAATTTAAGAAGAATATGGTATTGACTGGCGTAAATGCCTCTGGTAAAACCACGTTATTGAAAACCACTACGATAAACATTATTTTTACCCAGCAATTGGGCTGTGGGTTCTACAAATCTTGCAAGTTGAATCCTTATACCCATATCCATTCCTATTTAAATATTCCAGATACATCAGGAAGAGACAGTTTATTTCAGGCAGAATCACGCCGTTGCAAAGAAATCATTGATATTGTTTGTAAATTCAGCGATACTTCGAAATATCGCCACTTTTGTATATTTGATGAATTGTACTCAGGAACTAACCCATTTGATGCCACCAAATCAGCCTATGCATTTTTATTGTATTTATCGAAATATAAGAATGTGAACTTTATTCTTACCACCCATTACGTGGGATTATGCAAGAAGTTGAAACTGGCAAAATCGGCAATGATTTGTTACAAAATGTCTACTGAAATTGGCGAGGACGGTGCGATTAAATATACCTATAGATTAAACAAGGGAATATCAAGAGAACAGGGAGCTATCAAAGTCTTGCAACAATTAGACTATCCAATCGAAATTATTGACAAAATACGAAATTATTGAAAAATTGAAAAATTAATTTGATTGTAAATATTATTTACTGAAGAAATAAACGTTCTTGATGAAGAAATAAAAATAATAGAAGCAGAACTAAATAGAAGAAATTATCTCGAATTACCTTATTATTATGGGGATGACACGCGATAGGTATCACCGATAAATATATTTACAATAATAATATAAATATATTTATGCTGTAAAATACACCTTAACTATGGAGTCATTATTATATTCTATTTTATTTCTGCCCATGATCGTTTTTTATGGTGGATATACTACAATTGCCATTTGTCATTACCTTAACAAAGAATTTTATCATCCAACTATGACAATTACTGACGTTGATACATTAAAAATGCGCGCACTTCCATCGCTTGCTTTTTCTGGAACCCTAACATATTTGTATCATAAGAAGAGTGATAATGTCTCACATTCATGGTTTTATTCTAGTCTGATTATGGCGTCGTATGTAATATTAGTTGAGCTATGTTATTATGTTTATCATCGCACTGTTCATACAAAGCCATTTTTAAAAGTGATTCATGAAAACTATCATTCAAAAATAAATACTTATCCGATTGATTTTTTGAATTTGAGTTTTATTGATTCCTTTTTTTATGTGGCATGTTTGCATATTCCTACCTACATATTGCCTATGAATTTGAATGAATTTTTTATTGGGATCTATTTTTTCACTACTTTGGGATTTATTATGCACTCTGACATAATAACCAATGCATATACTATTCATCATCGTAATCTCAATTGCAATTATTGTTTGCTTTTTCCTATATTCGACAAATGGTTTGCTACTTATCGCATATCAAAGATCGAAATTGGAAATTATCTTGTCAAGGTTTGTGAAATGGGGTTGATTGAATTAAATTATAGAATGCCTAGCATTTGTCAAAATCAATATTATGATAATATTATGGTATCCATTTCCAGCTATAATAAAAACCGCAAGGCGGAGGAAGAAATATCTAAATCCAGTAAAAAAGAGGGAGATGATTATATTATTTTGGATGAATAACTAAAAACACTATTTATGTATCTAGTTTTTCGGTTGAAACCTAGTTTTTCATTCATTAGCAATTTATGTTCTATTTGTTTTTTCTCGTGTTTCATTTTTGATAATTGTTTGGGTGACAATGGCGTTGGAAATATTTTTATTTTTGTAAAGAAACAACAATAACTCTTCATTATTATTATTTATAGGGAGTTTTTACTATTATTATTATTATTATTACAAGTATTCGAGTCCAAAAGGACATTTACATCTTACCTTTTCAATTGCACTCGCATGCTCATCAATCGAGCTAAACCTCGCATAATTTCCACAGGTTGGGCAAAATATGATTTGGTGACTACACTTACAAAGAATATGTAAGGGGATATCTTCATCAAAATTTGGAGTGAACAAATATTTTTCCGGTTCACTATAACCCTCAATATCACCAATGGTTGCCAAGGAAAATGCATTCATTATGATTGATGAAATATCATTTTTTAGAAAAATAGTTTTTGCCGTAACTTTATCATAAAAACAGAAACTCTTTATTTCTTCAACCATATCTTCTGGAAGAGGAAGACGATTGATAAATAGTTGCTGAATGATTGACATTATTGTTTTGGGGGTATCTATGGTTGGTGGTTAACCATAAAATGCGAAAAAATTGATCAATTTTCTGTAAAAAACAAGGCAATAATAGACTATGAATCGTAGTGAAAATAAATATGAATTTGATACCTCTCTGCCTAAAATAAATAAAAATATAGTTGCAGCATTGAAAAATGATAACAAAACGGTTTGTATCATGAATGATGGTCGCATAGTTGTATTTTACAATGAAGATGAAAACTGGTTTTTGAACAATAATTACGAGCAAACTACAATTTATACATCACACGATAATTACAATAATAATAAATGGCACTACCGTGGAGATGTTGATCCGCATACATATAAGCCATTAGGATATGGTGAGACTCTGACAAGTGATGGACTGTCTTATCAATACTGTTATCACTGGGAAAATGGCGATAAATTTGAAGGAAGCATTGATGCTAACACAATGCTGCAACGTTGCATCCCACAGTTTAACGGCGATGGAAAATGCACAACAGCTTATTATTTATATATTGGAGAATTCAAAAATGGAATGAGTAATGGGTATGGTCAACAATATTGGTTTGATGGGGTCTTTTACGAAGGCACGTGGTTGAATGGCTATTATAATGGACATGGCACTTACATATGCAATGAATACACTTACGATGGCGATTTTGTAAACGATTTAAGTGAGGGGTTTGGAAAAATTACTTGGGCAAATGGTAATTCATATCAGGGTAAGTTTTTAAGTGACAATATTTGTCTTAATTATAAACATGGGATATTTACGTTTGCAGATGGGAGTGTATTTACAGGATCTCTATCAAAAATATGGGGAATTCTAATTGATCCAAGAGAACATAAATAAAGATTAAAAAATCGATAAAAATTGATTCATTTTTTATCGATTATGCCAATAATATACAAAACAACCCAACGAAAACCATTGAAAATGAATGTGTCTTTTATTCAGCCATCTGAGTTAAAGGGGATGAAATCGGATTTCATTCTTCCCAAAAAACTAAACAACCAATCCTTTATTATTGCGGTGAAATCTGAGAACATGGTCCAGTCATTCGTCTATTTCACTGTATATTCCGATTTTATTCATATAAACTATTCATTTACCGGAACCCAATTTCGAAGAATGGGTCTCTCAATATTTCTGCGTGAATATCTAATAAAGTATGCGAGAAACCAAAATATTAGAAAAATAGTGTCGGTTCCCTTTGATACTGCGAATTCCATGCCTCTTTTAAAAAAAATGGGATTTGAAAAATGCGAAGCCGATGATTCGTTTATGTTGCGCCTATAAAAAATATATTATTCCTTTACAAAAATCATTATTTTTTCAGCAGTTTCTTTGTGTTGCGTAACATAGACATCCTTATTATGCATTGGCAATATTCTCTTTTTCTGAAAATATTTAGCAGTGATCGTATTCATATCTTTTAATAAATCATATTTATCGGTAGTATTATCAGATCCATAACCGGATAAAATATAGCATAATTTACCCCCTTTTTGGAGAACATGGGCGCACAATTGGATGGTTTTTTCCCAGTATTTTTCTAACCATTCTTCATATGATTTGTAACGCTCGGTGCTCTGATTTTTTCCTGCATAAAGTTCCAATCGATAATAGGGTGGGCTAAAGAAAACCACATCGAAATGTTCTCGATATTTATTCAAAAATGGGGTCGATTCAGCCAGATTCTCAGATGGTTCACAGAATATTTCATATTTGGCATTGTGACATTGAGAAAAAACGCTGGCAATTTCACGTGTTTTTGTGCAGACGCTTGAAATGACATCGGTCCCAACATATTCTTCAACAAAGGGGCATTGTAAAAATCCACAGCAATAAGATGACCATCCCAAAGTAGGTGTAAATATCCTTTTTCCTTGGAGAACATTCATGTTTAAAGAATAGACTAAATAGGGATTCATGATGGATGCGCGGAAATAATAGGAAGAAAATACGCTACCCAACCTTCCTTCTTTCATATAATGAAGAGAACTTGGTGTTAATATTTTATAATCAATAATATGATTTTTGTACAAATCTTCCAAGACGTTTAAATAAGTGGGTACATTTTCGATGCCAGAATGGGTATTTTTTAGAATATCCAACCAATGAATGTTACGTATCAGATTCTTATACACAGTCAATGTATTGTTGTTCAGAGTACGCGCCGTCATCGGTTTTTCATCGATAAGCAACCGATCAGGATCCACATACAAAGAAAGCCGGTAAAAACGACCCAGATAAGCATCGCGGTTGCATATGTTCTCATATAACAGTTTTAACATCGTAACATCTATCTTTTTTTCCTGGGAATACTGCCGAAGTGGCACTAAACGTTCCCCAATTCTGACCGTTGCCACCGATAAAAACTCACGATAGCTCGGATTTTTAGAATTTAAAGATTCTGTGAATTTTTCTAACGATAAGAGTTTCATATTTCTTCTATAATATGTAAATATATTTTTACCGAGTAAACTTGAAAAAAAACCCTATAAAGAGTACGTTGGGTTTTTCATTTTTGGACATTTTTAAAATGTCCAATTTTGATTTCTATGGACCCTTTTATAAAAATGGGGGTGTTTGTGACTGACATGATGTAAAACCCAAAAAAATCACGCAAAAATTGGCTGCATAATTTTTCGAAAAAAGTTTTGGGGAGAAATTTAGGGATTTATTTTGTTCCAATATAATAATCAGATGGCGCTGCATAAAAATCCCAAAAATTATCCCTGCATTTGTTGTGACTATATTACGAGCAGCATTAAAGATTATAACAAACACATTTTGACTCGAAAGCATCGCCGGAATGAAAATGGAACAAATGGAATCCCCAAATTTCTCCCTGAAAAGTTTAGTTGTGAAATTTGTGAATATTCAACAAACAGTAATAAGGACTACATAAAACATCTATCCACTATTAAACATATGACACTTATGCAGTCAGCTCCTACAATGAATGCGATAAATTCAACAAATGCAGTAAACTCATTGAATCCGGTTTTTTTACCGCAAACTCCATATACTACTGCAAATTTTAGTCAAACTCACTCAGCTCAACCTTCTACGCCAAATATTTCTACTACGCAAGGACACTCGGTTCATGCATACTCAGTAGGTGCTGAAAAAAAGAATGATTGTGTCTATTGTAAAAAGTGTTATAGTACACCCACAAATCTTAAAAAACATATGAAAACATGCAAATTTCAGCCAAATGTGGCGGTAGCTGATAACAATAATAGTGTTTCTACCAATAGTTCAATGTCCAATGATTTAGTGATGGAATTAATTAAACAAAACAGAGAACTTCAAACCGTTTTAATTGAACAAATTACCAAAACAAATAATGCAATCATTGCAAATAGCAATAATACGACTAATAATACGACCAATAATACGACCAATAATCAATTTAACCTGAATTTTTTCTTGAATGAAACGTGCAAGGATGCTGTCAATTTATCCGAATTTATGAATTCTATCAACTTTCGAATTGAAGATTTGGAGAACACTGCGAGGCTCGGATATGTAGAGGGTATTTCACGGATATTGATACGCGCATTGAATGATATGGATGTGGATAAACGTCCCATCCATTGCACTGACATTAAGCGTGAAACGGTATACGTAAAGGAACAAGACAATTGGGAAAAGGATAATTCAGACAAACAGCATTTAAAACGTGCAGTAAGCTACATTGCGGATCAGAATTTAAATCAAATCAATCGTTGGAAAGAAGAGAACCCAAATTGGGATGATAGTCAAAGTAAAGAGAGTGAAGTATTAACCAAACTTTATATGACAGCATTGGGCGGTGTTGATTCAGTAGAAAATGATAAGTTTATGAATAAAATTATTAAGAATGTCTTGACGGAAGTAGTGGTGGAAAAAGCATAATAATAATAATATTTTATGGGAAAAAACATAAAGTATTATTCGTAATCAGATTTTATCTATCTATCCTATGAGTATAACTTTTGGATAACATCTGCAGTATCATAATAACCGAGATCATTTATACCAGAAGGAATGAGTGTATGCTCCAATTGGTAATCGTTGATCAACCAGTCGCAATTAATACATGTGGATTTTAAATTATCATAACTATGACTCGCATTTCCAGCAGAATAGAAACGCCCCTTTCCAAAAAAACCGGCCATAAATGAAAAGGAACTACCAGGCGATATAGATACTGGAGCATAAAATAACATCGCAAGATCGTCTATATTTGATTCGGTGACGTTTTTACTATCAATTCCATTGTTTTTAAGATAACTACATAAACTCTCGTAATAAATATCGCACGTCTCTTGTTGTCTAGGGTTCGAGTTATGACCATTGTTGTATAAGAAATAAACCAACCTTGTATTTAAATTTGGGTTTTCTGATTTTGCTTTGGTGAGTAAATCAGTATAGAATTTATATTTTTGGAATTTATATTGATTGCCCAGAACAAAAGGAACATCGCTGCATCGGAAATGTATGACTGGGTGTCTTACGTCTTTAACTAAATCTAACTGTTTAAATACATCGTCCATCGTTTGGGTAACGATTGGTTTTATAGATTTCCAAAAAATATGAATACTATCATTATTTACAGTCCAAGATGCTGCCAATTTTGTTAATTCGGAAATTTCCGCCATATTGGCTTCGGAAATTATGCTAAGTCGTTTGCCAATTTCTGGATGGAACGGTATTTTTCTTGGCAATTTACTGCAAAAATCGTTTTGTGGATAATTTAAATCATAATCGATTTTATAATCATCGTAGTCAAAATCGCGATTGTTATAAAAGGCAATTCCCACCGCGCCGAAATAACGGTTTAAATAATTACCTATATTTAAAGGGATGGATTGCATGGGTTCTTTTTCTTTTATACTAAAATAGATGGTAATAATATTAATAACAACTAAAAATAAAAAAAGAACGATTATTTTAGTATTCATTTCACTATAAAATCCGAAGATAATAATAATAGAAAATATTATTATTATGCAAATTTTTATTTTTGATTTTTTTATTTTTTATAGAATATATTACCCCAAAGTATACAGTTTGTAATCTTTACAGGTTAAGTGGACGACTCACCTAGAGCGACCGATGTGGGAGAGCTCTCAACTTGGGTCTGTCCAGGTCTGGTGCGCTGGGAATCACCACGGCGAGAGGCAGGACGTCTGCGACCAGTAACCTTGGTAAAACCATCGGCGCTCTCAGGACGAGTATTGTATCTGCGTGCAGAAGAGGCGACGCCCTGCTCAAGGCGGCCGAGGGCACGCATCTCGCACATTAGCTTGCCACCCTTAATTCCAGTCACGCTGCTTGCCTGGTACTCATGGGTGTCAGAAGAAGACTTCTCAACCTCAAACTCCACATACTCACCCTGAACAAGATACTTGTACTGAGAATTCGTCACGCGAATCGTGGAATAGTGGATAAAGATATCCTTTCCAGAGTAATCGCCGTCACTGACCGTGATAAAGCCGTAGCCAGCCTTGTTATTAAACCACTTAACCTGTCCAACCAAACGAGGGGAAGATGTTTCACTAGAAGAGCTCATCGTATAATAAATCCGACTGATATAAGATATATTGTCTGTTGTATTTATATTGTTTTCGATAACATAAATAATTCTTTGCATAAAGAATACTGTGGTTCGACATCATATTTCAATGAATAGCAGTATTGTAGATAATTCAATGCAATAGTATTTTTACAATAGGTTTCAATATTCTCAATCGATTTCTTTTGTAACCGTTGTTGGTGGTTATAATGTAAAATATGGGTAATTTCGTGGATTTCTTCATAATTTTTAGGCGGATAGGGGACAATGTCCCAGTCAAGTTCTCCATACAGCAAATAGAGAAGAATGTATCCAAGTGAAATGAGATCATCGCGCCGTGTTGCAGAGATACCCAAATGAATGTTTTGACTAATGTATTTTGGAGAACCAGTGATAGAGGTATGATTGGTTTCCATCTGAATATGACATTTATCGGCATTAATATAAAACGTGGCCATTCCAAAATCAATGAGATAAAGTTCTCCATCGCGTATCATAAAATTCTGGGGTTTGATATCGCGATGAATCACAAATTGTTTATGTATATGTTCTAAAATATCAATCGCCTGGATCATGATGCCGTAAACAGTTTCAATCGTGAATTCTTTTTTAGCGCGTAATGAAAAAAGGGAGGAGGTGTATAAGGGGATAACCATGCAATAATAAGTGTTGAAAATGCCGTACCAGTAAATAATGGGTATACCACGACAACCATGATTATAAAGGTAGTTTAAAATAGAGGCTTCATTTTTTAGTACCATGGGTGCCTGTTTGTTCATTTTAATGGCGACCGGTTCTCGATTCTTTTTATTGTAACCTTCATAAATTTTTCCAAAGGCGCCTTCGCCAATACTTTTTATAATGAGATATTTATGGTTGATTTCAAGAAATTCGTCCATTGCAGTATATTGTATTAGAAATTCTATATATTATTTTTGTGGTTCATTTTGTATTTCTATGTATATATAGAAATGTCGAAGCCAGCCGCCGTTGTAGAAAACGAAGAACGTGTAGAGAGTAATGAAACGGTTGCTTTAGCCGTAGTGGAAACAGTGGGTGAAACGTTGGAACGTGACGTGGTTGCAGTAAAGAAATGCGGATCGTGTCTTAGCAAAGATGCTCGCTGGTGCTTTCATTGCTGCATAAAGTCTTGGTCGTGCACATTGAAACTTGGTGAATGCTGCTGTGGTGGATTATCCGCTTGCTGCTTATTTTGCGGTGATAGCGCCAAGTTTTGCAAAAATTGCATGAACGATTTTGATTGTGATGATAAGAACTAGAAATAATAGTAGACCTATAAATAATAGTAGAAAAAATATATAATAATATCTGTTGTTAGATAGTATTATAAGCAATATGGCAGAAAAAATAGACGTAGAAGAAATATTCAAAAATGCGACATCGGATCCGACAGTGTTCTCGACAATGGACATTCAAAAACTGTTAGAATCCATAGAAAATGTTAAAAATGATTATTTAGAAAACAAGACGATGGATAGTGTGACAAAAGAAATGCGAGATGCGATTCATGAATTGAAATATCCGTTTGAAATAGAAAAAATCATTGTGGATCGATTGATGGGTTATCGATTGGTAGAAGAGGTGAATGAATTGCATATGGGAAAATATATAAGGTGGATTCGTAGGCCGAAATATAAGCATGATATAAATGAGCTAACAAATGGGGCGATAGTAACGAGCGTGAAGTTTACAGATAGTGGGGTGATAGTAGGATGTAAAAATGGTGGTAATCGGTTTTTACAGATAAAATTTGATGATTGTGTTATATTTCAGAAAATGACGACGGAAGAGCAGTTAATTCTTATGGCTTATGAGAGGTTGGATATTATAGAAAAGTATTAAGATTAAATGGGGTGCACCACCTAGTGTCGTGATATAATACTGCCGCGTCCCAATTGCCGCTACCATTATTGCCAACACATGTATTGCTTGGTATATGATATAATTTAAGATCGGAACCAAACCTCCATACCTGATTATTATTATTAATATCACCACAACCGTAGGCGCCGAGTTGTGTATAGTCACTAGTATTTCCTTCAGGTGTATCTAAACAATTACCACCAGCGTCATTCGCAAGATGACCTGAATAATAATCGTACCACCAATCATAAGTGCCATTTTGTGCAATAAAAATATTTTTACCTGAATTACGAGTTGTATTCATCAAGCGTCTATTTCCATCCCAACGAGATTGAAACTGTACCTTAACATTATCTCGGTGTTGACCTCCCCAACTTGCCGGTTGCCAATTACCATTTGACCTATTATATTGACAATTACATTGCAAGGCCCCCTTATTAAGGGAATATGTAGAATCGCATCTTGCTGGAATTCCATTAATTGATACATTAACACATTTTCCAGCATATGGCCATGATGGACCTTGTGTATTCCATCCCTTGCAAAAATTATCACAAGATGTTGTTCCATTATTTCCATTAAAAATAGCTTGTGTACCTTCAGGAGCCTCATCGGTACCCACACGGTCATTTACTACCATTGCAGTATTTCCAGGTGCATTATATGCAACACTATTCGGTATAATGTTTTTAAAATAACATGTGCCTCCTCCATATGTAAAACCATTACAATTTGCAATCAAATCGCATTTAGTTTGGCAATCAGCTATACTACTTGCACCATTACTACCAATATCATTATTACCATTATATGGCTGCCCACCAGTATAATCTCTATTTGCTTTAGTAGTATAATTTTTCTTAGTAACAGGTGTGATGCTATTTCCAGGTTTCATATAAATATCTTTATTGTTATCGCCGTTTCCGCCTGAGTAAATTTTACTGCGTAAATCGCAAGTACCATCTGATTTATTATAAGTAATTCCAACACAACTAGAATTATTATTGCATTGCAAAACGCATGCATCAACTCCAGTATAACCACCATTATTATTTGGATTACTAAGATTGGATTTTGAAATGGTTGATATTTTAGTACTGGAATTAAGAGCACTATCATAATTCGCCTGTCCTGTGTTGCCGGTTTTACTATATGTGCTACTGATAGGAGATAGTTTCGAAAGAGGTGATTTTGCATAAACACTATAGTTTGTATTATTTGTATTATCCGTTACTGCATTGTTTACATTTGAATACAGTAAACAACTATTACTACTACTATTCAGAACAAAACCAACACATGTTGGATTCACGTCGCAATTATATTCGCATGCAGTATAACCTTGATAACCACCATTCGAATTAATGTCGTTTTTACTGTTTGTAATATTGGTTAATGGTGAACCAATATTGGAGTTTGAATAAAGATTAGTATTCGCAGTATTCGTATAAGACTTTAATTGGAGCTGAGCCGACGTTTTTTGTCCAGGCATTACGTACAAATCATAATTATTATCCGACGTTGTAGTAGTTAGTTGTGAATACATTTTGCAGGGACTAACGCTAGCATTCTTATTGCTTCTATCGTATGTAAAACCAACACAGCCTGTAGTTTTTGCACATTGATATTCGCAATCATCTACGCCAAAATAAACATCACCTGATGGTTTTGTCAAACTCGCAGTACCCAAATCGTAAGTGTTATTTTTCGTGTTGGGAATCTTTGAAAATGCAGGTGAATAACTGGGTGTAGGAGAAGGTGTTGGAATAGTAGGCGTGGGAGTAGGGATGGTAGGTGTAGGAGAAGGTGTTGGTATGGTGGGAGTGGGAGTGGGAGTAGGAGTGGGGGTCATTGTAGGTGTGGAAGTAGGGATAGTGGGTGTGGGAGTGGGAGTGGGGGTCATTGTAGGCGTTGGTGTAGGAATGGTAGAATTCGGAAGAATATACAAGTCATAATTCGTATCTGTTTTAACAATGGTAGAATTAACTGTAGAATATAATGAACAACTAGTCTTTGTCTTTTTGTTATACGAAAAAGCAACACAGGAACTGGTATTATTACATTGGTATTCGCATGCATCAACATTACTATATCCACCATAATTAGTGCCATTGGTTATATTACTAATAGTAGTGCCAGTTGTAGTCAATGTCGTATCTTTATATTTAACAAATGCAGGAGAATATGTGGGAGTAGGTGTAGGACTCATGGTTGGAGTAGGTGTGGGACTCATGGTTGGAGTAGGAGTAAGGGTAGGAGTTATGGTAGGCGTAGGAGTGGGAGTCATAGTAGGCGTAGGAGTGGGAGTCATAGTAGGCGTAGGAGTGGGAGTCATAGTAGGGGTGGGGGTCATAGTAGG
>Ga0214921_10000253_pt1 | contig 105974 bp, 77 predicted proteins | sample LL1505_MetaG_FD_177992 | JGI IMG/M metagenome (GOLD analysis project Ga0214921, IMG submission 177992) | Freshwater microbial communities from Lake Lanier, Atlanta, Georgia, United States - LL-1505 | ecosystem: Environmental > Aquatic > Freshwater > Lake | place: USA: Georgia | collected... | reverse complement strand
GAGAGACCATTTCCATGCGAGATAGCCTTCGACTTGTTGGCGTTGGATTGTTGTAATAGCTGTGCTAATGATTATTACTTCTTGAATAAATCCTGTTAGATATCTGGGATTATATGTTGTTGAAACTTGTATCACACTAGATTGTGTTTTATTAACAACACCATTTATAAGTGATGTCGCATTAATAACACTTGCTGGTAAGGAGGTTCCAGCACTTTGAGAATTTCCATTTAAATACCATAAATTGCCATAGGTAATAGCATCATTTACATCTGGAGCCCCTGAAGGTCTGTATCTTAAACTATAATCAATGCCATTTCCAAATGTAACAATATAAGCCCATCCACCACCATTTGTAGCAGTAATTTTTGTAACAACAAACAAACTTGTTACGCCGTTCGTGTAAGATATTGCCGAAGAAGACTGCATACAATCAACATTTGTTCCATTGAAGAATATACCTTGAGAAGCGGATGTATAGGTAGGAGAACCAGCAACAGTTGTAAAGTTATTTCCGCCTCCGCTTTTGTCGTTCCACCCAGTAATATTTTGTGTTCCTGGTGATACTGAAACAGTTGCTGTATCCGCAGCATCCAACCAAAGCGCTAATCCAGAAAGCGATTTCGGACTATATTGATATATTGTTACTGTAGTAGGAATTGAGATACTCATATTTGGTATAAAAGCGTTATTATAGTATGGATGTGTGGATGGCAACGAGGTTTGTAGATTCCATTTCCATGCGAGATAACCTTCTATTTGTTGGCGTTGGGTTGTTGTTAAGACCACATTAAATAATAGAATTTCATACATACTTCCAATAAATCCTTCGTTAGTACTAGGAACAAGATCATATGCGCCAATATTAACAGTTCCCGTTCCTGTAAAAGTATACGGTCCTGTTGTTTGTCCTGTTTGAGAACCATTTAGATATAAAAATGCGTTCGTTGTAGCACTAAATGTATGATTATAAAGTAGGGTTGTATTTTGTGTTAATGTAGCACCGGTTACAATAGTTGTTCCTCCATATGTTGTTATTAACTGAGCATTATTCTGAATAATTTGTTGAATACCGCCTGCTGTTCCTGTTAATTCACGTACTGAAAGTATATCAATTTTATTTGCAGATGAGTATTTAACAACAGCAAATCCTGATTGATTTGGTAAAGCAGATGAAAGAGTTGTAGAAAATGCTTGAGCTCCTGTAAATGTGATTGAGTTGGAAGAATATGTGGGAGACCCTGTTCCGAAAGGAGTTGCGTTATATCCGCCACCACTCTTATCTTTCCAAAAAGTAACATTTTGTGTTCCTGGTGATACTGAAACACTAGCGCTATCAGCAGCATCCAACCACAACGCCAATCCACCAATATCACTCGGTAACATAGGATACGCAAATTTTGTAATCTGATTTATATTTGTTAAAGAAGCGATTGCGTTATAGGGGGACGCATAGTATGGGTGGGAACTTGGTAACGACGACTGGAGATTCCATTTGTATGCGAGATACGATTCTATTTGTTGTCGCTGGGTTGTTGAAAGAGCAGAGTTGTAAATGATGATTTCTGCTCCATAACCGTTCCAGAACTGATAGATGGGGTTAGTACTGCCCCCAATAGTAAGACCTGTAAATGCTTGCGTAGTTCCTGTTTTTATAGTGTTCGCAGAACCATTAACAAATGTTGTCATTACAGTTGATGAAACTGTAAATGAGACAAGACACCATACTCCAATATTATTCACTATTGGATTTGCCAATTGAGCAGAATCATTCCAACCACCGTTTGCGTTTCCTGTAAAGACGGCTACATTTCCATTTAGCGTTCCTACAACTAATGCGTAGTCAACCCCACCCTGTATAAGTCGTTGATAACCAGAAGTATTACCAGTAGTGCTCGCCAGATACTGAACAGTAAAAACAGTATAAGCGGAGTTAGGAAAGACAAGTGTGTTATTATTCATATTTTGGTTTGTTCCATTAAATGTCACAGCAGAAAGACCATTTTTAACATTTGTAGAATAGGTGGGATTTGTTGCTCCAGTAAGCGTAAAGTTCCTCAAATTACCAGACTTATCATTCCAAGCAGTAACATTCGCACCACTCGTTATAACACTAGAACTATCAGCAGCATCGAGCCATAAAGCCAATCCACTAACTTGATTCGGTTGAAACAAAGAAATGTTATCTTTATTATACGGGGTCACAGCGGACATCTAATTTCTGCGTAGATTTAATCTATCTAGATTTCTCTGCGTAGAATATGTTTTAAAGGATTCAAACTTAGTATTAATATGTCCAATCCTGGTTACACAGAGTGTGATGAAACTTTAGTATTAAAAGAAGTTCCATTCGCATCTTTATCAAATGAACAACTAAACAAACGTAAGATTGTTCTACTAGCAACAGCAGCCATTAACGATGGAAATGTATTTTCAAATGGTCTTTTCCAAAATGTCTATGTGTTCTATAAAATGTTTGAATCTATGGGAATGTGCCCCATTATGATTGTAAATGAAAAGCCAAAAGATCTTGAAAATATTCCACCTATGATTCGCTCTTCCCGTATGATTGTCGCAGAAGAATTACTAAAGAATCCTATACCCGTGTTTGCATACATTGAAATCGGTATGTCCATTGACCCCGTTGTGCGAAAGTTTCTAAGAATGATTGGTGCGAAAAGTTACAAATTATATTTAGGAAATATTCTAAATATCGACATTGAAACACCTATTTTTTACGGCCAAACAAATTTCGCACATCATGTCATTGGAGAGTTAGATGAAATATGGGTTTCTCCTCATTACAAACAACACGATGAATATGCTTGCTATCTAAATCATACCGATCCGAAGAAACAAAAGAATCTTAGTGTCCCATATGTATGGGATTCATGCTTTGTGGCAAATACAACAAAGAATCTGAAATGGAGACCTCGCGAAGGCAATGAACTAGAAACTATTATTATTACGGAGCCAAATATTAGTTTTCAGAAATCTTCTGTTGTACCAATTCTTGCACTCGAGCGCTGGTATAGAAAGAATCGTACATGGAACGGTCAAGTCGTCGTATTCAATGGTGAAAGACTATTAATGACACCTTTCTTCAAAGAGAATATTTATGATACACTTGACTTAGTAAAAGATAATAAAATTACAATGATTGGGCGTAGCGATATTCAGAAAACTCTTGAAATGTATCCCTACGGCACTTTTCTTCTCAATCAAGTGAATAATGAATATAATTATATGACACTTGAATTACTATTTAATGGATTTCCTGTGATTCACAATGCCACAAGTTGGAAAGAACATGGCTACTATTATAATGCTTCTGACCTTGACGGCATTGGTGAGCAATTTATGAAAACAAGAATGCATGGAAACAATCTAGAAACTTATAAGTCTCATGCGCAGACTTTGATGTGGACGCATTCTCCTTACAATCCTTCAGTTCATAAGAAGTGGCATGAGATTTTGGCTGCTTAGCAAATTAAAATTTTTGTTACCAAAAATTTGACTACTTAGAAAGTCGCTTAAATCAATCTCTCTTAAATATTTAAGAAAAATATGAGGATTGGTATCCTATCTACTTGTCAGTTTTCCATGTTTAGTGGAGGACTCGCAAATACTACAATCGCTGTCCTAGAAACAATGAAGATTCTCGGCAATGAGGTTTCACTGTTAAATACAAATACAAGCGTAGAATGGTTTGAAGATTGTAAGCTTCTGAAAGAAGGTATAAAAGTTGTCAATATCGAGAAAGATTCTGGGAAGTGCGAAGAGCAATTTGATTTGATTATTGAACTTGTTCCTTATTTTGATTCTGAAGCCCAACGACGAGTTTTCTCAAAGAAAAGTGTATTTTTATTCCGTAAAGGAATTCTTATTCCTACCATTGAACATTCATTATATCCAGTGATTCTACAGAAATATAATTTCGACGGAGTTTCTGAGATTTGGTCATTTAGTCAATTATCCGATAGCGATGAAATACAAATAATGGAAACTCTAACACGAAAGCCAGTTTTCTCGCTACCATATTTATGGACTCCTTCTATTATTGAATCGCATCGCAATGAGCATAATATGCCAACATGGTATGCTGTTAAAGCGATGGTCGCGCAGCAGAATAATGGAGCACTACCACTATGGTCTCCTCACATTTGCGAAACAAATACAACATCTGCTTCATCATGTACTATACCTATGGTCATGATGCGACAAGCGAAGGCTAGTAATTTCCCAGTAAATAAATACAAAGTTCACAATACTGACCAGTTATTAAAGTCACAGTTCTTCAAAGACAATGTACAGCGCCATTGTGAGATTGAAGATCTCAGTGGAGAATTCGTTGGTCGCCAACGCATGATTGATTTTGTATTTGAGCCTATGAGTTGTATCATTAGTCACGTAAGATTTATTCCGTTCAAGCCTATGCTATTCGATTTAGCGTGGTTTGGTATTCCTTTCATCCATAATTCTGAAGTGCTTAACAGCATTGCTTGCTTTGAGCGTTATTATTATCCCAATAACAAGATTTCTGTTGGTGTTGATAAACTAAATCTTATGCACGATGATTTTATCAATGGAAAAGGCTGGTTCTCACTTGAGAATATACAAGAAATAAGAAAAGATATTCTTGAAAAATTTACATGTATGAACACAAGTATTGTTGAAGCCTATAAAAATAGATTAGATGCTCTGGAAAGTCCTGTAAAAGAAGAGACTCTTCCTATACTACAAGTTGAAACAAAGCGTAAATACTATATTATGTTCTCAGACTTCTGGCCAGATTTCGATAATTCTTATAACTTCTTTTCATTATTAATTGAAAACACCAAGCATGACTTGGATGTTGTATGCTGTGGCGAATCTGAGTTGCCATCTGGCATCCAACCTGACGCAATTGTTTTCAGTGCGTTCGGCGATACATGGAGAAAGTATCCAACTGTTCCGAAAATATATTACACGGGAGAAAATAGTCCGCCATTAAATGATGTTTCTGTGAAACTCAATTTAGGATTCGGTCATACTGATATGGTAAATGATTCTTATTTACGGTTTCCTTTATGGATTCTAGAGATTGATTGGTTTAATTGTGACAAAGAGCGTATTTCAAACCCCAAGCCAATTCCACTAGAAGACTGTACAAATGTTGATTTTTCTAGAAAGAAGAATAAGTTCTGCGCATTTGTTGTAACAAATCCCAACAATCCTGTTCGCAATCTAGCGTTTGAGTGGTTATATACCTATAAACCGATTGATTCTGGCGGCAGATTGTTTAACACAATTGGTGATCAACTGTTTGCCGGCGGCGGTGGTGGTGGTGGTGAGCTGAAAAAGTATGAGTTCTATAAAGATTATAAGTTCTGTTTAACATACGAAAACTCTTCTTCTCAAGGGTATGTAACTGAGAAAGTCTTACACGCAAAAGCGGCTGGATGTATTCCTATTTACTGGGGCGACCCTAAGATTGAACGTGATTTCAATATCAATGGTATGATTGATGCGCGTAATATTCACACAAAAGAAGAATTAATTGCGGCAGTCAAAGCGATTGATGAGAATGACGAAGAATATAATAAGAAATTTTCAATTCCTGCGTTAGATTCTTATAGAGTCGATTGGGCACGCAGAACCATGGCAGAGTTAGCATCTAGAATTCTCAAAATTGCTACTAGCAATCCTGTAGAAGTGATTCGATTCGCTGCGAACCCTGCAACACATAAAAAAGCAACAAGCATTGAAACACCTCTTGTTGTAACATATGCGACACGTGAATTTTTACCTTCACTCAGTCAATGGGCTGCTTCGTTTGAAGTACAACGTAGTATGGTTCCGAATCTAGAAGCGCTTGTATATCTTGGCCATGATGTGCCAGAATCAACAAAAGAAAAACTAACTGAAAATTACAAGTTTATAACGTTTGCTTCGTTACCATCAGAAGCCCCAGAAAATTTCAAAGATATTTGGGATGCGAAACATTATGCTTGGAAGATTTACATTTATCAAGAGTTAGCAAAGGAACAAAATAGAATGATTTTCTATTTAGATGCTGGTGGCTTCATGTGTAGATGGCCAACTGAATATTTACTAGCGGCGCAAGAAAATGATATATGTGTTCTAGAAGATGATGAGCAATTTAATGAGCAATGGTGCTCTGAAAAGTCTAAACAGATTATGAAGATTACTCAATCTGAGTTACGTGAAAAACAAATTGTTGGAGGTATTATGTGTTTCCGTGGTGGCTCTGAAAAGGCGAAAGCGTATTTTAATGAAGCATGGACCTACGCGCAAATGCGTGATTGTATTGTTGGTATGAAGTGGGAAGGAATGCGTAATAACAAACCATTTGGCCATCGCCATGACCAAAGCATTCTCTCTATTTTGTCTATTCGACACAAGCTAGCAAAGTATCCATTACATAATATTTACTGTGATACATCACTGCGTAGAACTTTCTTAACAAATAAGAATATTTATGTTCACCGAGGTAGATTTACAGTTCATGAGCCTTTCTTAGATAATATTGACGATTGCTTTGTGATTAATTTAAAGCGACGCAAGGACCGTCTAGAGCGTCTTTATAATAACAGCCCTGAATTCAAAAATAAGATTATAGAGTTTGAGGCATTTGAAGGTCGTAAACTACAACTCACACAAAGTATTGCACGACTTTTCAGACCTCATGATTTTATGTGGAAGAAAGCGATTATGGGATGTGCGCTGAGCCATTTAGAGTTATGGTACAAACTCGCATCTGAGAAACCAGATATTAATAGTTATTTAATACTAGAAGATGATGTGAAGTTTGTGCCAGGTTGGCAGGCTAGATGGAAAGAGGCGCAACCTCACATTCCTGAGAACTATGATGTAATCTATCTTGGGGGAATCTTACCACCAAATCGTGCTGGGTTTGAAGTAACAAAAGACCCATTAAATAAGTATTTTAGTCGTGTGAAAGAAAATACATTCTTTGGTCAACAACAAGAGAATCGTTATTTCCACTTCTGTGCGTACGCGTACGTGTTATCCAAGCAAGGTGCGCAAAAGATTATGGCAACAATTCAAGCAAAAGATGGGTATTATACATCCGCAGACCATATGATTTGTAATCCAGTTGATTTCTTAAACATATATTTCTTAGATCCGCTTGTTGCAGGATGTTATCAAGATGATGACCCAATATATAAAAACAGTGAGTTTAACAACTTTAATAGAGTGGATGGATTCGATAGTGATTTATGGAATAACGACGAACGTTTCGACAAAGAAGAAGCAGAGAAACTTGCATGTGAAGGTGAATTAAATCCTGCAAAAGCACTACATGAAGCACGCAAGTATGTTGTGGAAACGCCTACAGCAACGACGTTTGAAAAAGTAAATACAAATGACCCAAATATTCTTAATAAGATTTGCTGTTTGGAAACACAAGATATTGAATGGAACAAACTCTATGAGCACAGTTGGCTTCATGAACTATTTGGTCGCCCTAAGATTGTAGAGCTACAGAAAGTGAAACTCAATGAGAAACCTCCAGTAGAAAAGCCTATATTACTAGTACAAAAAGGACATTTTGAGAATTATCACAAGTTGTTTTCATTCTATGAAGCGAATAATATTCAATACTATATTCTACATCTAAGCGATGAGCATGCTAATGATGATATTAGTTTTTATGACAATAGCAACTGTCTAGGAGTTATTCGTAACTATATTCGAAGCAATCTAAATTCAAAAGTGAAAGTGATACCACTTGGATACCATTTTACTGTAAGAGAAGGTATTGATAATCCATTTGAGCGAACACCACAACTTCCATTCCGCTCGAATTTATGGTGTTTCTTTGGAACAAATTGGAACAACAGACAATCCATTATTGATTTACTAAAACCTATTGGCAAGAACACATATAAACTCTATGATTCTTGGAATGACCCTGCCAATCTTGGACGTGAAGAATATTGTGCTACGCTGCTAGATTCTGTCTTTGTACCATGTATGGGCGGTCAGAATCCTGAAACATTCCGTTTATACGAGGCTCTAGAATGCGGATGTATTCCAATTCTAATCAATGATGATACGAATGCCAACTACTTTCACTACATTAGTGAGCATTTACCATTCTTAAATGTAAATAGTTGGGCACAAGTGCCTGGTCTTATGACACAATTATTCAATGATAAGCAGTCATTAGAAACATATAGATTTATGCTATTGAATAACTATAAGCAATTAAAAGAAAATCTTAAGAAAGATTTACAAAGGTATAAAGAATAACGACTATAAAAAGTTAGAAAAAATGGGTGAAGAAATGCCGTCTTTTTTTAAGACTCTTGAGCAGCAGCTCAAGAAAGAAACAAAGGTTGAGAATACTCTCGATCTAAGTAAAATCGGATTCGGCAACATTATTGCTAGTCCAGAAAACAAAGATGCAAATAAACTAAAGTTTCTGCTTGTAAGCACGCACATGCACCAGTTTACTGGTTACTCAAAAGTGTCTCACAACATGATTCAAGAGCTATCTAAGAAGCCTTGGCTCAAGCTTGTCCATTTTGGTTTCCAGAAGATGCCTGAGGTTCCTCAAGGATTCCGCCCTTATCCTTCCAATGTCGATGTATACGATGCTGCTGGCGGTGAGCGCCCTCAACAACAAGGGTTTGGCTATCAGCAACTACCCGACTTTATTCGTCGCAAGGAGCCTGATGTAGTTATGATTTACAATGACCTTTCTGTAGTTTCTCGTTTTCTGGAAGAGATTCGCAAGTCTGGTATTCCTCGCACATTCAAACTCTGGGTATATTGCGACCAAGTGTATAATACGCAGATGCAGCCTTTTCTTGATATACTAAATCGTGACTCTGATTTAGTATTTACATTCTCAAATGGTTGGAAGAAGTGTCTGAAGGACCAAGGCATTACTCGCCCAATGGATGTAATTACGCACGGATTTGACAAGGATAAGTTTTTCCCGATTCCTCGTGAATTAGCCCGCAAACAAATGAATCTTCCTATGGACCGTTTCATTATTCTCAATCTAAATCGTAATCAGCCTCGCAAACGTTATGATATTCTAATCATGGCGTTTGTTGAACTTCTAGTAAAGTATCCCACCAAGCCAATTTATCTCTTTTGTGTATGTGACAAAGGCGAGAAAGGTGGTTGGGACCTCTTTGGTCTTTTCAAGCGTGAGCTAACTCTACGAAAGGTTCCTGTTGAGCACTACGCTGACCGTCTAATGGTTTCTTCTGTCGACATGGTATTCCGTGACGAGGATATTAATATGTTCTACAATGCTGCTAATATTGGTATTAACACAGCGGATGGTGAGGGCTGGGGTTTGTGCAATTTTGAGCAAATGGGTGTTGGCATTCCTCAAGTACTCCCCGATATTGGTGGATTCAAGGAGTTTTGTACAAATAATAATTCAAGTCTTGTGAAGCCAACGGTTCGCTACCATCTTCCCATGGTATATTGCCCTGTTGGTGGCGAGGCGCTTGCTTGTAATCCTCACGATATATGTATTGCTATTGAAGATTATCTACTAAATAGTTCTAAGATTGAGGAGCATGGCAAGGCCGCTCGTGAGACGGTTCTAAAGTATACTTGGCCTTCTTGTTTATCAAATCTTGTGAAGCGACTTGAGCGTGAGAAGGAGGATATTGACGCAGAAAAGGAGGCATCATAATAGGTAAAAATGGATAAAGAACATTATATTAAATATTTACTATTAGGAATACTAATACTATTCTTCCTAATATTAATTGCTTATGAAATATATGAAGGATTTGATAATCAACCACGAGCAGTACCAGCACTAGTTCGTCAGAATAAAACATGTCCCGACCCAGATATGCAATATATGATTGATAGATTTGAGAAAGCTACTTTGCAAAAACCTGGTGTTGGCTGTACTGTAGGTATAGGATACGCATACCCGCAGAATGTGCCTCTTAGTCAATCTATAGCATACTGTTTACCAACTTGCCCTAGTGGTTATATTGAATATTCAAACGATACTACATATTGTGTAAGGTCCGATGATAAATGTGGATTAACAAAAGATTTAAGTAATAATATTCAAGATAATTGGGCAAGAGTGTGTGCACCATTATACCAAACAAATCTAAATTTATTAAGCACAATGGGTTCTATATCAACGGTTGTAAGTACAATAAATAATCAATATGCTACTATACGCACAAATTTTCCGGCATTTTCAAATTCTGTAACATTGAACGCAAGTGGATTAGCATGTAATTCATATCTACGAGATACAGTATTTAATGTAAACATTATTTCTAATTATTATGATTTAAACAGTTTTAATAATAGTGTGAATTCTTATTGGATTGAATTGAGCAATAAAAAAAATAAATTTAATGAGGTTTTTAATAGTTTTAATTGCGGCAACTATATGTAGATGAATTTATATTTATTATTCGGTCTTATATTTTCCGCTATTGTTATTGTGATACTTGGAGCAATATACTATTACTCATACGAAGGATTTCAAAGTGTTTCTACGGAAGTAGATTTATCTGGAGCAGCAGTACTAAGTCCCGATGATTTTGATTTAAGTGGTGTAAATATAAAGAAAGTAAAAGAAAAATTAAATACTATGCTAAAGGATGCTACGGCTGATAGAAGACCAGTTGATAGTGGTGAAAGACTATGTGAAGGATTTATTAATCAAATTACAGCAATGGAAGATGCAATGAAGTATTATAGATCTATTAATGATTGGGACAATGTAAGAAGAACAACTGAAACTTTAGAAATAATAAAGAAACATCAATCTGAGGCAGGATGTGAAAAATAATAATACCTGAATAAATTAGGTATGATAAATAAATTTTACAAAATTCTTAATTTAATAATACTAGGTATAATATTACTTATTTTTATTTTATATATATTAATGAAAAAAAAGAATACAACATCTATGAATGAAATTAAAGAGAAATTCCAAGTTTCAACTGATGATGATATACATGCTTCTTTTTTTGATTTAAGTGCTAATTTTTATAATATTACAAGTGATGAATTATCAAACGTTCCTCCGCAGAAAGAGGATGAAGTTATATTAGATATAGGTGGCGCGTTTGGTGAATTTGATTCATCTAGAATTCCATGGGATTCTGAAAATAGAACTATGCGCCCTGGTACTACATTATGGGGCGTTGTATCGCAACAAGCAACGGCGGCATTATTTAATAAAGTAAATGATGCGAATCAAATGGCAAATATGGGTGATCTTCCATATAATACAGATATAAATAAATTTACATATCAAAGTCCACTCTTTCAAGTAAGTGCTTCTAATGAAGAAGAAAAAGTAGCACTTGAAGTAGCAGAGCAAGTTACAAATTTAGCATACCCTATTTTATTTGAAGCATTGGCGCGAGGAGAATTAATAAAAACTTTAAAATCTGGCGCTAAGTTAGCATTAGCACCTTTCAAATTAATAGACCGTTTTCTCTTAGGAGGTGTAGGTAAATCAGCAGCAATAGCTCTTGGGATTATAAAGGTAGCTAATAAAGCAGTAGATGCTAGTGCTCTTAAATCATTGGAAAACGTCGCAAAAGGAGCAACAGCACTTGATACAAAGGTTGGCACAAAAGCAGAATCAGCTGCATCTAAGTTTATGAAGTTAAGAGATGCTTCTCAGGCAGCTGCTAAGGCGGCGCGTGGGACGGCGGCAGGGTCAGTAGAAAGAGAGCTTGCTGAGAAATTAGCTAAAGAGTCGAAAACGGCGTTTAAAGCTTTAAGTAAGAAAGCAGCTGCTAAAGTTGTTGCTACAATTATGGGTAGATTACTTACTAAATTGATAGTTTCTTCGGCAATAACAATGGTAAGTTTATCTGCGATTCCTGGGATAGGACCACAACTTGATTTAATGTATATGGTAATAGTAATGCCTTTACTGATGGGTTTACAAATGAGTGGTGTAATTGATAGTGCGATTTCAAAACTTGGTGATCCTGAAGGATGTTGTCCTCCCAATTCTATACCACTTGATATATTAATTCCAGACTGGGCACAAATGATTGTTTCAAATATACCTGTTCTTGGAGATGTATTAAGTTGTTTTTTCCCATATATGTGTTCTGTAAGAGGAACTGGAGCATTAATATATAAGACTACATTAACTTTACCAAAATGGTTAGAATATCCTTGGTTATCTTGTTATTACCTTAAATGGCCAGAGTATAATTGTAGAATTGGGTCTTCTGTAATGCTGGGCAAAACATACATTCCTGATTTCGAGCACCCAGATAATGATAATGGAATTAGATATGTAAATGCCAATGGTTCTCAAGCCACAGGAAGTGGTTATGATTGGGATAATGTTGGTCTTGGTCATTATACTAAATTATCAGATGTAGCTGAAAATCCAAATGGATACGTACAAACAGTTAGAAGAATGATAAATGGTCTTATTGATGATACTGAAAAAGAACGTATTGTGCCAGCGGATCAAAAATTCTTTTACGCTGATTTTAGTGAAACAAGGATGCTAATAGATATGGGTAGATTTTATTATAATTGGGCAATTAAGAATCCAGTTCCAAATGATGATGGCACTGTTACTATAGAATATATTAGTAAGATTAACTATGTAATGGCATCAACATTATATACATGCGACGCAATGTGCGAAATGAAATCTGTTACATTTAATCCTATAACTGGCGAAAATTATAGTGAAACTATTACATATGATAGAGATAGAAGGTTTTATTATTTATGCGACAATAGTGTTAACCCGCCAAATCACTGGGAAGATAGTGTATTAAACTGGGAGGATCTCGACGATGTGTATGACTTAGCAGTAAATGATTTAAATGAGTTTATTCATCAAGCACAATTTAAAAATACTACATTAAAAGCAGCTGTTTTACACACAGCGTACGTCCAAATGTTAGATGCTTCAAATCGCTATGTATTTATCTCAAATATTACAATGAATAATTTATCAAATAAAATAGTTAGCTTATCAAATACTTCAATACCTATGAGTAGTTTACCTAATTTAGTAAGAAGTGACCCAATTGTACAAGATTTCTATAATATATATACAGATACCACTAAATATATTGAAACAATTCTTTCAACAAATTTAACAAACGGAGGTAATATTGCTGTTAAATCCCAAGTAATGAATAAAGTAATTGCAATTCATAATGCTTCAAATGCAATATATAATTATCGCTATAATAATACATCATCCCCAAGTTATTATACAAATACAAGTTTAATAAATAATCAATATAAAATTGTAGGATGTACATATGTGGATAATACAGCGGCATGCGCAGTAACTCCAGAAGTATTAAACTTAGAAGAAGACTCAAGATACCGTTGTAATTTTGATGTTATCCCGCATTTAATACGTTGTGATGGAGTAAATATGTCAATATCCAAATGTATCGATGCTTCCAATGTAGAGTTGGTAATTTACAATTATTTATTACAGAATCCTACAAAACGTATTAAGACAATTAATAGTATTAAGGCAAAAGGTACAAATTGTTGCGAATTTATATGGGATGAAGTAACAATGGACCCTGTAACAAAGACTGAAACAAATCTTAAAAAAGATGTAAATACACAAATTCTATATCAACAAGATTTATCTTCTTGTACTTTTAACTTACCCCCACCTATAGCAATTTCTGGAGCTTCCAACTATCTATTTGGCTCGCAAACTGGAGGTACGACAGGATTAACAACGACAACATCTTTAAAAATGTTTAAAAATCCTGTTTCAAATTTAGATTACCCAAATTATCCGAACAATAGTAATTTAGCATACAAACAAGCAAAATTCAAATTTCCAGTATTTACACCAGGGAAAAACTTGCCAACTGCGTTTGTAGAATCAAATGTGAATTACGTTCCTCGTTACAACCCTACGACGTTTGAACCTATGTTAGATTTGGTTCGTCCTCGAAAACCAATTCGTATTTTTTATCCTGGAGAAGATGAGAAAAATTTAGGAAACTACAGTAATAATTATTGTAGCGATCCAGCAATGTTACAACGATTCCTTTTATCATATAATGGCAATTCAAATAATATAGATAAAATTACAACAGTAGTTCGTGCATATACATCCAGTTCAAATACATGTGATGTGGAAGTTGATACGTTAGAATCGTCTACAAACTTTCTTAAAAGGATAACAATGACATTGAATATGGTAGAAGGATTTCAAAGTGTTGCTAGTAATTCTCATCGATTTAATTATAGCTCAGTAAATCCAAGTGGCGGATTGAATATTGATAGAAATGTAGACCCTCTAAGTAACCCAAACCAAGATGGAATAGGGTTTAATACTCCATATTTACGTAGTTTTCAAACAGATGTAGTGCCTTATACCTCATTTTTTAATGACGATTTAATTAAAGATTTTACAGGCAAGACAAAATCTCTTCGTGATAATACGAATAGATTATTGGTTGGTTTAACAGGAACAAAACATTTAGGAGGACCATCCTGTACAACAAAATGTCAAGATAGCGAAGTTGTTCAACGTATTATTGAACAATATAATAAAGATGGATCGGCTTCTACGAGATTTGATGCGCAGCAGAATTCTATAATACAAGTATTAAATTCTGCAACAAATTCTTCAAACACATGTCATATATTGGTACAGAATAAAAATGAAGAATATAATGATTTTTACTTACCTAATGAAATTAAATATAGTCCTAGCAACTATATGACTGAAAGTAGACTAGCATTTAAAAAAGTTGAGATGGCAGATGCTGGTGGTTGTACATTTTATCCAGTGCCGAATCAAATATATGAAGATATATCTGCTTCTGATTTAGCACTATCGTCATCTGCTAATTTTAACACATATATTACTCCTAAACGGAAAGAATGCGCTCCAGTAAATTGTGGAGACCCTAATTTATATACAGCAGCAATGCAAGATTATATGGATACTACTGGAAACCCTATAACACAATCAAATGCGTATATTGCGATTGGTCCTAATAAATGTGACTATTTAATTAAAACAGATATTACACTTTCCGATGACACTATGTTATCGGATGGCTCTGGAAATGAAGATATTTTAGATATGGATTTAGCATTAAGAGTATCATATGATGCTCCCTTATATAGAACAAGCTCATCGTCGAATTGTAGGGTAAATTACCCTTATACATACAATTTAAATAATGTTGTATTACAAACTGAAGCGGATGTAAGTGATTCTGTAGAAAATCCAGAATATTATCAATTTATAGATTCAAATGCTAATATCACATCGCCATTATTAGGAACTATAGATGACAACGAGATAATAAGAAGTTCTGTTCATAATTTATAAATATTTAATAGGTAAATGTTCTTATTAATAATATTATTAACAATTTTAATATTATTAACAATTTTAACTGTAAATACAAGTATGGCAGAAAGATTTCAAGTTGATACATCCAATGGTTTTACAACTGCTTGTAATGAAATAAATAGTAAACGTTTATTTTTAAGAAGCTATATTCAAAGCCTACGAAAGCCAGTTCAAGATTTAAGTGCTACAATGGTGAATGCTTATTATGGTAAAAAAGAAAATATGAATTATCAAAACCAATTTACACAAATGTGTCTTGATAATGGTATAAATGAGCCGTGTAAAAAACTTGCTTCGGTCGATGCTTACACGTTTGAAGTTCTACCAGATATGTTATTATTTTACAGAAATTTATTAATTGGTGAAATTGATATTGATAGTCTTTTACAACAATTAAATTTTTATGCAGAATTATTGAATTGTCCAGATAATCCCAGCAGTCATGCTACTGGAGATACTTCTGGCAATGAGGTATTTGATAATACTCGCGATGTAGGCCAAGTTGATATTGGTACTCTAGCATATGAATTAGAAAAACTATCACCGTATTATCTATCTCCGGTTGTAGTTGAGTTTTTACTTAAGTTCTTAATATCACAAGAACAACTTGATAATCTTAATTATACATCATCAGATTATGTAAAACAAGAAAAGAATCTAATGGATAGAGTAAAATGTTTTTTTAATATTCCAAATACTGGGGGCTGCTAATATGTGTAGGTATAAAGATAAATTATTGTTATAAGCAAAGATTAGGATGAAAGGAAGTACAATATTCCTATTACTATTTGGAATTATACTTTTTGGATTAGCATATTATTTTTTACAATATAGTTCTAAAGAAGGATTTCAAAGTGTTGTAAATTCTAATGTATTTGAATCTGATAAATTTTTAAATAACACTTTAAATCCAGTAGTTGTTGATTATAGAGGTTATTCAAAATCATATAAAGTAAAAAATGATTTTTTAAAATTTATTAACGATTGGCATAACTTTTCTGGATATACTGATGGTAATGCTCCAGAAACTCTATATGTATATACAGACTTAGATGGACAAGAAAAACGGGAACGTATTCGCGATATTTTTATAAATGTGAGGATGCATAATAATGCGGCCCGCACCGATTTGGTCGACTCACGAATATATCATAATTTTCCTATGTATCTATATAATGCTGCTTTACGGGATAGCGCAGTTGTCGGTACTAGTATTGTGGAATATGCATGGTCAGGACCCAATGAAAATTATGCCGGTGGATCTACCCAGTGGGAAGCGGAAGGTCGGAATAGGGTTTTTGGAATTTCTGGAACCTATCACATGGAACCTATGAGCGCCGACATATTTCAAACTAATTTTAATAAATTTGTAAAAGTAATTAAAAATAACAGTTTAAATAATAAAAAAATTGTTTTACGGAATCTAACTCCATGGAATCTAGCGGGATTTGCAAATAAAATGAACCCAGATTATTATCTCACAAGTAATTGGTATAATGTTGCATACAATAGGAATCTTAAGATATGGAAGATGGAGAATGCTACTGTTGCCAGTGTTACAGGAAGAAGTGAAGATGTAAACTATGATGTAGGTAGGTTTACAGGTGTGTATCCAGTTGAAAAACGATCTGAGTTAACTCTAGCGCAAAATGAAATATTACGTTTAAATGTATATGGAACTTTCTGTAATTATCATTCCAGTGATTTTGAAGAATGTATACATTGGGGTAGTGTTTTTGATTTTAGTGATATGAATATGGTAGATATTTATTTAAATATAACATATAATGATCTGTATTTAAATGGTTCAAACGTATGGTATAGTTATGGACTTTTTTACTCCGATATAACCCCAGTAAGTGAGGCACAATCATATAATTATATATCAAATAATGCATCATTTATACATAATAAATTGTTAAAAACTCTTATAAATTATGAGAGTGGTTCTAAAAAACTGAAAATTCCAGCAAATTTAATGACAACCCCTGAATATGATGGAAATGGAAATACTAGTAGGATTAATTATGTTGATGTGGCTCCATATACATCGCCAATAGCAAACGATATGCCCAATGGCACAAGAGTAAATACAGATACTAGAGAAACCTTTCATCATGGTAGTGAAAATAGGTTTTTTAGGATTCTTAGTAATACCCCTTTTTCTGGATTAAGCTTACAAAACAAATTTATAGACAAGGTGACTCCTAGAATTCTTGGAAAGATGCCAAATATGATGCGTCGTTATATTACAAGCTGGACATATAATAGAACTCAGAGAATTCTTGATGCTCGTTTGATTGATAGCAGTTTACATTGGTCGAGTCAACCCGATGTCGATTCAGGTAACGCCGTGACAAATCTCGCGAACGGAGCAGTGGGGGTCTTTCAAGGGCAAGGCCTTGGGAATGTATGGGCAGGGATAAGAGGGTTGTTTGATGGCGGTGCAGAGGCGAGGACAGCGGCATCAAACGCGTTGGCCGAAGTAATAGGAACAAAAAAAGTATTGAATATACATAAGGCAGCATTATTAATAATGTTGGCAAAAAATAATATGGATAATGCATCAACAGAAAATAAAACTAGCCTTGTAACAGCATGGTCAAATTATTTAAATAAATATTTATATAATAATATCGAAGTTACAAGATATAATGGTTCAAATAATATTAATTCTTCTATTGTAGAATTATCGAATAGAGACTGTATTCATGTTACAACCGAATGGGGTTATGTAAATGTTCCAAATTATGAAATAAATATATTAGCAACAGTTGCATTATTTGGTAAGTATGGGGATACAAGACTTACAAAAGCAAAAAATTTTGTATTTAATAGGAACGGGAACCGTTACAGTGCTGGGAAACAAAATTTTACATCATCTACACCAATTGCGAATACTGATTGTTTCTACTACACAATAAATACAACAGGAACAAATCGAAATCTTACTTACAACACGACGGGATATATATGGGATTTAACAGATAACACTATTGCTTCAATGGCAGCAGATTTTAAAGGAAATATGTCAAAATTACTACCAGATTATGGAATTGCTTCTACTATTAATATTCTTAATCCCACAATGTTAGATTCTATTGCTCAAAGTTTCTATGAATATTCTGATGGATTATTTGAAATCAATTATATGTATGACGTATATATTGTTGGTTCAAATATGATGGATATTCGTTTTGATAAGAAACAAAGACTTGCCCCAGATACTTATATTAGTTTGCGTAGTCAATATATTCCTCAGATTACCGCCTATAATAGTTTATTAGATATGTATAATAATGGAACATGGATAGAAACATATTCAAATGTCATAGATTTACAGTCGAATATTTCAACATCATTACAAGCACTTGATCCTATTTTAAACCCTACATATCCAAAAAATAATGGAAATCCTGATACAATCCGTGCACAAATTGATGCGCTACTTCTATCAAGTATTACTCTTGAATCACTGATTGATTCTGCATCAATTGAAACAAGTACACGACTAACAAGTGCGGGAAATAATCAAGCACTCATACAAACTTTGTTAACCCAAACGGGCCCTGCACAAAATTTAAATTTACTACAATCACAACTTGATTCTAATAATGAAACTATAATGAATCTAACTAGTGAGCTTGACGGTATTGAAACAAATGTTGCTCGCGTATTTTTTACAATGACTAGTACAAGTAATTTAATTATAAATGGCATGGCACTAGGTCCTAATGCTGCTCTTACATATAATCCAGCATATAGTGCCGGTCTACAAATTGATATGGGGCAGAGTTTAGGAAATGTCAATTATTCTCCAACAATTATTTATACACGCAATGTAAAACCAGATATTAACCCCTATAGTATTAGTTTTATTAAACAAGCAGCACAACTTTATATGGATGGAATAGCAACAACATTATCATCCTTCACAAGAGATATATACAAAAATAGTAATGGTACAGTAAGAGTTGACAAAGTGTATGGATTTACTAGATTAGACGATGTTACTTGTGGATTTACATGGCAAGAATCTCAGTATGATTTTTTAACAAATAAACCAAATGTGCGAAGAATTGTAGATGTGGCTTTGAAATTTGCCTTTGATAATATTGAATATCAGAATCCTCGGATTTATATTGATAATACAGTTCCATATATATATATCTCTAATACTTCAACAGTGAGTAATCTTAATGTTTTACAAGGTAGTAATATTGATTATTTACAAACTAGGAACAATACAATTATGGAAATGTTTTCTAATTATTTACTTTCAAATACTATATATATAAAAAGCAGTTCTCGCAAAATATATGCTCGTGCTTATAATGCTAATTATCCAACGCAAAGTTTTATCGATTCGATGAGAACTAATTGGGATTATGGCGACGCTTCTTATAGAGCAACCCATGTTCGTGATTATGTACATCCTCCTGTTATAGCATTGGAGGAATCGAATGTAACATATACTAGTACAACTTCTGTATCAGTGTTTAATAATTTATTCTCAAGTAATTTTAATTTTAATAATATTAGTAATTTTTTCAATTTTTTGGATACTTTATCAAATGGTCCAGCAAGTAATATAGTTATTTATCCAGAAAATAATCCTATCAGCGATTTACCTAATTTTACTAACCTGCCTCTTTCAGGACAAATTTCAACATCTGGATTTTCTTATTTCATACCACAGGTTATTGCAACTACGTCCCAACAAGTAAGGTATGGGTATGTATCGGGTCCTTATCCCTCAACTATTACATTCAATGATGGAAGTATAACAGATATAGCACTAAGAACCATTACTAACGGCTACTCCCAAGAAATTAATGAAAATATATTTAAGTTAGGTACTAATAGCATTGGTTCACGTTGGACAAAGGACAATATAACTAATATGTTCTTTAATGTGAATGGTAACTCTTTATATTATACTGGGATGAATGTAATAGTTTTAAAGCCAATTTTCATAAATACTTTTTACAGTAAGAATGCACTTTACAATATTTATTATAAAGACCTAGTAAGAGAATATATTCGCAATTCAAATATGTTAAATTATGAAAGGGCTGCTGGTTTTAATGCGTTGAGTAATGTATTCACTTTTAATATATTACAAAATAGTAATGAAGACCCTTTTACAATGAATGATTACATGAATGAGTACAAGGGTCAAGTATATTATCCACCATTTGAACAACTATTATCTAATAATAGTCCTATTAGTATTTCTAATACTAATTATATAAGAGCACTAAATAATTTTAAAATAACATCCAATTTACTTGTAAGTACAAGTAGAAATCTTACAGGAATATCGATTGATAATACGAGGCCATGGAACAATAGAAGAATACAATGGACATCAAAAACAAATTTATTTGAAATTGTTCTATTTAACGAAGCGACCACTAATCTGCCGCCTGACCAGCAAAGTATTGTTACAACAACAAAGACTTTTTATGATACATTAATAAGCCAATCGAATACATATTTAACTGCACTAAGTAATAATGAACATTTAAAAATTAAAATGGTCTCCTCAAATGTTCCAAATGCTTATGTCATTATACCACGAGAGTTAGATGAAGAAGAAGCTCTCGATAATAATGACGGTTCATGTCCTGCCAATATGGTATGCGGTAATCCTCAAGTAATGAACCAGTTAATGGATTCTTATAACTTAGATTCAAATAATTCAAATAAAATTATTCGTATATTAAAAGCATTTACACCAAATGCATTTCAATGTGATTATTCTGTTGAAATGACAGAAAGCAATCGCAGAACAAAAAAAGGAACGATTAGTTTCCAAGTGTACCAAAATATTGAAGATTGTACATATAGTATTGCATCAAATTCTGGATTTAATACTGGTTATTATATTATTGATAAAGTTAAATATGTAGAAGATTCTACAATAGATATTTCTGGTCACCAATATGTAAATCAAAGTTTATTAGGATTTAGTAATAATGTGCAAAATGTATTTAATCCATTAATAATTTCTGCATCCAATGCGGTAACTGATATGTACAAGGCATTTGCTTCTTCTAGATTATTAACATATACATCATTAGGTAAATTAAATGAACTGTCAAATATAGGAACTTGTGGAAATATAAGTTATGATAATATAACCTCATTATTAAATACTGATAAAAGATTTTTGTATTCTATATTTAATACATATCCATATTTAGATTCCCATATGAATAAAATTATGAGGATTGGATTGCGGCATGATAATATGTTAGAAGTTATTTTTGAAAGAATTAATTTGGGTCCTATTTCAAATGTTATTAGTGAACTATCAAGAGATACTGTTGGAGCGTTATACATCATAGAGCAAGATACTGAAAATTATTGTACTTATAAAACAAATTTTCTAAGATTATCATCTCCATCTCCACCATCTATGATTAGTAATTTATCAATGAAATTGGCCTCAGTTAACTACAATTCCAATAATATTCCAGTAACAGATTTAGCGCATATTTATGATGATTTAAATATTGTTAATCCTATACCTATGCTAAAGATTGAACCTGTAAATAAAAGAATTATACAACTGTTTTTAAATTCAGTAGCTAACGTTAATCAAATTGTATCTTATGATATTGTTAATGCCACAACAGTAGCATATAAAGTTATGATTCGTAATCCTAATGAAATAGGAATTTATCCTGATGCATTAAGTGGCAGATATGATAATTATCGTCTTACTCTTACTTCTAATACCAATTGGCCATATTTATGTTTAGTTACATTTACAAAAGATAGAAGATTTAATTCAATCAATCTTTTAAATAATAATATGACAAGATACTATTATCGCTTGGTAAATCAGGCTTACTATGATAATAATCGAAATAATGCTGCAGTACATGAGGTTCTTACTAATTATCCAGTAAATTTAGATGGATATCGCACTGGCAATCCTAATATAACAACAATAACAAGTGATATTACAGGTCCTCCAACTAACTTTGTATTGAACACGCCGATAGATTTTGGTAGCGTAGCTGTTAAAAATCTAACAGGATTGCCAAATATTTCTGGATATAGAATTGAGCCTGTAGATTCTACTACTTGCGAATATTATCTTGGATTAGAAAATATTTACTTACCAATTGAAGAAAGATTCATTAAAGTTAAATATTATACAGATAATTGGATTAATTATACTAGAACTAATATTGCCATTTATTCAATAACACCAGCAACAATAAGTAATACATTGTATACTACTAGTATAACGGGAGAAAACAGAACTACTTTAATGGATAGCTTTAAAAGATATTATGAAACTATAAATACAAGTGCAAAAATCGCTGATATACATAGTATAGATTCAGTAATAGGAAATTCTTTGATTGCGAATGCATCAATTATATATGTTGATAGTGTTGGTAGTAATAGAAGTGATATTGTTCCAAATATTAAAGCATTTAATAATGATAAGTTTTTTCAGATATATTATCATCAAGAACCATCTTTCGCTTGGAATGCGACTACTGCTTATAATAAAAACAATGTAGTTATATATAATTCTTTATATTATACTGCGAAAGTGAGTAGTTCTAATATTACACCAACTGATGCTACTCGAGGACAAATACATTGGGGTACAGGTAGTTCAACCAATCCTATTCTAACTTATACATATAAAGAAGTAAGTACATTATCAAACCCTACAAGCTTTACATATTCAAATAGTATAACAATACCAACTAAAAATTATTATCTTGATAATTTACTCTGGAAGTATATTAACTTTATACCGTCAGGAGCCAACTATCTTTATCCTATCGCCCAATTTGAATTTTTTAAAGATAATATAAAACAGAATGTATATGTAGAAAATATAGTGTATCTAACTAGGAGATATGAAATGGGATATGGGTATATGAATAGGTATTTACAAGATAATAATAGTCCAATATTTGATTTTAGGACTGTAAATACCAGCAATACTTCTAATATTAAGTTGATTAGAACTTTAGCTGGATACCCTTTAACTATAATTTTATTAGAGCCTACAAATTTTAATGGATTTTCTATTACAACTTCTGCAGGGCTCACATTAAATTGGACAATTAAGGCATCTACTGATAATACTAATTGGGTTACATTAATGGAAGCACCTCAACCATATTTCCAGACTCGTCAATATGGCCATAGGTCGCCTTTATATAATTTTAAAGACGGGGTATCTGATATTGATTTACCTCAAAATCCATATTATGGTATTACATTATATGATTGTTTCTCTGTTCTAAATATTACACCTATTTCACCAATTATTCTAAATTTATATAATACTTATACTATTTCAGCATTTAATAATGATATTGCATCAGCACTACAAGATAATCCTATAGTGTCAGTATTTCAAAATCTAGAATTAGTATATTATTATGCTAATTATAATACTGATACTCTATATCACATGGTAAGAAGTTTTAATATGAGAACAAGTTCATATAAATATTTTTTATACGAACTAAATGGGTTTACCTATTCTAGAACATGTGCAAATTTTGCTGGTACTACCCCAGAATTTTATGGAGTTATACCAGATACTGAAGCGCAAAAGATACTTACAAATACTCCTAGAAACTCATGTGGATTAATTCCAACTATGCAAACTGTTCGAATTAGCATTTTGAATAACTATAACTATAATAATCCATCAACACTGCGAGCGGTTACTACACAACTACCTATTCAAATAAATGCGTGGAATGTATGTAGTGTAATAGCTAATAATTTTACACCAGTATCCCCACCAATCAATGTATTTACTGGAATCACAGGGCCTATATTCAATTCAGAAAGATTTTGTACTAATTATTATGGTAATGATTTACTTACTATTACCAGTAATTATATTGGTGGAATTGCTCCTATAAGATTTGATATGTCTTATCTAATTACTCATAAAAAGCTTGATAGAAATACAAATAGTTATTCATATATATTAAGTAATATAAGTTATAGAAAAATTTACAAATATGATAATTCTGATGAAGAAGGAATAATCTATTATACAGATTCACTACCACTAAATACAATGATACATAACTACATTAGTTCAAACGCAGTTACGCAGCCAAATGATTTTCCATATACAAATCTAGGGCCATGTGAATTAAAACTAACAATTACAGGGGGCAACTATACAATTCTAGAATGTGCTGAAGTTCTTGATGATTTATTATTTTCAGATTCTTCAAACTATACTGCGACGGTAATACCAATAACCACAGCTATACCTTCATATGCTTCTTTAAACAATTTTGTATTTATGACAACTTCTCTAAGTAATAATCTATATTCTGGACTTAGTAATACATTAACACAACAATTTAATCTTTATGATTCTATATCAAATATTAAGAATAATTGTGCGATTCAGTATAGCAACCTAGACATTTTACAATTGACTCAGAAAGTGGAATTGAAAGATAGTAATGGAGATCTAGTAACTGATGTAGATAACAATCCAATTTATAGTTTTATCTATGGTGATATATTCAATAATGACATTATTAATAGTTTAAGCAATCCCAACAATTTGAGTTTAAATAGTGATACAGAGCCATATATTACTTATGGAAAACAGGACTTGAATGATTCTTTTAAATATTACTATATCGTATGTATTCCTGGAACTGATATAAGCACTTCTGCTGATAGAGTTATGTACGCAGAATATTCAATTAAATTCTATTATGGCAATCATTCGAATCGCAATTATTCAAATTACACTTTTATAACAAATGGGGGCAAAGATGCGTGTACTATAAATAGCGCTGTTACACTTCTAAATCTATATACTCCCACCAATGTAGTTACATATAGTGCAACATCAAATTATGAACTTTTAGGAAGAATGCTACAATATAGTATTTGCTCAAATTATATTAGTACTACATATGATAGACTAAATTACTTTGCTACTACACCTATTAGATCACCAATAGTTTTTTATAACTCTATGTATAATACATATGACCCGCCTAAATTTTACTATTCTAAACTTGCATATACACGAGACAGAATAAACCCATACTTTAAAAAAGATTTTGTATATATCTGTTATGTTTTAGGAAATTTAAAAACCCCAGTATTCCTAGAATATTATATAAAGATAAATTCAATTACAAGTTGCTCTAATATTGATTACTCATTTAATTACAAAAGACAATTAACAGTTAACCAATTTAATAATTTATCGAATCAAAATTATATAAAATACAATGATGACACAAACTTTAATACTCGCCAGCAACTAAGTAATTGTGGAATGGGTTACAATTATATGTTAAATGCGATGGGAGGTTATCAAACTGTAGATGGTGCTACTCTACAATATATTGCTTATAACCCAACCAATATTGATTTTTCAGTAATTCAACAAATACCTACAGGAGATGAAAGCATGTCATGGGCACTTCCATACGAAAATTTAGGAAATCTTGATATTGATTTAACAACTATCGAGTCACGCACTATAGGATATACTAAATATGAATATAGATATGGAGTATCGATTTTCTCATATATTGTATACCTAAATGGTTATAGTAAAACACCAGATGATAATAATGATCCTGTGCCTTTAGAGGATCAAATTGATTATTCTATATATGTATTCTATAATTCAAGTAATTGTGCTTCACAAGTATCTGCGATTGAACTAAATAACACTAATATTACTGAGAATTCACAAATTTATGCGACATCAAATAACTACATAGTAAATACATTAGAATTATCACAATCACAATTAATGCGGACACTTGGTCTTGATGCTACAAATCCAACATTTATAAATACAATTAATATTTCGTTATCTAATTTGAAGAATAATGCTACATATAGTAATAATCTTTTTACAATACGATATATACAAACAGATTATAATAATTTAGAAAATAATTATATAGCTGCATATTGGTCTCCAGATACTCAACCTACTTTTGATTCTTTATTGATAACTCCTCCAATTGGATATCTTGGTTATAGAATATCACTTAGTAATATCGTATCACCTACTAATTATAGTACATATTTTAACGGAATTTATAGACAATACCAAACCATTAACCCTAGTTTATATTCGAATGGAATGACTGGAATTTTCTATAAGTATGGAGTTCAGTCTAATACTACAATAATAGACCTTATTATTAACGCTCGCACATGCGTAAATTATTATTCGCCACTATATGATACTTTATTAAATCTTATATTTAATAATGACTCCACACTTTTTGGTATGGATTTGATTGACGTGAATGGTCTTAGTATACCTCCTCAAGGAATAGTTGCGTACAAAAAAGATATACCTAGAAAAACATATAGTTATATTCTTGATTATACGCCAGTAGAGCCTAATACTCATACATATCCTATACTTCAAATTAATTTTACAGATACAACTGATCCTTCGCTTATGCCAACACGATGCGATGATTTTTTTACAGCTGGCTTAGTAAATCTAGTATATTCAAGCAATATTCAACCAATTGCCTTATCAAGTTATATAACAACAAATGGTTTTACATCAAATTATACGGGAAATCCAAATTATACTATACCAATAAATGCTACTAGCTGTTTTATTTCCTATAGTGCATCAAATGCTGACATTTTTTCATTTCTTCGTACTAATTTGGACGCATCGCAGTTTACCATTAGTGATAGTGATGGCAATTCTATAACTCCTTTCGCGAATGGTGAACCAATTAATGCTATATATGCTTATAAAAAAGATTACGAAAATTCAAACTTTAAGTATATTCTTAAATATGTATCAAGTGATGCCATTCCTATAAGCTATTACAATATAGTTCAACTTAGTTTAAACGATAGTGATAGCGTACTAACAGAATGCTCTAGTTTTTTTTCGAATACAGACGATCCAAACCTAGTAACTGTAACATATGATTCTAATATTAATCCAAGTATCCTAACAAATTATATAACTACGAATGGGTTTACATTCACTGTAACTCCTAGTGGTGGTACTGGTGGTGGTGGTAGTGGTACTGGTAGTGGTACTGGTGGTGGTAGTACTGGTGGTGGTAGTACTGGTGGTGGTAGTGGTACTGGTAGTGGTACTGGTGGTGGTAGTGGTACTGGTAGTGGTACTGGTGCTGGTAGTGGTAGTGGTAGTGGTAGTGGTACTGGTAGTGGTAGTGGGGATGGTAGTGGGGATGGTAGTGGGGATGGTAGTGGGGATGGTAGTGGGGATGGTGACAGTGGATTTCAAGATTACAGACCCGCCAACTCATATAACTACAATTCAAATACAATACATCGTGAATCCTTCGCCGAGTATCACATGAGAGACCCCATCAAAAAGAAAATAGAAACATACTCTTATATTTCTTTAACAGCAACAAACAATTTTAGAGTAAATAATTTTACACTCTATACAACGAAAGATTCTGAACTGCCAACAACAATAGTAAAAACAGATGTCAATAGCATTACAGTACAGAATGTTAGAAACTCAGTAATCGTAGGTTATTCATTTATTACAAACTCTATTTCGTCTGAATATGACCCCAAAGAATGGATTCTGAAAGGTACCAACGACGGACGCAGTTGGACAACATTAGATTCTAAAAAACTCGGAAAAGTTCTAACACGGAACTATCAACTCCCACTGCTATATCTAAATGGAAGAACAAAGGTGCTTCCACAGCCAGTAAGTAGACTACAAGAAAAAGTTGTCGAGCAAGATTTTAGTATAGATAAATCAATACTTACAAAATACTATAAACAAAGAATAAACCCATCCATCACACCAGATTATAAGAAATTCATGTATGATAGAAATAATAAAATACATTACTTTTTACACGACACGTACGATTTGAATAAGAACTTGATTGAGCAAAATCTGATTATAGGATTTGTATTACAAGATAATAAAGTGAAGAAACCAATTCTGTACGAGAACGAAGATGGAACACAAATTGCTTTTGATTTGACAAAGAAACACATGAAACAATTCTGGGAAAAGAATATTATGTTACCTTTGGCATTTGAAGACTTTTAAATGCGTCCGGATAAAATGTAAGATACTAGTAGATGAACAGAAAATATAAAGGTGGTGAGTGTGGCTGCGGTGCTTCAAGAAGTTTAGGATTTCCTCAAACGGGTGGTCAATCAATGGGAGAAGAAATACAAGAAACAAAAAAACAAGGAAAACAGAGATCTAAACAAACTAGCGTAAATACTGGATTTAGCAACAATGGTGGATTATTTAAGAAAAGAAAAAGTAAAAGGTCAATGAATTCAAATGCAAATACAGCGGTCTCAAATGAAATGCCTAAGAAGAGTAGAAGTAAACGATTCATGGGAGCAAATGCAATGAATTCAAATACAGCAGTCTCAAATGGAATCTCTAGGAAGAGTAGAAGTAAACGATCCATGGCTAGAAATACAATGGTCTCAAATGGAATGGGCTCGAATGGAATGGGTTCGAATGGAATGGGTTCGAATACAATGGCTACGAAGAAAAGACCAATGCGTGGTATAAGAGGTGGTGAACGACAAATGCCTATGGCAAATTCGTTTGTAGGGGGTCAAAGCATGAATAGTGTTGAAACACCTTCAATTGCAACTGTAGGACCAAATACCACATACCCTTCGGTTACATCTATTGTAAATAATCCATCACTATCCGCGCCACCAGCAAATGTAGTAAGAGCATCACCACAGACGTATGATACTACAGTTTCTGAAGTTCCAGAAACTATTAATTCTGGAACAATGAATGCTGAAGAAGGACTAAGTAGTTTCCTTAATAGTTTAAATCCTTTTGGTTCTTCAACATCTGGAGGACGTAGAAATAAATCTAAGAAGTCTAAGAAGTCTAAGAAGTCTAAGAAGTCAAAAAAGAATAAATCTCGTCGTTAAATAGGGAAATGGTAGTATGTTATGCGATACCTTCTTATAATAGACCAGATGGTATTTATAAAAAAACACTAACAATTCTAAAAGAGTATAATATACCAGCAAAAGATATTACAATTTTTCTACATTCAAAGGAAGAAAAAGAATCCTATGAATCCATAATACCAAAAGATATGTACGGAAAAATGGTTGTTCATGGATTACCTTTAGGCATTAAAGGTGTTCGTAATTTTATAACAGATTACTATCCATTAGATACAGAATATGTGTCTCTTGATGATGATGTAACTGGAATTAAAATGCCAAATGCTGGTAAATTAGTAGATATACCAAACCTAAAGGATTTAGTGAAAGAAGGATTTCAGTTATGTAAAAAAAACGGCTTGACATTATGGGGATTATATCCAGTGTGTAATGCTTTTTTTATGAAAGGGAAACCTTATACTACTGACCTGAGATTTATAGTGGGAGGATTCATGGGCATCATTAATAAAAAAAGACATGTAACTCTTAATCTAAAAGTTGATTATGATTATACATTAATGTGTTATAAAAAAGATAAAGGAGTTCTCCGTTTTAATACAATTTGTGTAAAGCATAATATGTATTCTAAAAAAGGTGGTATTGGTAAAGACCAAAAAGAAAGGTTAAATGATTATAAAAAGGCTTCTAGTGAATTAGTTAAAAAGTACCCAGAATATGTACATTTAAATCCAAATAAAGAAGGAGAAATAATACTAAAAGATACAACTATGCGTCCTAAGAACAAAACTTTAAAAAAGAAGCAAAAATAATAATATGAGCGAGGATGTAAAAAATTTACGCACCCGGTGTGGATATATACCAAGTGAGTGTATTCAAACATTTGAGAAAAACTTAATGGATACTGGAGGAGTAGCGCTCGGAAAATCATTACATTTTGGAATTGATTTAATTGTAAGTGGTGGTCTAAATTCTTTCTTTAAAATTGTATGGAACTATGCATTAAATCATATCAATATCGGCTCAGTACGCATCTTCATGTATCTAAAAAAACGTATGGGCGAGATAGATGAATTAATTAAAATATATCCAGATGAAACATTGTATAATAACTTAGATTTCCAACAAAAAGTTGGAGAGATTATTCTTATTCTTCATGATGCTCCTAAAGTTCCTAGACTTACGTGGCCAAAGGTCGGCTCAGAAACACATGATGCTACATGGATAAAAAGTATATCTACAGCAACAGATACTGAAATTGTTAATAAAGTTTGGAAAGGCGATGGTGATTTAATGGTTCTGAGAATTGTTGGAAATCAGATTTGTAAAAATCTGGCAGAATATTCTTTGGAGCGAGTGTTATTCTGGATGAAGTGGACGTATGAAGAAGAAACGAGATTGAAAAAAGAAAATTCAAAAAGTTCTCTTTCAACGGTGGATAGGTCAAATGGTAAGAACGGTAATGATGTATCCTATTATTTTTTATCTTTGTTTGCAGAATTTTACAAAGAACTGGCGAAAAAACAACAAATCAGAATGCACGAAGAATTTCAATATATTATTGAAGTATTTAAATCAAATGATACTCGCTTCACTGCGACATTCAAAAAGAATTTATTAGGCTTGTGCGCAAGAATATTATGTGAAGTCCCACGATGGAAAATTCCGGCAGCAACTACATTAATCAAAGACCCTATTGTATTATCAAGAGCAGTTTCTCAAACACCAAAGTTCTTCACAGAAGTTCTTCAATATCCTTCTGTATCTTCATCCAATCTACAGAAACTATTAAAGAATAAAGGTAAAGTTGAAAAGGCTAAGAAGAAAATATCAATCGAAGAGCAATTTGATGCCTTTGATAAAGCAATGGAGGCTTATATGATGAAATAGCATCTTCGGTAATATATAGAATGCTGAGAAATATCTTTTTATTTATTGTATTATCTGATAAAATATATATCAATATATATAAATATATTGAAACAAAATACAAATTAACTAATAGATGTCATCAAGTTTAATGGCAAAGGTTTTAGAAAAACAATCCTCGGTTGGTTTAATTACGAAAGGGCCAACGGGTGTTATTCAAGGGCAAATAGGAAAAGCAGCCGGTTTGAGTGCAACTACAACATCTAAATTAAGTACATGGTTTAGCAATAATTGGTTAAGATTTAAAAGTTTTCTTAAAACAATTCCAAGTTACTTTCAGAGACCATATACAATGGGGAAATTATTATTATATGCTGCTATATTTGGAATACTGGTTTGTATATTTGTGTTTGGTTATTTAGGTCTATCGTACAAAATGTTTGAGCGTTTTGACAATCAAAATGTAGTCAATACAGCAAATGCGGCAGAAGCAAGTAAACGCGTTGACCAATTAATGGTGAATTCTACAGAAAATCATGAAACAAATGACGACTATAAACTAATAAATTTACAACCAGTATGCTTCAAACAAGCTGCTTATTTAGGAAATGATGTATTTGACTCGAATTTAGGAATTATTGAGCAATTGCGTTTAGGAAGTAGATTCTTCTTTTTACAAATTGATTTTGTTGAATCAGATAATGTTGATAATATGAAGCCTTACGAACCACTTCTTATATGGAGACAATATGGTAAAAATTTATCTTCTACCAATAGCGCTTCATTAGAAGATACATTTAAATCAATTTTAACCAACTATAATAATGATTCTATCCCATTTAATAATTATCCAGTAGTTATCATGTTACATTTTATTCGTTTACCACCTAAGAATAAAAATGACGGTTATATTAATAAAGTATCTGAAGCATTAAGCGTTTTTAAAAATACATCCATTAAAGGATATCTAAAAGCAAGTAAAGAAGAAGATTTATTTAATAATAAATTTTCTGACTTCAATAAAGAAATAATAATTGGTACAAATATTAATACTCTAACAAAAGATATGGTAAATTTAAATAAAAAAATACATTTCCGTTATTACGTAAACGACCGTTATACAGATATCAAAGAAGAAGATGAATCTAGTATGGTAGATGAAACAGATATATCGAATGATAATTCTGTAAATGCGTATATCTATAATGCGGATACATTGTTAAGAATGAATGATAAGGCTCAAACTAAATGGATAACACGTAATAAAAATAAGTTTACAATTATAAAGCCTAAAAATGACCAGTATCTCACAAAAGAAGAAGTAGATAGATTATTAAATGAATTCAAAGTAAATGTTGTATTACATGATTATTTCTCCGATGGATTCGATAATTCAAAAGGTATTTTTAATTTATATAAGAATTCATGCTATAAGATAAAAACTACTTAATAATTAGGTATGGAAGAAGATATTCATAATTCTATCTTAGAGCAAAAACTTCCTAAAGATAAACTTATAGAAACCCGATTAAAGAAAGCAGTAGAAAAAGCAGAAGAAATTTTAAATTATGAATCCGCACATGATTCTGAAATATTACACGCATTAGATATTGTGAAAGATTTTATTGCTAAAAAGAAGCGTATTTGCTATGGTGGAACTGCAATGAATGCTCTTCTACCTGTAAAACATAAATTCTATAGCCCAGAGTATGATCTTCCCGATTACGATTTCTTAACCCCCGATGGAGAAAGTGATGTAAAAGAACTGGTAAATACGCTAATCGCCGCTGGTTACAATGATGTATATAATCGTGTTGGCGTTCACGAAGGAACTAAGAAAATTCTAGTAAACTATATCGCAGTTGCTGATATTACAGAAATCAATGATGATATTTATAATACATTCTTAAAGAACTCAAAAGTAATTGATGGAGTTCATTATACAAATGAAAATATGTTAAGAATGATGATGTATTTAGAATTAAGTCGTCCTCGTGGAGAAGTAGAGCGTTGGGAGAAAGTTTTTAAAAGAGTTCAGTTATTAAATAAACATTTTCCTACAAAAGCATGCTCTAAAGTTCATTATCAGAAATCTGTATCTGGCAAAGATAAAGTATTAGAGTTTGTTATTAGTCGTCAAAAAGTGTTAGCGAATTTAGATTTAGAGAGTTTATACAAACGCTCATTAACATCAAAGAATGTAACTTATAAATTAAATAATTATGGACCATTATTGTTTTATAGTTCTAATATCAAAAAAGATGCATTTGATTTAAAACATACCATGGAGTCTTATAATTTAAAAATAATACATTACAATGGAAAGGGAGATTATCTTCCAGCCAGAATACATGTATTAAATAAAGGTGCTACACTTGCTATTATAATTGAAGAAAATGCTTGCCATTCTTATAATAATATTAAAACGGAAGATGGAAGAACTTTACATATTTCTTCGTTAGAAACATTAATTACATTACATTATTCTTTCCATTTCTTTAATACACACGAGAAAACATATATATGTGATATTGGTAAATGTATTAAAACACATGGGCTACTCGCTGGTTCTAAAATAAGTATTTTCGATCCATTCCCGATTCATTGTACTGGTTATCAAAAAGGGTATCCGACACTATTAAGAGAAAAGGTTGGAAGAATTCAAAAAGAAAAGACGCGTAAGAACGTGCCAAGAAAGATTACTACTTTAAAAAAATCTGTTAAAGTTAAGTAATAGAATGGCAACAGAAGGAGCTAGAATATCTCATATATTGTATGCAGCACAAAGATGCGCCATAGAAGATAATTTAGCAAAAGCTCGTGCTTTTCAAGGAGCAAATAGTTGTATTTCTTGTAAATCTAATTATTTAGGCAATACAAATGTTGTTTCCGAAAGCGCATATTTAATATCGAAAACAAATTGTTATAATTTTATTACTGCTCCAGTTGTTCCAGAATCTGTTCGAATCGCTAGAATTCAACAAGATATTTTAAATGAAGAAATAAATCCAATGAATTCAAATACAAGATTTGTAGAGTATGCTCCTATTCCAACAATTGTACCGTGTCCTCCAATTACATATTCAAATGGGAGCGTACCGGCGAGTTGTCCTTTACCAAATACTCCATTAAATCCCGTTTTACCAAGATAAAAAAAAATCTAGTAGTAGAATGCCTACTGCAAACCACGATTCTTCTTACATAACTCTTCGCAGACAACAAGCAGCATTATACGCTTTCAATAATGTTCTGAGAGCAGCACAAAATGCTGGAACAACTGTATTAACCGAGCAGCCTACTCTACAATCTGGTGCAGTCATTGTAGACCGCAGACAAGGTGGTTGCATCTGCTCTGATACAAATGCGTATACCTTTTCTCCTACAACGATTAATGGTGCGGGTCAATAAAAAAGATACTCTTTTATTTTTTTAATTAGATAACATTTATTTAATTATAAATCTACTTCTTAACAACCGCCTTTACAATCTTCTTTACCGTCGTAGTCGTCTGCTTCTTAGGAACCGCGACAGGCTCTACAATGTCAGCCTCGTCGTCGTCCATAGTGGGAGGAGCAGCTACGGTCTTGGAAGGCGCTAGAGCAGCCTCGTCATTTACCATCTCATCATCCTCATCCTCCTCTGCAAGAGCAGAGAAGCTGTTGCTAGAAGGCGCTACGACTGGTGCTGGTGCTGGGGCAGAACGACTGGCTGGAGCGTCATCCTCATCGCGGAAAGCAAAGCCACGGATGTTCTCAGGGAGATGGTCCGCCTTAATCTGCATTGCCTTCCATGAGAGACCAAACTTAGAGCCAGCAAACCATACACCGCTACACTGGATGAGCGAAGAGATGGTCGCGCCCTTTACGAGAATGTCCTCAAGAGGGATGTCAGAAAGTGGGCGCTTCTTCTCATCATATACGGCAGTCTCGAACTTGCCATCACGCTGCTTCAGCTGAATCTTCAGCGTAGGAGGGTAAGGCTTTACATTGCCCTCCGCATCCTTGGAGAAGCGAACAGAAGGAGTGTAGAACGCCTTAATAATCTCACGAGATAGGTTGTCCTTGAACCACGCCTTAGAGTTCTTAACACCCATATCAATCATATACTCATCTAGAGCAGTAAATGCATCATAAATCTGCTTGACCTTTACATTGTCACCATCATACCCCTTGAGAGACAGGTCAACAGAGTACTTGATAGGACCGGCCTTGTCAAACACACTCATACCATAAGGTACATTAAGACCAGAAATCTGCATAATCATAGACCGGCCTTCATAGTTTACATATGCTTGCTTTGCGCCGCTATCCATAACCTTGATAGGGGCAATAGTGACATTAGAGGGCTTGAAATCCTTAGGGAACACAGTAGCACTAGACATCTTTTTGAATACAAACTTTCACGGGCTGGACAAATCAATTTTTTAGATTTTTTGTGGAAAAAAATATTTTTGAAAAATTATAAAGACTAAATAAGGAAAATGGCCATGTCTTATTCTGAACGCATGAGATATATTCAAGAAGAGGCAAATATATATGTAGCAAGAAATAAAGTGCGTGATTCATCTGAATTAACTCTTATGAAACAAGCAAGAGCTACATCTACGACAGCGCCTCAGACCGTTAGAGTTACTACAAATTTACATACAAGTCAATTAATGCCTCCTTACCAATATTTAAATGATATATCTTCAAATACGGTCTATACGGGTGTTGGAACTTCGAACGATTATAGTGCTATTTTACAAGGGAAACAGAAATGTGCTATATGCTCTGATGATGACCCCGTATTAAATCAATATATTATAAAGGCCACACCTTGTTTTAAAAGATATGAATTTCCATTTATTCAAACTATGTCTTCTGTTGAAGTATATTGTAAAGACCCTGGCTTTAATGTATTCTTTCCAGCAAAAACAATATGTGCCGCTTCTACAAACATTTATTATACTCCTTCTGCTTAAACTATAGAAGCATAAATCCAAGGAAATGCATCTGCAATAGAATTATGGACATAACATAATCCCATTAATACATACATTACGCCTAGAGACACTTGTGTTTTATCTGTACTCGAAGATACTAATTTTTGAATAATATTTAGATTAAGTTTTTTTAAATATTTTTCTTCTTTCTCATTAATTTCATCTGGAAAATGCTTGAAGAGTTTGTTTTTGGAATTAAAGCCCGGAACAATTGCATTCTTTTCTTTCATAGTTAATCCAAGTCTATAATTCCATATATCATACAGTTTTCTGTAAAATTTAATATGGTCGTCTTTCTCTAAATCATGAAACCAATCAGAATTTACAATATATCCAGATTCTTCCATTTTTGTAAATGCTTCTAATACATTCTGGTTCCAGATTTGGTCACTTGTAAAAGAAGTATTATCACTATAAATTGTATTATACTTTCTGTGTTTTAACCATTGAATTCTCACTTTAATTTTTGTAAGAATCTCTGGAGTCAGAATATCTCGAGTATACGGATTCTGAACTTTCTTTGATTTTGAAACTAGATAACTAAGAGTTCGAATATCAAACGCCCAAATATTTTTATTACTATCATGAAAACTAAAAAAATATATTTTTGGAATAGTTTCTAAGGGTTCAAGACTATATAATTCTGTATTATTATTTGCCAGACTGTAATAATTTCTTGCTGGGCCTTGTCTTGAAAATAGATTTCTGAAAGAATATTTACGCCAAATCTTTTGAATAAGGTTAGCAGAAATATTTAATTTGGAAGAAAATCGAATAGGGTTCTTTGCATGTTTTGAACAGTATTCTCCTAATACCACTTTATTAGGACATTGTATGTTTTTATAGTGTTTACTTTTAATATTCATGCAAGTTTCTTTGAAGATACTCATTTGATCCTACTCCATCCGGACTTTTCTTTTGGAGTTACAAATCTAATATTTGAATAGTATTTACATATGAAACCTTTATTAAAATCATGTTTTCAAAAAAAAAAGTAAATATCTCGTAATCACCTAAAAAAATTTATAAAAAAACGCAAAAAATATATAAAATTGATTTGAATACGGCATAGAATCATGTATTCGTGCGTTTTATAATGAGTTCTAATTCCTCATCTTCCGGTATAATGTCTACCCCCGTTGCCACCAAGACCCCTCGTGTCGCCAAGAAGACTGTTGCTGCCCCTGTCGCTGATGTGGCCGCTGCATCCGCTGCATCTGTTGCCGCGCCCGCCCCTGTTCCTGTTGCCGCCGCCGTTGCTGCCCCTAAGGCCCGCCGTGTCACCAAGGCCGCTGCATCCGCCTCTTCTACCGCACCCGCTGCATCTTCTGCAGCCGCCGCTCCTGTCGTTGTGTCCTCTACCCCCGTTGAGGCCGCCTCCACTGCGCCCGCGGCCCCCACCACCTCTCTCGACGATGACCTCCGCGCCGTCGCCGCCAACCTCAGCACTCTCCGCGAGACTGCTTCCACTCTCCTCGGCCAGGTCAAGAAGCTCGAGAAGCGTGTGCACCGCGAGATGAAGGATGCTCGCAAGCGCCGCCGCCGTGTGCGCCTCGACGAAAACGGTGTCGAGGTCAAGCGTGCCCCTTCCATCTTCGAGCGCCCTACGCAGGTCACTGGCGAGCTCCTCACCTTCCTTGCGCGCCCTGCCGGCACTCTGATGAGCCGCTCTGAGGTCACCAAGGCCGTCAATGAGTACGTCAAGGCCCACAGCCTCAAGAACAAGCACGACATTAAGCCCGATGGCCCTCTCCGTGCGCTCCTCGCCATTGGTGTCGATGAGCCTCTGACCTACTTCAACCTCCAGCGCTACCTCAACCGTCACTACGTGAAGGCGGTTGCGCCTGTTGCGACCGCCTAAACACTGCTATAAAGCTTCGCTTTGTAGTTCGTGAAGGCGGTTGCGCCTGTTGCGACCGCCTAAACACTGCTTAAATTAAAAGGTTGAGTGGTTAAGGGATGAAACTTATAAAAATGAAATAAAAAATTACTTAAAGATATAAAACTATAAATAATTGTGATACGAATAGTATCACCACGCAAGGATGATCGAGTCGGTTAAGATGCAACTCTTAAGAAGTTGTGCGTAAAGCATCGTGGGTTCGAATCCCACTCCTTGCAATTTTTTTTATATTTTACTTGTTGTATTTTATACATAAAGTAAAATGTTATTATCTAACAAATCACTTCTTCATAAATCTACTAAACATATATAGTCCATATAAAGCTATTAATCCCCCAAGCGCATATAAACAAGCATTGATAATAGCCAAATAATACATCATATCTCTAAACACAGATTCTGAGCATTTGCAATTGGCTTTCTTAATATCTTCAATGTATAATAGTGTTACAACTATATTAGAAATGATTAAGACAAAAAGCCCAAATATGGCCGCTGGGTATTTCGTTAAAAACTTTGTAACTTTATCCGTAAATAGATTAGTAACACCAAATAATATATTAAAAATAGTATAACCAAAAATAAAATTACGTTTACTATTCATAGCACATTCACACCCAATCGTTTGAAGATTATTGAGATAGTATAAAATACAAGCTTGCAAGGAAGTACCAATAAGTAAAGAGACAATCGTAATAGTATCTTGTTTCATTCTAGTTCTACCAAAGAATTTCTAAATCTTTTTCATAATAAGCATGTTGATTATCCCAGCGCACAGAAATAGCTTTAATATTTACGCCAGCTTCTAATGCTTTTTTACACGCCTCTTTATAAGTCGCATCTAGCTTCGTTACGCAAAACTTCGTTACATCATTGCGTTGAACAATAAATAATAACGTACATTTGTTAGAACTAGCAAGATTTGTTAACTCTAACACATGCTTTAACGCACGCTCTGATAATGGCTCATTTGACACTTTACGCTTTCCAGCAGTAGTACAATAAGGGAAAATCGCTATTTTTTCATTATAACTAGGATGTTCTTTCAAATAAGTTTGAACTTCTTTTGTAGTACCATCAATATAATCCGCAATAGGAACTGATTTCACTTCAATAATGAGTGTAGTGTTATCAGATTTAGCACTAAAATCAAACCGACAGTCGCCAAATGTTTTTTCTGGCACAATATCTTTTGTGTTAGGAAACAGTAATTGTTTTTTTAACATTTCATGTGCTATTTTATTTGCAACAAGAGGATGGCACCCAATAAATACATTATTTTCTTCAATAAGATAAATTTCATGTGTTGACTGTGCTTTTGATTTTGACTTTTCTTTTTCTAAAACCCATACAATTGAGCCTTCTACAATATGTCCGCTACATCCAAGAGGAGCAGAATGACATAAATATTCTACATTATCAATAAGAATATCTGCTAAATAAGGAGATTTCACCTTTTTTGATGGGCGAGCAAGAACTTTTGCTTTAATAAGAGGTCTAGGAAGACTATATACTAGATTCATAGTGATAAAAAATGATAGCACTAAATTTAATCAATTTTTTATTTATGTTACAATATCTGCTACTATAGGGCAGTGGTCAGAGCCAAAGTAATCACTAAGAACATCAGCAAAACTAACTACGAAATTGTTTGAACATAGCACATAATCAATTCGCCAACCACGATTCTTAGATCGTGATTGATGGAAATTTGACCAATAACTATATTTCACACTTGTTGGATTTGTAAAGCGAAATGTATCAATCAAAGAGCAGTTTTCTAAAAGACTATGAAATGACTTACGCTCATCATCTGAAAATCCAGCAGACTTATGATGTACCTTTGGATTATGAATATCAATATCTTCGTTAGCACAATTAAAGTCTCCACATGTAATGACAGGCTTATTAAGAGATTCTACATAATTCTTAAACATAGTATCCCATAGAAGACGTTCATCAAGACGAGATAATTCATCTTTTGAGTTAGGAGTATACACATTGACAACATAATACTTTTCATACTCTGCTACAATCATACGGCCTTCATTGTGAATAGCATTTGTATCATGAATATAATTTGTAACTTTAATAGGTTTCTCTTTCGATAAAACTGCAGTGCCAGAATATCCTTTCTTAACTGTTGAATGAGAAGCGTAAATATATGGGAAATATGTTTTATAAGTTTCAAGAAGTTTTAAATCTTGACAACGAATTTCTTGAAGACAAAGAATATCAGGATTCTGCTCTTTTACTAGCATATTAAGAACATTGTTTTCTGCACTACAACCTTTCTCACCAGTCTTCGATTTGCCATGAATAGATTTAATACCATTGACATTGAAAGAAATAATACGCATTTTGATGATATATATAGTCATGAAATACTTTTCAATTTTATATATATTTATGAATATTAGAAGGTTTATCATTTGCTAGTGTTAGAATTTTCATAATTCTTTCTGGAGATAATGCCATGGATATAATTTCTTCTTTTTCTGGATTACTCATACTTCGTTTTTGGTCTCTATATATTTCTTCACTAATACCTAAGTCATATTTCTTTGATAATCTATTAAAAATTTTATAACTTAAAAATATATTACAATTTAAAAAGAATGGATGTTTTTCTGGATAATCTTTATCACATACATTACATCTATCATAATTATCAATCTTATTAAAACAACATGTTGAAACTAAATAATCCATCATAGCATGAGGATTTTTGTTTAATAAATATCCTATTTTTTTATACTTTAATATTCTTGAAAAATATAGTGGCATACTTTTTCTATATTCATTTTCTTGTATTTCAATTAAATTGTAATTCGATTTATTATTTAAGATTTGGTAAGATATTGATTTACTATGAAATTCATTTTCCATGAAATTTCTCTAGTATATCTTTATGCTCTGGTTTTAAATATGTAAGAGGAGTTTTATTAGGATAGTATCTTTTCTTTATTTCAGAAATATCAGTAGTATTATTGAATAAATTCTCTTGTTTTTCACGCAGAATCTGAATAGAGCCATAGTGACGAATAAAGGTAGCAGCGATTGATAAATCGTCACAACTAAAGATTCTATTATTATCAATGCCCATTAGAATAGCTACTTCTTTGAATTGCTCTAAATTAATTTCTTCAAACTCTAAAATTTCACTAAGAGTTAATTGTTTAAGAATATGTTTTACTGGTATAAATACTATATTCACACCAGCAACTAAATAATCCATATCACTTGAAAGAACTGCGTCAATAATGTTATTGTAATATAAATCAATAAGAAGAGAATCTGCTTCTTCTACGCTATTTACATAAACTAGATTTTTAGAATATAAGAATTTTTTAAAATCTTGTCGAATTTCATAGGTTAAATACCAATTATCACGTTCTAATTCTTCAATACGTTTTTTAAGAATACTATTTGTTTCTTCATTCTTTACACTTTCTAAACTTTTTTTAAGTTGTTCAATACGATTCTCAGCAATCCCTTTTACTGCTTTACGAATTTCTATTTCCTTTTCTTTGTATTTAGGGGCTTTGCCATCAAATACAAAGATTAACTTATTCTTTAAAAGAGGTGTTAGAAACTCATAAATCTTATCAAAATCTCCATGAAATCTGTAAAGTACAGAAGATGCGTCAATACCAACTCTATAAGTTCTTACATCTGGAGGTTTTAAGAATGTTTTACAATAATGAAATAATCCACGAACACCCATTTTGAATATGTGAATATATGATATTTTAGTATCAATTTTTTGGATTTATCATACTATCTATAATATTTTGTAAGAATATGAAATTCTATAATAAACTAATTCCAGAACTAGAAGCAGAAATAAAGAATGCACCTAAATAGGTTTTCCAAGTTGGTTGTTCATTCATAAATATATTTCCAAATACATAAGAACTTAGAACTCCAATAAAAGATAATAAACTAAATGTTAATGTACTTACATTATTAATACTATAAAATCTTATACAATATCCTACAAATCCAATGAATAAATTGAATAATCCTAATTCTGTCCAAACTCTTTTATTTGTATCAATAGTATCTATTTTTTTAGTTACAAGAAGATATATCATAAATAATATGAATGCGCCAGGATATAATTGTAACATTGAATCAATTGGATTTGATGTTTTTATTTGACGAACAACTATATACATTAATGTTTCTGAAAATGCTGCTAGAAGACCAGCAATTATTGCATAATTTCTAGGTATATCGATTGGCTTTTCTCCTTTTATTTCTTCATTTGGAATCTCTTGTGATAATAAAATAGTGCCTATAAATCCTAGTATTAGAAATATTGCTGCGTAGATTGAGATTGTTTCATTGTATAATAAAATTCCAGCTATAATATTCATTATAGGATATGTATAAAAGAGCGCCATTGCTGTTCCAGCAGATAATGAAGAAAAAGCAGCATACGACATCATAACATGGAATATAGTTAGTACTCCATGTAGAAACAACTCTAATATATTAATTTGTTGCCCATTATATAATAATAATGATGCGAATGTAAAAACACCAAATCTTGATAATAATTGTGTATCAAAATTTGTCGGAATGAATTTAATTAATATAGGATATAATGAAAGTATAACTTCACTAAATATAACTCCTAAATCTGCTAGCATACTACTTTATAACGATATTACTCAGTAGCATTTGTCATATTATCCATAATATCAACAATAGTATTAATATATGAACCATAATACATTCTATATTGTTTACAATGCTTCATACTATAGTCTGTTTGTAATGGTAGAATTACTGTTATTAACTCTTTATATTTTTTATTAACACTATAGTATATAGATATATCAAAGTGAAATTTAGGGTAATATAATTCTGATACTATTTTTTTCATAGTTGCTAAAGTTGTAGATAATATATTTGAAAAATAATAAAAAGAAATTTTATGTTGGTTTATTAAACGTTTCTCATTTACACAAACTGTCCAGTCATCATTTGCAGTATTGAATTGTTTATTAATATATTTTAGAATTTCTTCATTCGCATATTGTAGTGGCATATTAAATGCTTCCACTTTAATATACAATCTTATTCTCATTGTATTATTATTTACATAACATTGTTGAAATCCGTTATCTGCTGATACAAGAATGTTAAAATGTTCATCTGGTATTTTATATAATATGTATTCTTTTAATGAATCTTTTTCATATTTTATAAAATACATCTACATTAAATATTTATCTAATTCTGGTGAAGTAAAGCGCGAAGAATTTATTCTTTTTACCTTATAATTCGAATCTAATTTAACTCCAAATTGTTTAAAAACATCTTCTCGTAGAATTGTATAACGAGAGCCATAATCTTGTGGTGTATTGACATTATGAAAAGTTCTTACAGTATGATTTAAATCTTGTATATAATGGTCTTGTATTTTCCAAAGTTGATATACTTCTTTTGTATTACCTTTTGATAATAAAGCAACTAAAAATAATTCAGCCCATGCTTCCGTTGCTGCTTCTTTTGTTTCAACCGCTTCATTATGATGATCAGTACATGCAGCATGTAAAAGCTCATGTATCAATACACGAGTTGCTTCTTCATAACGATATACAACAATACAATCTGGATTACAAGGATATGTATACCCCCCATTTAAATGCTCTGGTCCTATTGGACCATTTTCTGGTAATATACGTTTAACATCCGATGAAAATAAATATACTTGCCATAGTTCTCCAGTATTCGGTTTTCCAAACCATTGAAATATTCTAGCCCATGTATCCCATGGATATATTTCATCTGGGGTTTTAGTTAATATAACAACTCTAGCACCTTCTGTCTTTTTTACAATAATAGTAGCCTCCTTGTTAATGAACGAATTATGTAAATTATGTTTTAAATTTAATTTATCAAATGGCGATTCTTGTCTTGCTTCTTTTTTTAAAATACTTTTATCGTGCTCTGTAACAGAATCATCTATCCATGTATTTACTGGCATTTCATATAATTTCTTTACTTCTTCTGTTAGAACTTCTAACACTGGAATCCTAACCATCTATTATAGCGTTGCGAAGTTTAATAAATAGATTCTCCCAAACAATAGGAATACGATAACTCGGGAGTGTAATACCTCCACTTGTGGCTTCGGTCTTTGATAATACTTCTAGCATTCGAATACGCTGCATTTCATCGATTTCTTTCATCTGTAGAATTACATCCAAAAGAAAATGGACACATTCTACCATACGTAAATTTCTCATTAAAATTTCATAGACAAACTTTTTAATATCTGCGACTTCATCTAAATTTGGTTTATTATTCTTTGACCATATTAGTAACTTTTTATAAAACACATCAGGCCAATTATGCGTCTCATCTTTTGCAACTCTTCTATAGATTGCAAAATTTCTATCATCACCTTGTACTGGAACTTCAACAAACCAATCGTTAATTCGCTGCGCAACAGGCATTTCAGAAGTCATCCAAATCGATAAATCACCATCATTCTGCTCTAAAACAGATTGAATAATTAATATAGACTCTGATGATAGTAGATGAGAATGATATAAAACTATAATACGATTTCCACGACCTTTATCGCCAGATAATACATGGCTGCCTTTACCATAATTTGTTAATACAGGCCGCAATATATTCTTATCTTGCATTGACATACGTGCGATATCAAATCCAATATGCACTAATGAACTTTCATAATCAATTGTATGACTATCTGGTTTAGCATCATCATCATCTTGTTCTCCTTTAGCAACTGTCGACGCATTACCCGATTCAAATGATAATGTTTTCATCTGAATGTTAAATGGGAGTCCGCGGTGACTTGCGATTAATTTTAGATTTTCTATTAATTTACTTCTTTTTCCAGTACCCGCCATACCTCTCCAAGATATACAAAGAGAATCCATTATTTAGTATTTGTAAGAATGTTTTAGATGCCTAAAAAGAATGAAACCCGTTATTAAAACGATATTTCTCAAAAGTTCCATCATATGGTTTGAAATCTGAAAACCCAGATATTTTGTTATTTTTCACATTATTTATTACAGTTTGAAGAGATGAATTTTGATTTGTAAAACCAGCTCTTAGTATTGGAGCAGAATTTGTAGCAAGCCATAAAGTAACTGCAGCATTTAATTGAGTAGGTGTATAGGCTGGTAATTTTGTTACTGCTTGATATAACATTTCAACATAACTATTATACCATGTTGCTAGATTTGCAGGAACTGCTGTAGATGTTTGAAAGTAAGTTAACATTAACATAAAGTTTATAATTAAGGGTGATTCTTGTATCATGACAGCAGCTTTCATTAAATTAACTTGTTCGGCTGTAATATTGGCACCATTATCATTTATAAATGTCATGATGCTAGTATAGGACCTACCAATATTTGCACTAGGCGCTAGAATTATTGCAGGGTCTGCTATAGTTTTAAAGCTATTTAATGTACGTATATCCATTAATGCAGTTTCTGCAACTATCCTATACTCTGCTTCTCTTGATATTAAATCAGTTACAGGAATACCAGAAACATCATTAATAGTTTTATTACAATATGAGCCAGAGCAATCTGTTGGTAATGTTAATCCGGGAGGTTTACTTGCTCTTGATTGCCCACAGCCCATTTTCTATATAGAGTTTTTTATTTATTGTTTATAAGCCATGAAGTAATTTCTACATTTAAATTTTCTGGATTACGTAGTAAGTTTTCGTATAAAACTTCCACATATTTATTATACCATTCCACTCTAGAATCAGAGAGTTCTTTATTATCTCCAATATCCATTTCTATATCTAAAAATATCTTCATGATTGGTGAAGATTCTAGCTGCGAAGAAGTTAATAATGTATTTATTTGGTTCTTCGTAAGATTTCTACCATGTTTATTTATGTGTTCCATTCCTTTTGATTCTAAATCGCCAAATTTATATATATTCATTAAAGTTCTTAAATTATCAATATTCATTAACCAAGATTCACTTATTAGTTTATTTTCAGCATCTATATCGCCGGAATCCATAGTGTATATATACACTTTTTATTTAATATTATAAAATAATACTAAATAAAAAGTTGTTGGACTTTTACGGTTTCGGTGGGTTTCGATCCCACTACCTTGGAGTTAACAGCTCCACGCGCTACCAATTGTGCCACGAAACCAATGTGTTTCCACACAAGTTATAGTAGTTTTCTATCTTTAAGTAATAATCTCCAAATCCAAATATTTGTGAAAAATTAATTCACTATGTTCTTTATCCGTTCTAAAAAACGTCCACCATTGATGTAAGCCCATTGGATCAACATAATAACATGACTCTACAACATATTTCATTATTTTCGTAATTTCTGGCATTTTATATTTAAGAGCTTTGATACCTTCTAGCGCATAGCAATCTTGCATTGGGGTTTCAGATTTAAAGTTCTTACATATATCAAGCATAACTGATTTTTTTCTATAACTCATTCCACCACCAGCAGAGTTATTATCCCAACCATATGGAGCAGCCACATAATCATATTCAAACATACTTTCATCAATCGGTTTTCTTAAATAAGAATCCATTTCTACAAAAAATAAATGCTCTGCTTCTAAGAATTCATAGAAAGATTTTTCTTTTAATAAATCATTATATTGCGCTCTTCCTTCATCTCTACTAGGATTTCCTTGAAACACTGGTATTATTTTTATATTTTCAACATTGTTTGTACATATAGTTTCTATATATTTATAATTTACATCAGAACATACAATAGTTATAGACCAGTCACGGGCATAATAGAATACATTACGAAGTATAAATGCAAGATTTTCATGTATTCTTCGCTCAACAATTACAATTGTTTTATTAGCGTCTTTCACTACAGAATTATTACGCCAAAATTCTTCAAAAAGTCTAAAATATTTTCTTTTTAAAATATCAAATATAAGAGGCTCAAGATTTGTTCTTTTTGAATGAATAGTTTCTTCTATAGTATCTCCTTCATATTCATCGAATATATGTATTGTTTCCATCCTATCTAAATACGATTTGCTAAATGTGTTTAGATGGAGTGGTCAATCCCTTTACAAAAATTAGAAGTAGGAAAAGTTCAAATCGGCGAAATACAGCATAATGAAAAATCGTTAGTTCCGCTAGCATATTTTGATGGTCAAAACAATTTCTCAAATCTTAATATTTTTCTACCCAAACTGAAAGTGGAAGAATTTGATGAGAATTCTGGAAAACTTGTTATATCATTAAGTGATAACAAAACGTGTGATGCTAAACTAAATGCTCTTCAAAGTACTTTGCTAGGAGCAGTATTTATTCAACAACGTATTTGGTTTCCAGATACATTTTATATACATGAATCTCTTAATAATTCATTTAAACCTATCGTGAGTAATGGATTATTAAATTTGTATTATCCTGTACAATTTACATCGGATATTCATATTTATAAAGATGGTATTTGGTATACAACTTATACACCGGGATTAATCAAAGCGAATGATTCTGTGCGTATAATGTTTCGTATTCAAGGGATTTCTTTTCATAAAAATAACTATAATAAACTTTGGTCGGGGAAATTTAGATTACAGCATAGAATTTATGCAGTATTAGTTAATTCGTAATTGTTATTACAGAATATGAAAGTGATAATAAAGCGATTAATAATGTTACATGGGATATTACAAGTATATATGGTTGAAACATGGAAGGGTTGCTTCGAATAAATATTACTGATGTTATCATTAAAAGTCCAATTAATATTGCATCAACTATAAAAATACTGTTAACTTGATTCTTTAATTTTTCATACGTGTCAGGCTTTATCATTTTAATAACAAGTCCATATCCTACTCCAAAAATACCGATTCCTAATCCACCGAGAATAAGTAACATAATACTACTTCCTATATTGTCATTTTGTAAGGCCATTATCTATTATTGTAAGATAATTTCTTAAGAATCGTATGAACTCTTTCAGCCCCAACAATTTGTACAGAAGACATTTGAAATAATACATATACAAAAAATCCTAATAATATTAATACGCATATAGGTAATATTACATACCAATATACAGAACTATTTACTTTTTTATCTTCTGTACTCATTCTAACTTACTATTAGATGGGAAATAGAAAAAAGAATAAAACAAGAAAAACTAGTAATAAAAGAAAAAATATAAAAGTTGGTGGTAGTAATAGTAATTTTCCAACCCCTGGACCAGAGCAATGCCATCCAAGAGTTGGTGATGTAAGACCAGAACAAGGATGTATTCCACAAGATATTTTAAATGAAGTCGCAACTAAATTAAATGTAGAGCCAACTCGCTCAGCAATTGAAACGAAACTAGGTGTTACACCAAAGAAAGAATATAGTTTTGTAAAAGCATTACCACTTGATGAATCACGTAAGAATGAACTTATAAAACAATATCTTCGCCCTAAACAACCGGATGATTGGAAAAATGATCCCGATAAATGGTTAAACAACTTAGATATCGAAAATGTAATGAAGCATTATATTGAATCATTTCCAGACTTCATATTTATGGGACCATATCCAATTGATTTCGCAGCACCAAATCCGAATGGTAACTCTAAAAAATGTCTAATACAAGAAATCTGTGAATTAAATATTAATAATGCTGTACAACAAGGTAAAAAGTATATTGGTATTATATATAATTTAGATAAACACGATGAAAGCGGTAGTCATTGGGTTGCAACTTTCACAGATTTAGTAAAGAATAAAACATACTATTTTGATTCTTATGGCAGGTCTTCTTCAAAAATCAAAGGTGTAGAGATTCCTTCACAAATTCAAACATTTATGAGATGGCTAAAAGAACAAAATAAAGATATGGAGCTTTTATATAACGGCCATCGATTTCAATATGGAAATAGCGAATGTGGAATGTATTGTTTATATTTTATCATAAGAATGCTTTCTGGTGATGATATAACAACTTTCGTAAGAAGAGAGCCTCCGGATAATTATATGCTTGATTTACGCGATTGGTTATTCTCAACATAATAGTAATTCTTGTTAGATAGATGAGTAGTGATTTCTTAACTCAAAAAAATGAAGCGATGTTAAATCGTTTGGTATATGGAGACTTTGTTAGACGCACAAATGACAATATTAATGAAAAACAAAAAGAACGTCTAATGCGAACAGTCCACCATTATATGGGAGAAGTAAGCTCTGCAAATCCCAATGGTACTCTTCCAGCAATGAATAAAGAAGTATTAAAAGCAGTTGTAACCGATTTTAATTCATATTTAAATCGTGGTTCTATTTCTTCTAGTTCTGACGCTGATACACGTATGAAAGAGCCACCATTAAGAGAGGATGTTGGCTCTAGATTTACGGCATTACAAAATGAAAGAGGCATGGGAGAACAAAAAACACTCATGCCGAATGCACCAGATTTTAGAATCCCTATTGAAGATTCGAATGATGCTCCCGCATTATCATTGTTCGAACAAGCTAAAAAGAGCCGTGAAGCCGAAGCAAAGAGAGAAGAGCTAATAAAAAGAGACGATTCGTTTTCTGGTACCTTCTTAAAAGACCTTATTCAAGAATCGCAAGGCTCTGGACTTGCAACTGCAAATCCTACATTAGCGCGAGCTGAAGCGATTCGCATCAAGCCAGCCTTAGCACAAGATATGATTATTCCTCAAGATGAGATTCTGTCATACAAAGAAAATGAATACAATTTAGTATTATATTCTGCCGACCGTGACTGGTATAATAATCAAAGAGAGAATCGTTACAATTTTTCAGTTACATTTAATCCTGCCAATAACGGACAAGGTTTCAAGATGTCTCCATCCGCCAATATGCGTTTTCACAATATTACTCGTATTGAAATGGTAAAAGCACTAATACCAAATGAATCTGTAAATACTCTTATTACAAATACTGGAACTGGCGCTACGCCAACATATGGAACAACTACAAATCTAAATGTATTAACTGAGCCTGGTATTATTGTTCATGTTGATGAACTAGAATCCAACGTATATGGTACAGATGACCAACTTGATAGGTCATTTGCTACTCTACAATACGACGCACAATGGATTTCTGATACAACAACAAACAATCCCGGATTCTTAGCGATGATTCCTAAATTCTTAAAATGCCAAAAAGTCTATTACCCTACACCTCTTGCTACACTTACAAAGATGACAATTCAATTACAGCGACCCAACGGCAACTTAGTAAGTGATGCTCTTGATACTCTTGATATTAGTGGTATCTTCGCTTCAACAGTATTTACTAGTTACACAAGTGCTTCTGTATATGTTAATACTGCAGTAAAAGATACAAACAATAATGCAACATATTACATTATAAGAACAAAGACATATTTTAATAGATTTGCTTTTGCTAAAAATGATAGGATTCGAATTCAAGGTGTGAATACTGATTTAATTGCTGGTAATACTACTGCCAAATCAGATTTCAAAGGATATTTAGAGCAATCTGTTGGATTATTGATTGTAGGAATTGGTTATACTGCTGGAACTGTTTATACAGATGGTACTAATAATGTTGGGTATTGTAATACTATTGTAATACAAGCGCCATATGTTGACCCTACAACTGGCTCTGTGCTTATTTCTCCTTTTGGCGGAACTAGTGCCGCAAATCAAGCACTAGCGAGTGCTATTACAAATGTAAACTTTGCTAACGCTCGTCTTATTAACTTAAGTAAGCAGACACAACTTACATTTCGAGTAATTACGCGCGATATGGATTCTGCTACAAGAATTCGTTCTAACAATGCCTAAATAAAAGACTCTATAAAATAACTAAATGGAGTGGCCTAGTGAAATAGAAAAGGTTTATGTAATCTGTCATAGCGAGAAAGAAAAAGAGCGCTACGACCGATTGGTGAAACATCTTAATGATTCTAAAATTCCAGAATCTGTAATTGAATTTATGGCTCCAATATGGAGTGATGAACTTACAAACGATATTATATTCAATGTATACGATCCTTTTCTTCCAAGACCTGTTCCCGGATTGACATTCAAAGGACGTGGACTATCAAAAGGAGAAATTTCACTTGCTCTTAATTTTTATGGTTGTGTAAAAGATGCAGTAGAATTTAAATACAAGAAAGTTATTGTTCTAGAATCTGATATTTGGCTGCGCGATAATTTTGTACAGAATCTAACAGATTTACTCGACGATTTGAAATCAAAGGCTTGGGATTATGTAAGTCTTGGTGAAGGTGTTGGAACTAGACCCCCAGAAGCACCGTCATCCTATTATAGTAAAACAAAAGCCTATGTACCACCTCATCAATTTGTATACCGCTGTACGGATTCTATGATGTTTCAACTTCCTTATTTAGAAAAAATCGTTAAAACATTTATTCCATTCCGAGAGATTATTGATTGGGAAATGAATTACCAGAATATGTTAAATAATGGTATTGCTTTATGGGCTGACCCTCCGCTAGCAGAGCAAGGAACTTGTTACAATAGATTACTAACAAGTCTTCCCGCTTAATAGATGGTAAACTATACAAGAAAAAAAGGAGGAAAATATCTTGGAGAAGGTACCTATGGTTGCGTATTTGGCGACCCTCCATTAAAGTGTAAAGGAGATAAGGAGCGTTCTAAGAATGATGTTATAACAAAAGTTATGTTAACAAACAATGCGACAAAAGAATTAAGTGAATCAGAGTTATGGAAACAAATAGATCCAAAACAAGAGTTTTCAATTAGTGCTATTAAAATGTGCGACTTTGATAAAGAATATAATAGTAAAATAAATCAACCTGAAAAATGTTTAGCAAGAGTTAATGCGGATGAAAGAGCATTCTTAAAGAAAGAAAGAGATAAATTATTATTCTATAAATTTGGCGGAGCTGATTTAATTAAATTAAAGCCACATGCTAAAAATTATAAACAATTATTCATGGCAATACTCCCTTTATTAAAAGGATTGAAGCTTGCACATGAAAATAATATTGTACATTTAGATATTAAACGTGATAATATAGTATCTAAAATAGAAAATAATAAACTTGTTTTACGTTTTATTGATTTTGGGTTAAGTTTGAATTTAAACACATTAGATTCTGATATGCCTTATTACGATGTGTATTCAGAAAATAGCGTATTCTATCAATTTTGGCCCCCTGAGCTTGGATGTTTTGATAATAGAGGAGTACTCGACCCTGATTGGAGAGTTATAGGTAGACTCGATATACATAATCATCGATATGGGAAAATGTCATCATTATACAATTTGCCAGGTATAGAAACACATCTCGAAGATGTGTATGATATGTATACAAAAGTTGATTTTACGAATTATCCAAAAGTATTCAAATCAGTTGATATGTATTCAATCGGTGTATTATTATCATCATTATTATATTCTTACTTTTCACATGTACTTGGAAGTTCTCGAGATGGTTCATTTAATGTATTTTATTATAATGCGCCAATTGACAAAAGTAGTCGCTTTGAAACTTTAAAATCAAAAAACTGGATAAAAGATGAACAGATTCTTTTTCATACTAAAATTTATGAAAATATATCAAAACCTATTTCTAAATTAATTAGTTCTTTATGTAATGTTGACCCAAATAAACGTATTACTATAAGTGAAGCAGTTAAAGAATATGAAAAATTAGTACCAGCATTTGAAAAATATTTAAATTCGAAAGAAATAATGGAAGGTTTAGAAGGGCAGAAAATATTAAATAGAGCAGCAGATATACCTCATATTGAAACACCTATTGCTGAACCATTTGAACATCTTATTAATGCTACTATATTGCCAAATACAAAAAAATATAAAACGAATACAAATAAAACGAATAAAAATAAGACTAATAAAAATAAGTCTAGTATAAAGTAATAGGCAGTGATGGCTTATTATTTTTTGAGGGTGCTTCTCCTACTGGCGTTTCTAAATCATCAGGACTATAGAGTTTAAATTTATTAGTAGCTTCTTCTTCTATAATAGCATAACGCGTTCCTTTGTAACTAATGTGGCGTGCTTTCTTTTCAACCTTTTCCAACTTTTCCTTCTTTTCTGTTAATTCAAACATAGATGCTGATTCCAGTATGTCTTTTTCAATATCAGGATGGTATAAGAAATCTCCAACATTGCCTTTTAATGGATAACATTTAAATGTTCCATCTTTATTTTCTGCATAATTTATTTCACAATCTACCGCCGCGGATTTCATTGTATTTTCAAGTTGCTCTATAATTTTTCTCTTTATCTCACTCACGACATACAAATGTTCATCTGATGTTAATGTGTATTCTGGTACTCCATCTTCAATAGGAATTCCATATTCAATTGCTTCTTCACGTGATATACCATCTTTCATAGATATAGTTTCATCAATTTTCATAGGACCACTTTTTGATACTTGTGACTCTTTTGAAAATACAGTCACATATGTGTAAATAGAAACATTGCGGTCTTTTGGTGGTAAATCTAAATGTGAGCCTATACGAATAGCACGACCTTTCACTTGTTTTAAACGAACATAATTCCAATAAGGCTCCATAATGTGAACAGCGCGTACATTCTTTAACGAAATACCTTCAGCACCAGCACTTGTAATACAGAAGACTCTACATATTTGCCCTCGTTTATTATCATTTTCTTTGAAACCAGCTTCCAATAAAACACTTAATAGAGATTCTGGCAATTCATTGAAGCGAGCATTGAATATATCAAGACCTAATTTACGTACATCCTCTTTTTCTTGACCAGAAAACGTTATATAACGAGACTGTAAAGTTCCTTTTTTAAAAGAAGCAATTGTTCTTTCACTAAATTGATAATTTCCTTTATCGGTTGATACTATTTCAATAGGCGCATATCCATTAATATCCATCGCCATACGGAAAATACCAATACCTTCCATGTCTAAGAACTGCGAGTATACTAAACTTGACCCTGGTGCGTTTTGAATATTATTTAAAATAGCAACATATTTAGCAGTTAATATATTTAGACCTTCAGGATTATCAGCACGTAAATTATCTGATGCAAATTCTATTAAACATTTCTTAACTCTATCAATAGCATCTTTATATAATTCTCCTTGCTTTCTACCTATTTTACAGTCACTTAATGTGAGTGCTTTTGCTGTTAGTGCCAATGCTTCTTTTGCTGTTTTTGGTCTTGCTGCTGTTACTGGTTTTACTTTCGTAGTTTCTATTCTTTGATCCTGTAATAATTGCTGTTGTCTTCGTAAAATCAAATTCTTTTCTTTATTATATTGTTCTATAAAATATTCTATTGTAGGCTCTAGTGTTTTTATTTCTTCTAGTATTTTCAATCGAACTTCTTTCTTAATAGATTTTTTAACAGCTTTTTTCTCTTCAATTGTTGCATCTTGAGGTAATCTTTCATTTAGAACTCTCTTAACTCTCATTTTAAAATATTTCTTATACATTTTAGTCACTGGATCTTCTTCTTCTTCACCTTCATCATCGCTATTATCTCCTCCTTCTTGGCTTTCTTCATTTTCTTCTTCATCACTATCATCGCCTCCTTCTTGACTTTCTTGTTCACCATCTTCTTGTATTTCCTCCAAGGCATCTTCTTGTGCTTTTATTTCTTCTCTAGATAACTCTTCAGTATCGTCTTCAATCTCTGGAAATAATTCAGTATTCTCATTCATATCAGGTGCTGAATCTACAATATCTTCATCTGCTGGCGATTCTAGTTCTAATTCTTCTTTATTATTTGGTCTTGGTCTTACAACTTGAGGTGGGAACGCAAAATTACATATTTGACGTGATGCCATACGATAGGAGTTTGATGTAGTAGATTCATTCATTTGAAACACTTCTGTGAGAATTGGATTGGATGATTTTCCTTTACTTTTTGACTTCTTATCTTTATCTATTTCAGCAGCTCTTTCAATAATATATTTATTCTGTTGATATTCTGACATAGGAACACGAACAACCACGTCACGAATAACTTTTGGCATAAGGTCTTGTCTCGAACCTTTATAATATGATATAATACCTGTAAGTCTTTTCATAAGAACAATACTATTCGTAACCTTGCCAGAAGCATCAATAAATTTATTTATAAAATCATCATTATAAATTGGCAACAACGGTTTCGCAACAAGTTGTGGCTCTAATGAAAAACGGAATCCTTTTTGACTAAATATAGATTTTAGCTCTGCAAGAATTTCTTGTAGTGATGGAATTGTAGAGCCTTCAGGAATTCTTTCAACGCCAATATCATTTGATATTTTACGAACCCCTTCTGGTAATAAAGAAACTATAAAACGAATTCCAGAACCTGCTGAATCTGGCTCTACGCGTACAAAATCTGTATAGAGAAATTCTAGCAACATTGCTCTAATACGTTTCTCAATTTCATCACCAGAAACAGCGACAATACCTTCGACAATAGGAATATATCCATGTAATACATTTGCTAAAATTCCTAACTCTTCAGGAAAATTAATTAGTGGTGTTCCCGATAATCCAATAATTTTTGAATTTCTCGCTGATAAGAATAATCTATAAAACAAATAACCTCTGCGATAATTGCGTGGACTTAGACATAGCGAAGGTTTCCACTTATCTGCTCCAATTGTTTCTTGAACTATTCTTCGTTTCATTTTATCACCAACCTTATTTGTTACACTAGATAAATATGGTTCAATCTTACCTGTCATTAAACGTATAAGATTATGTATTTCATCCACAATAATTACTGCGTTATCAAAATAGGTTGGATTATCACATGCTATTTTCTTTAACTTCATAGAATCAATCCCATTATAACTAATAAAATGAATTCTTCCAGTAGGGTTTGTTTTCTCGTCATAAATTAATATTGATAATATTTGCTTACGAATTTCTGTTTGCTCGTCAGGTGATAAAGAATTATAGTTAGGTTCTTGTTCAAAATCTGGTACCCAAATATGATTCGCTTTTTTCAAATGCGCATCAGAAATATTTAATACTGATTTTGCAAATGCTACATGTATAGGAATTGTTTTATCAAGTTGAACCCAATAGTTCTGTAACTTGTAGTGGCGGAATCCACAAAATGAAATTTCATTTAAAAAGTTTTTGCGTAAACTTCTTGGTGTCATAACAATAATTTTCTTGTTGGATGTTGAAAACAGTGCTTCAGAAGCAGCAATTGCAGAGCATGTCTTACCAGACCCTAAGCCGTGATATACTAAAATACCTCTGTATGGCGAGGATTGTCGTATATACTCGCGAATAAACTTTTGATAAGGATATTTATCACCAGGCTCTATAGGCTCTTGTTCAGATACAGGTTTTAGCATAAAAGTATCATATTCACCTTTAATAAAATCTGAGAATCCTCGTCTTGTATCTGGCACATATGCCTTTGGTATCTCATTTACATAATGGTCACCTTTCTCTTCTTCTAAAATTAAATCACTGAGTTTCTGTAAGGCTTCGTTGTAGTCCTCTTCTAAAACGTTTTCTAGTTTTGGCAATGGCTGTTTCTTTTCTTCTATTTCAATTGCTTTTGTTTCTAGTTTTTTCTCAATGGTTACCGTTGGAATAATAGGTGCTACTGATTTTTCAATGGACGCTTTTGGCTTTCCGAACATTTGCTTTACGGTAGTTGTAAGTACGGAGGGTTTCGCGTCTAAAAATTCTTCTTGTTGAGGGGCAATACTTTTTAATTCTAATGGGGCTTCTTTTGCAAGTACTTTTTCACCTCTTTTTATAAATCCTTTTAATTTGAATCCTTTTTTTTCAGTCTCGCTCATTTCTAATTAGTCGTAGAGAAGTTTTTATTTAGTAAGTATCCGTTACTTGTTAACTAGTTTGTAAAACTACCAGTGCAAGACGACTAGCATCCTGCTCTGCTATCTTCTTATTCTTTGCGCTAGATTTAGCAATTACATTGCCAGAAAGGTCCAAAATACCAATTGTAAATGTTCTATCATGCGTCGGACCTTCTTCATGAAGAACTTTATATGTTGGCGGGACATGATATTGTGCTTGGAAAAATCGTAGAATCTGGTCCTTGTAATTTGTATTCGACGTAATGAGGTCAACAAAATCAACATGTTTTTGGATTACAGATACAACAAATGTTTGTGTTGCTTCAAATCCTTTACCACCACCTCCTTCCGAATAATAAATGGCCCCAAGCCATGCTTCAAACAAAGACCCTAATAATCTTAAATTACGACGACCGTTACATACTTCTTCTTGATGACGACTAATAATGAGATGTTTTCCCATATCAATCTTTTCCGTTAAATGACCTAGACTATCATTATTCACGATAGCAGTGCGCAGGCTTGTAAGAAAACCCTCGCCTTGCCCTCCATATCGCTGTTTCAGATAGTCAGCGACAATACCGCTGAGTAATCCATCACCGACATGCTCTAGTTCTTCGTTATCACCACTTTGCAAAGGTAAACAATTTGCTGGCTTTTCTAGCAAAATCATTGGTTCCGACTGTTTTGCCCATTCATCTGATTTATCCTTGTAACTTGTGTGGACGCACGCTTGTTGGAACAAAGAAATATTTTTATAAGATTTCTTTATACCATAACGACTCAAAATAGTATGTACATCTTTATGATTCAATAAACGATTACGATTGTTCCATGGATTACAAATCTTGGAAGCACTCATCTTACTATATATGTAATGTGTTTTGATTTTAAATAGTTTTTATAGTTAGGTATAAATGAGTGGTAAGCCTGAAAATACTAGTGATAAACTGCCAGAAAAAGAGATACAACCATATAAAATTCAAAATAGTAATGAATGGAATGCTGCAAGAGAAGGCGCATTACAATCAACATCATTAGAAAATGCCGATGAAGCAGCAGAAATAAAAAAAAGGAAACAGGATTCTAAAAAATCAGAAGCAGCAGTATATAAAATTCAAAATAGTAATGAATGGAATGCTGCAAGAGAAGGCGCATTACAATCAACATCATTAGAAAATGCCGATGAAGCAGCAGAAATAAAAAAAAGGAAACAGGATTCTAAAAAATCAAAAGAAGCAGAAGAAAAAGCAACAAAAGAAGCAGAAGAAAGTGTAGATGATATTAGTGATTTATTCCCTGAACTAGAAATTGTTTTTATCGGAAAACATTCATTTGATAATGAGCAAATAATTAAAAATTTTGGCCCAGTTGATGGTTTTGCTGATGAGCATTTAGTTGCTTTATTAAAAAAGGTGTTTCAGAATAAATATCCAATTACAAGAAGTCATGGGCTACCAAAAATACCTTCAAAAGACAATGATAAAAAATTACTATTAAAAGCATTATATAATTATTTCAACAATTTACGTAGAGAAATTATTAAAAAGAGAAAACAACAAGGAAATTCAATGATGCTTCGTGAAAGTATAGGTCATTTGGAGGAAATTAAAATGCTAATAGAACATTTTGAACAAGACAAAGCAAAATTTCCTTATCATTTATTTCGAGAATACATGAATAACGCAGATTATTATAGCAATGAAGGAGATATGCATGAACAACTTATTAAAATTAGAACAAAAAAACATGGTGAAGAACATGTTCGTAACTTGTTGAGACAATTTGCAAAAATATATCTTTTAAATCAAGGAAAAGACAATATTACTGTTGGTGGACCTGGTGTAACAAAAGAGGATTTTGAAGAATTTATAAAAAGTAATCCAAATATTTCTTCTACCACGGTAATGCATTTAATTGAACTATTAGGTGCAAATATAGATGAATTAGAGGGAAAAGGTGACATCGTTGATTATTCAAGTTTAATGGATTTATTAAAAGCACTTGATGCTAAATTTAATAAAATTAATGAAGATACTCCAGAGCAAAGCGATGGATTTTCTAGTACTACTGGGGGTGGTGACAAAACACAAGATTCTGAAAAAGCAGTTAGCGCGTTAGTAGACAAAATTATTGATGCATATCAACAATTAAAAACTAGAGAAAAAGAATTAATTGCTGAAAAAATAACATTATCTAATAAATGGAAAGAAGCATATGAAAGAAATATAAAAGTCAAAGATGAAAGTAATGAAGAATGGAAAAAAGCATATGAGAGAAATTTAGGAGAAAAGGGAGAAAGCCATAAGAAATGGGAAGAAAGTCAAAAAGTATGGCAAACCCATGCAGAAAAATTAGAAAAAGAACTAACAGCATTAAAATCGAAAGTTGTAGAATTTAAAAATGAAAAAGGCAATCTTTTAACTGATGCAAGTGGCAATCCTATTGATGCTGTTGAATACGGTAATAAATGGAAAGAAGCATATGAGAGAAATATAGGAGTCAGAGATAAAAGTCATGATGAATGGAAAGAAGCATATGAAAAATTACAATTAGAAAAAAATGAATTAAAAAATAAATTTATAAAAGAAAATTTAGATTTATTTCATGTATTTTTTGATAGTGATAATAATAATATTAGAAATAATGAAATAAACAATATTATTAGGATAGCTGGTGAATCAGATCCTGATTTATCTAGAGAATTTGAAAAATATATTACTGGTAAAGTAAACGCATATAAATTATTTGGATTAATTGATGAAGGTCAAACAATTGAAGATATTAATAAGTATTATAAAAAAGATACTTCTACTGATGACACTATACCAGCACAAATAAAGAAAATTATGGCTAAACATGCTAATGAAAAATTATACATTGATGCAAAACAAATTATTATGAATGATTTAAAAATAACAAATAAACAAGTAGAAGCGGCAGTGCTAGAAGAAACACAAGAAGAAGTAAAAGAAGAAAATTTATTAAATGCATATAAATTATTTGGGTTTCTTGATGAAACAAATTTGAATGGTACTCCTTATAAGTTTGAAAATATTCGTAAATATTATACTAGAAAAAGTAGCAATGCTAATAAAAATATTCGTAAAGTGGATAATGATGAAATTACTCTTATGATTAAACGAATAAATAGTGTAATGGCCGATCATACAAATAATGAAAATTATATTGCTGCAAAAAAACTAATTATTGATGATTTAAATATTACTCAAGAAGAAATTGCCGCAGCAGCAGAGACAACACAAGGAGGTGCAAGAAAACTCCTCCACTACTCCAAAAAAGTTGCCGACAATCGTCTAAGTGAATTTTTAATAGAAGAGCCCTTACCATTTGCTTCTTTAATAACAGATTTTGAAAAGTCATCAAATCTGAGTATTGTTCGTGAAACAAATGAAAAACATATATTAGAAGAGTTTGTAGTATATCAATTAAGAAACTATTTTAAAGATGAAAAAATGAAAGAGTTTTTCTATGAGTTTAACAATCTATTTGAAAAAATGAAGTTTCATGAAATGATTAACATGTGTTTCTCTTTATATGAAATATGTAATGCTATTAGTAAGTCAGATGAAAACATTGATGTAGTAAGATTAGAATCAAATGAATACACCAGCCTTCTAGACCAAATACAAAATCTTCTGAAATCATGTAACTTCGACTTTTATGAAGTTGCTTCAAAAGAAATGCTAAATGTAAAGTTAATAGATATAAAATATCATGAAAATCATATATATTTTAAACCAGATACAAAGTCCTTTGAGCATACTTATAGTATCGATAATACTCTCAATTTGACTATGAAATCCTACGATTATAATGAAGATATTTATACTATCAATAATAAGGTGTTATATTTCTTTTTTATATTATCAGCATATAATCTGGTTAGAAAAGATATAAAAGATAGAGAAATAGTACAAAGTTTACTAAAAAATACAAGAACGCTAAAACGCAACTATAAAAAATCTGCGAAAGTTAGATGGCAAACGAAATAAACATAGGATTAAAAGCAAAATATGCTTTTTATTCAACACTTATTTTTTTCTTAATAGCAAATCCTGAAACCTATAAAGTAACTCAACAGATTTTAGGAAATATATTTACTGTCGCAAGTGAATCTGGTTGCCCATCACCATTTGGCTTTTTCTTTCACACACTATTCTTCTTTTTCGCACTTTGGGGTATTATGTTATTTCCAAGAGACCCTTAACACTTTCTCTAACATATCTCCATATTTAGAATCATAAGAAATCTCCGGCACATATTCACATGTTACATATATGTAAGAAAGCGAATATGAAGTATTTGTATCATAACCTAAGTGACAACATGTAGCAAATAAGGATGCAGCTTTAAATTTTTGTTCATTCGACCAAGATTCATCTCCGAATGTTTCATCATATTCATAGAATTTTCCATAACGAAATACCTTCATTCTATTTATATTATTACGTCCGTTTAAAGTAAGTTTTTTCCCTAACAATTATAGTATGAATTGGAAACTAATTGTTGTAGGCGTTGTGGCCCTAAGTCTTCTCATAGCGGTGTCATATTATTTCCGCAATAGCATTTCTAGTTTTGTCCGTCAAGGATTCCAGAATCCCACAACTGCTCCTTCTGTGAAAGAGTTTATTCTCTATTATGCCGACTGGTGCCCTCATTGCAAAACAGTTGTCCCCGAATTTAATACTCTTGCCCCGAATGGAACGGTTGTAGTGGCCGGCCAAGAAGTAAAAGTCAGTGCTTATGAAGTTTCGAAGGAGCCCGAGAAGCACAAGGAAGCAAATATAACCGGCTACCCCACAATTAAATTCTCTGATGCGGATGGTACGACAACAAACTACACGGGCAGCCGCACAGCCGCTGCTTTCTTAGAATTCTTAAATGAGAAGTTGGGCGGGGGGATTTAAAAAATCATCACGCAATTTATATAGCAAACATGGATCATCAAGATTGGACAGAAGTATCTGTTAAGAAGCGTTCCCACAGACCTAAGCATGTAGTGACAACTCCAGAGGTTGCTAAACTTAAAAAGTTAGAAAATGATGATATTCATGTGAAACCAAAAATGTTTTCGCAAGAATCTCGTAACGCAATTGTTCAAGCACGAATTGCGAATAATCTATCTCAAAGTGACCTAGATGCTCATTGTAGTTTTCCTAAAAATACAATTCAGCAGCTTGAAGCAAATAAAAGAGCTCCTACATCAAAAGAGCTTCAAACATTAAATCGTATTCTCAAAACTGGTCTAACACTTAACTAACTGAATAACGTCTTAATGGTTTTATAAAAACTTTTTTTAAATTAAAAAAATCTTCAATTGCTTTTTTTCCAGTTTCAATTAATTTTAATCTATCTTCTTTTGGTGCATTAAAATTCCAAATAGGATAATCGCCACATCGTATTATAATTATTTTTTCGTTATACATGGATATTAATTTTTGTTTTTTAAATTTATAGGTACATGTATATATTTGATTGAAGAAATTTATAATATTTGGTATGCTTTCTACAACGTTATGGTCTTCACTAAATGTAAATCCCAAAGTATTTCGTATTTCATTTTCTGATAATAAATCTATAGGAAAATTGTTCACTATTCCTCCATCAGAATACATAATATCATTTATGTATCGTGGAATAAAATATCCCGGCAATGACATTGACGCAAGTATTCCATCAATCACTCTAATATCTGGTGTTTCCTTATAAGAAAACTCTTTATATTTACATTCATACATATTTGATGCAAAACATCGAAAAAAGAAATTTGTTTTATTAAAATGCTCTATAAAATTTATAGTAGTAATAAATCCTTTATTTTTTAACATGCTTGTTAAAAGTTTTTCTAAATTATCTCCATTATCAATACCATATGTAGTAAAAACTTCAAACGCAACATCTGGTTCGATATTTTGCATTAAACTAAAATCAAATAATTCAACAAACTCTATTAATTCATTTGGCGTATATCCTATACTATATGCAAACCCAAATAGTGCTCCACAACTTACCCCCATAATTTCATTTACTTTCTTTAAGAATCCTCTTTTTTCTAACTCAATAAAACATCCCGCATAAGATAAACCACGAGCCCCTCCTCCGCTTAGAACTAAACGTAATGGAGGAATTGGCTTCATCTACGCTGTAATATGGAACTGTTTTGTCGCTTTTAACGCTATACCATTTTGTTGTTTAAAGTTGTTAATATTAAAATTACTACGTTCTGGCTCTGCAAATGTAAATGGAGAAGATTGTTGTAATTGTTCAAAAATATATCTATGAGTTCCACTTCCCGGTGGAGGTGTTGGTGGAGCATATGATACAATTGTATCTCCAGAATTTATCTTACCACTCGGGATATTAATTACGAGATAATGTAAATATGTCCCACTAGGAACATCTGGGTCATACATGATGAGTGTTGAATAAGGCATTTGGTACAAGCCAATCACAGGTTTAGTTCTAGTAGAATTTTCATTTGTTTCATTGTTGTTTACTGTGAATCTGGGATATCTAACTTCCATACTATTAGCACCTCCTTTCTTTTTATACTTTCTTGTTTTTCTTTTTATTTTACGCTTCATCTAATCAATAGTGTAATTTTCTTTTCGTTCTTCTAGTTTTGTTTTTATTATTATTGTTATTGTTATTGTTAGAAAAATTACCAATTAATTCTTTCTCGCATTTTTTGGATTTTTTCTTTTGCTCTTTTATTTCTTCTTCAATTTCATCAATAACTTCTTCATAACGCATTGCTATCGTATTATGATAATGTGGCATTCCTTGTTGATTGAGTGGGCGCTCATTTTTAATATATTTGTCAACATCATATAGCATATTTTTAATTGTATTCATTCTACTAATGTCCTATAAATAATAGTTCCGGGTATAGTTTTGAAAGTATCATTCCTACCCTATGTTAGATGAGTGATTTACAGCCTCCAAAGCTGCAACCTCAACATTTATTTGAGAAAAGAGAGAAAAGAGATAAGTCACGTCTAAAAGCATACAACCAATTGTTAGAACAAATACAGCATCGTATATATACTACCTCGCAATTACCGGGAAATCCTAATTATTTAGTATACAGTGTACCACCATTTATTCTCGGATTACCAGCGATGGATTTACAAGATTGTATTGTCTATTTAGTTTTTCAACTAAGAACAAATGGATTTGAAGTAAGATTTACGTATCCAAATCTATTATATATTTCTTGGGCTTCTTACGAAAAAGAATATTTCATGAAAAAGAATCCAATCGTTCAAGCCATGATTCCTCCAAAGCCAGAGCTTATTAATAAAAAAGGAAAGAATGTTAGAATTCAAGACCCGATGCAGATGCAGATGCAGCAATCGCAGATGCAGCAAATACAGAATCCATACACAGATACAATCACTGTCGCACCAACAAGGAGCGCCAATGATTATATGCCACCAACATCTTTTTTAGATACTATTCAAAGACCATTACCGAACCAATCGAAACTCGCGAGTGGTGCTGGAAATGTTGTTGCTGATTTGTGGAATTTTTAGTACCACTGACTTCTTTCATATGTTGGTGCGAACATACGTTCAAGCTCCGGTGTATACTTGGTATAATCATGTTTATCAGTACGAGTTCTCACAGCACTATTATAAAAAGGGTCAGAATCTCTTAACACATCTTTCGCAGCTTGAGGAACGACAGTTACATTTTCCATATTATCTTTCGATTCTATTGCACTAGCATCACCCAAATCATCTTCATATTGAATCTTTTCATCTTTTCTACGAGTTCCAACAATAGTATATACATTGGTATCTTTCTGATGCTCTACTTCCGGAATGAGTCCTTTTACATCATAAATTTTCTTAATAAGAGTTCTAGCATCTTCAATATCGTATGTCTTCAAGTCATTTGTATTTTTGGGAGCATAGGTTTGAAGAATCTTGCGCTCTTCAATTTCTATACTATCAGTGTCTGGTGGTTGTAAATTACCTCCATCAATCGTTTTGAAAACTATTTCATTCTGAGATGGATCTATTGCCATCGTATTTTCAACAGCTTCTTTCTGTCCTTTTGTAAAATAAGAAGAACTAGCCGGCTGTGTAGACCAATCCATAGGATATTGAGACATTAATTTGTTTTTTAAATCTTGTGTAATTTCTCTGTCATTCTCATTTTCAAATACGGAAGTGTGTTCGTAATCATCAAGTGAATTGATAGGAGCAGTCGCATATGGTACTGCTTCTGTATCCATTATAGTATCATTTTGCTTTACAGTTTCAGTTACATCTTGAAAATTCTCGTCTAGATACATACGACTTTGAAGATAGTAAAATATATAAAGAAAAATAAAACCTATAAAAAAGACTATGCCGGATGGTTTTCCTTTTAGCATAGTATAAACAAAGTATACTACCATAGAAAGAATTACTAATCTAAAACATACTGTTACAACCATATTCAAAGTTGAATTTGAATTATCCATTCGTCCTGATAAGAAAATAGAAGATAATATTAGATGACAAAAAAAGTTAAAATGGGTAAAGTTAAACTACCAATGGATGTAAGAAGTTCGAAGGATATTCCGGCGTTCGAAAATATGCTTTCTGGCGGCCCTATGGCGGTTGTATTAGTATATGCTGATTGGTGCGGTCATTGTGATACCTACAAGAAAAATGTATGGTCAGGTCTAAAGTCTACAAAAGATAGAACTGTAAACTTAGCAAGTGTTCATCACGACCAACTTGAAAACACAAGTCTTCAAGGCTCTAAAATCGATGGATATCCCAGTATATTAGTTGTTGGAAAAGATAAGAAGCCCGCTGTTTTTAATAACAATTCTGGTGTAACAAATGCAATGCCAAATACAAATGAAGTTTCCACAATGAAAAGTCTTATTACAACACCTGTACCTGAAGAAGCGACTAGTATGAATGCGAATTCTTCTTTTACACCTACAATCGATGATAAACCTATTGAAGAAGGTACTAATATAAGTTTACCATCTATTCAAAGTTCTGATGAACAACTGAGTGAAAAGGAAAAATTTATTCTTAATGATTTTAAGAAAAATACAGATTTATACATCCCTAAAAAGAATAACGCTAAAACTCTTACAAATGCCAATAATAGTGCTATGAAGGAAGAAAAGTTTCCCAGCATTCTTCCTTCCAGCCCTAGAAATATGAATACGAACACTGCAAGTTTTGAAAAAGCAACAACGCCTACAGCAACAAATGTCAGCCCGCCCAATACAGAAGAAGATGAAGTTGAAAATTCAGAGCCAACAATGGTCCCGGTAAACAACCAAGGCACAACACCTCTGAACCTAAAAGGTGGTCGTCTCTTTAGAAAGTTGTCACACAAAAAAGGTAGAAACACTAAGAGACAAACAAAGCGCAAAAATTAAAAAAATTGGTTATTATTTTTCAAGTAAGTAAGTATCACAAATGGTCTCTTTTCAAATTCTTGATGTACATTCGCAAGATAGAGATGTTACAAAAGAGACGGAGTCTATGAAAGAGGTTATTTATATCAAACGTGAGGAAGATGAAAATGAAGAAGTGAAGCCTCGTTACAGTCCAAATAAATCCGAAATGGTAATTCATTTATTTGGTACGACTGAAGAAGGCAAATCTCTCCGTGTTAGTGTTATTGGGTTTGAGCCATACTTCTATGTAGAGCTTCCAGACAAAAAATCTGAAAACTATTTCAAGGCTATTCTTAAAAACTCTTTAAAACATCGTCCGGATGTTTTCAATAGTTTGAAAATCGAGTATGTTGAAAAGCAAAAGCTCTACGGCTATACAAACAGAAAAGAGTTTCCATTTGTAAAACTTTCTGTGCCCAGTCTTTCTCACTTTTATGTTTTAAAAAAGATTTTCCTAAATGAAAAGAATCATCCAATCTTCAGTATCGAGAGTACTCTATGCAAAATTTATGAAGCAAATCTTGACCCTATGCTTCGGTTCTTTCATCTAAGAAACATTCAGCCTTGTGGTTGGGTCAGTATTGAAGATGAATACGAGCCGACTCTAGAAGTATATTATGAAGATATTCATCCTCACAATGCTTCTATCGTTGCTCCATATACAATTGGGTTTTGGGATATTGAGTGCTTTAGCGCAAATGGCGATTTTCCATTAGCAAAGAAAGATTATTACAAACTCGCAAAACAACTTCATGAAAAGGTTGTAAATTATACTGAACTAAAGGAAACAATTATTCAATGTATTCAAACTCCGTATGCTCCACCCAAAAACATGGATGGTATCTTTCTTAAAACTCCTATTCCACAATATCATACACTAGAAACTATTCTTAGTGACACAAAATTTAAGAATCAGATTCAAAACTATTTCGAGAAAGAATATAATCTAGATACGTTAAATAAAGTTTTAAAAAGCAATCTTTCAAAGCCTCTTCCAATTGCTGGCGACCCAGTTATCCAGATTGGTATTGTTCTTTCTGTGAATAATAGTATCAAAGAGCAGCATATCTTTGTGCTAAACGGCTCTGACGCTCTAGATGGTATTGTTGTCCATAACTACACAAATGAGCGAAATATGATTCTTGATTTCATCAAATTTCTAAATAAAAAGAATCCTGATATTCTTATTGGATACAATGTATTTGGTTTTGATGAACGATACTTATTTGAGCGTATGGAAGAGCTAGATATTCATAATGATGATAATTTTCAGAAGTTGAGTCGCATTGAAGATATTGTGAAGTATGATATTCGCAAACCCATTGTTGGACTACAAACAAAGTTCCTATCATCCTCCGCACTTGGTGATAACAATTTATATATCTGGACAACGACTGGAAGACTCCATATTGATTTATACTTCTACATTAAACGCATTGAGAATCTTTCATCTTACAAATTGGACGATGTATGCCGTCATTACATGAGTGGCAAATTGTCTGGTATTGAGATTAAAGATGATACATGGTTCTTACAAACGAAGGTCACAAAAGATGCAGAAGTTGGAAAGTATCTTGTGCTACTTGATGAACTTGGCGATACCATTGTTGAAAAGCGAAAGATTGTAGAGATTATTCCTTCAAAAGGGATTGTGATTGATGCGTCCGAGAGTTCGTTTGAAGCAAATGATTTGACAACGATTGTAATGTGGGCGATTGTAAAAGACGATGTGTCGCCAGCAGAGTTATTCAAACTTCATCAAAATGGAGGCACAGCAGGACGCGCCATTGTTGCAAAATATTGTATTCAAGATTGTGTATTAGTTCAACAACTCTTTACAAAACTTGATGTCTTTAATAATGCGATGGCAATGGCAAACACATGTAGTGTCCCTATTAGTTATATCTTTATTCGAGGCCAAGGTATCAAATGCGAAAGTCTAATCTTCAAAGAATGCTCCATACGTAACCAATTGATTGAAGTACTACCTACACCACTACAAAAAGAAGACGATGATTATATTGAAGAGTCGTATGAAGGTGCTATTGTATTAGACCCAAAACCTAGCTTTTATGCTGAATCCCCAATCGGTGTTGCTGATTTTGCTTCTCTATATCCATCAACAATTATTTCTGAAAATATTAGTTATGATACTTTGCTATGGTCAAAAGACTATGATATATCTTATAACTTTACAGGGTATTCATTTGGCTCGAAGGAAGCAGAGAAATATCTAACACAAGATGTAAAATTCACAGATATTGAATTTGATATTTGGGCACCAGACCCTAGTGACACTCGTAAGAATCCTGAGAAGCTGCGAACTGGTATTCGTATTTGTCGTTACACCCAGCAAGCGAATGATATGAAGGGCTCTCTTCCAGATATTCTTACGAAACTTCTTGCAGCACGAAAGTCAAAACGTAAAGAAGCAGAAAAAGAAAATGACCCTTTCAAGAAAGCACTACTCGATGCCGAGCAACTTGCTTATAAACTTACAGCCAACTCTCTTTATGGTCAGTTAGGCTCTCCAACTTTCAAGGTTCGTCTACAACATCTTGCTGCTTCCACGACTGCGTATGGTCGTAAGCAGATTCTATTTGCGAAAGATGTTATTGAAAAGTTTTATGGACCTGGGGCAAATGACCCAAGATGTGAAGCATTGACGGTATATGGAGACACTGATTCTCTATTTATCAACTTTAATGTAAGAAATCCTGAAACACAAGAAAGACTACAAGGAAAAGAAGCAATTGAAAAGACGATGGAGCTAACAGAAGAAGCTGGTAAATTTGTAACTCGTTGTTTAAAGAAGCCTCATGACTTTGAGTATGACAAGGTATTCTATCCATTTATTATCTTTAGCAAAAAACGCTATGTAGGAAATAAATATGAAGGTGATTCTGAACATTATAAGCAAACGTCCATGGGTATCGCGACAAAACGTCGTGATTATGCTGGTATTGTAAAAAATGTATATGGTGGCGCGATTAAGATTCTACTAAACGAAAAAGATGTACTCAAAGCATTTAACTTTGTCCAAACTACATGTAACGACCTTGTAAATGGTAAAATCAGCGACCATCAACTTACACTCACAAAGTCACTAAGGTCTGAATATAAAGCAGCAACACCTCCACCGCATAAAATTTTAGCAGAGCGCATTGCTATTCGTGACCCTGGTAATGCACCAAGCTCTGGTGAACGTCTTCAGTTTATGTATATTCTTCCTGAAGTAGGTCAAATCGCATCAAAACTACAAGGTGACCGCATTGAAACACCGTCTTATATCAAAGAACATAAACTCAAGATTGACTATAAATATTATATTGAGCATCAGATTTTGAATCCTATTACGCAGTTATTTGGTTTGTTCGTTGAGCAGTTACCCGGTTACGTGAAACCGAAACATACATTGTGTGTTGAAGAACGAGAAAAGTATAGTGGTGACCTACTATTTACTGATATCTACAACAAATGTGATAATCAGAATGTTAGGAGTTTCGCAAATAGATTTGGGTTTCTTGTGAAAGATGTAGAAAAGAAAGAAAAGACAAAAACACTGAAGCCAATTTCAGCACCAGTCCAAAACAAAAAGAAACAAGTTGTGAACTATCCAAAACTTGATAGATTCTTAATTCAGCAATATGATGAAGAGATTAAAAAGCGTAAAGATAAAAATAATAATGACAAGACAATAGTTATTGAAGGATGAACGATTTAAAAATTGCAGAATCAATTGATTCTTATATTCAAAAATGTAAAAGCCATTATAATAATATGTTAGCCAGAAAATCTTTTGCTTACACTACAGATTATAATAGTTATTTTAGCACAATACGAGAATTTTTACTAAAGAACTCTATTTTTTCTTCTGTTAAAGTTATACAATTGGACAGAAGTGCTGAAAACGGATATCCTCATACTAGACCTGATATAATCTGTATTCCTAGTGATGCTAGATTTCCTAGTCTAGAAACAACACTCTATCATGAATACGTACATATTCATCAACGTAGAAATATGAATCTATGGACTAAATATTTAAAATCTGAAGGCTGGGAACCGATTAGTGAAGAACTAATACCAGAACGATGGAAAGAAAAAATACGTTATAATCCAGATACTATTTATAGTCAGTATTGGTGTTTTCAAAAACGTTATGTCCCTTTACCAATCTTTACAAATATTAGTAATCCAAGAATGGAAGATATAAAAGTAATGTTTTATGATTTAGAGTCTGGTATTTTAGAGCATACTATGCCAGGTTCAATGGCTACTAAATATAAAAATAATAGACAAATAGAACATCCTTTTGAACTTTATGCTGTCATGATGGAAACTAAAATTAAAAGTGACGAAGATATAGTATCTTTTATGCGTACAGCAACCTAAACATAATTTTATAGTTAAAAACAATGAGTTGGGTTACTATATTAACACCAGTCTTCAACGGTATAGAATATCTTGAAGAATGTTATAAATCTATACTTGAACAATCTGATAAAGAATGGGTATGGATAATCGGAATCAATGGGCACGGTGACAATACCAATCTAGTATATACTACTCTTAAAAAGAATATTACAGACCCTAGAATTGTAGTTAAAAATTATTCTACAAAAGGAAAGGTTGCAACATTAAATGAAATGGTAAAAGATTCTAGCACAGAATATATTGCTATTTGTGACTGTGATGATGTATGGTTTCCTCAAAAGTTAGAGGTTCAAAAGAAAATTTTAGAGTTAAACCCAATAATAGATGTATTAGGAACTGGGCTACAATATATAGGAGAACTAACTCATGTACCAGAATTACCGCATGGTATAATATCTCTAGATACTATTTTTAGTGTAAATCCAGTTGTAAATTCAAGTGTAGTTATGAAACGAGAGCTGGCATTTTGGCAAGAAAATTCTTTTGGTTTAGAGGATTATGATTTATGGTTTCGTCTTTTGTTAGAAAACAAAAAAATATTTACAATCAAAGAGCAATTTATTTATCACAGAATTCATAAAGAATCTTATTTCAATAATTCTGGAAGACAAGATTTAGATGGATTATTAAAGTATTATAAAAAGAAAATACAAGATGTTACAGTAGTAACTGCTTATTATCCATTCAAGTCTAAATTTTCTATTAACCATTATATGGAATGGTTACAGTTCTGGAAAACTCAACCTTGTAATTTAGTATTCTTTACAAGTCCAGAGTTTGTATCTTTAATTGAAAGTTTACGTTGTAACTATACAAATACAAAAGTAATTGGTCTTCCATTCGATGAACTAGAAGCATTTCAAAAATACTCGAAAGACTTTTGGATTGAACAAAAAACACTAGATCATGAAATATATCATACATATGAATTATATGCAATTTGGTATGAGAAAAAAGAGTTTGTACGAAAAGCGATTATATTAAATCCATTTTCAACAAGTAAATTTGTATGGTGTGATGCTGGGATTTGTAGAGATAACACTTGGATACCAATAATAAAAACATTTCCTGCTTCCAATAAAATACCAGATAATAAATTTTTAGTATTGCGCATAACAGATTTTGAAAAGCATGATGACTTTCTAAAAATAAATTGTGTAGGTGGAGGTATTTTGGCTGGGTCAAAAGAATGCTGGATTGATTTTTGCGATAGTTATGATAAAATGATTCAGAAATATAATGATAAGAAAAAATTTATAGGAAAAGACCAAAGTATTATTGCATCTATGATAAAAGAAGAGCCAGATAAATTTCAATTAGTAAACCGTGTTGAGGGCTTTAACGATTATATGTGTTGGTTTTCTTTATTATTTTACCTTAGTTTATGAGTCTTAGACCTCATTTTATATAAATATTTATATTTTCTACCACCAGATTGATTATTCGATTCTGTATCAGAGTTATTATCTTCAGAATTATTATCTTCAGAATTATTATCTTCAGAATCACTTGGCTCAGAGTTATTATCTTCAGAATCATTTTCTTCTAATTCTTCCATCCCATTGTCATAATCACTTTGTGCTTTAGCAAGGTTTCTATTTGCTATACTTGTAGCTCTTTGCTGTACATGACCTTCCTTTAATGAATTAAATACCTCTTTAGAAAAGAAAAATACATTTTGTTCAGAATCATCACTGGTAAATGTTGTGGTTTCTGGCTGAATTGACCATATATCAGAATCAACTGTCATATCTACACTAATATCAGTATCTAGAGTTTGTAACAAAGTTAATGTAATTTCTGACCTTAAATTATCTGCTAAATTAGAAGCATCTATTTCAGCTGCTAAACTTTCATATGTTACATCATCTTCATCATCATCATCATCATCATCATCGTCATCATCTTCATCTTCATCATCATCATCATCATCTTCATCATCATCTTCATCATCGTCTTCATCATCATCTTCATCATCATAATCATCGTCATCATAATCATCATAATCATCATAATCATCTTCATAATTAGAATTATCATCATCATATTCAAAATCATTCTGTCCACCTTCAAAATTTGGCACTACTTCTTCATGGTAACTTTCATAACCATCGTCATGTACTGGCTCAATAATATTTTCCAAAGGTTTAATAAAATCCTCTTCATCATGATATATTTTAATAGGGATAGATGGATACACTGTATGTAGAAATTCACTATAAAATTCATCAGCATAGGATGGCTCAATTAGTTCAGTATATTTTTTATAAAATTCATCAGCATATGATGGTTCAACTAGTTCACCGCCTTTCTGTGCTTTTTTAAGAGCAGCATTTGAAATACGTTCTAACTTTTCTTTTAATGTTTCAGCTTGTGTATATTTTTGTAAATATGATTTAGTAATTGATGTATCTTGTGGACTAGATTTATATAATAATTCTGGAGTCGGTTTTTGTATTCTTTGAGGCTTTATTCTTGAAGATTCATCGTTCGAATCGTCATTATTCGAATTGTCATTATTCGAATTGTCATTATTCGAATTGTTTTGATTTTTTAGAGCTTTAATTTGCTCTTCTGGTGGAAGTGTTTGAAAATCTTCGTCATTTACAAAGTCTGTGTCAAGAGTACAAGTAAATGTAACATATACTGGCTCATCCCATGTATCCTTTTGAAATGTAATTGTATCTTTATCAAGAATTAAATACTCATTGGATGTACTAATAGTAAAGGTTACATCACCCCCAGGGTCATTTTCTAAAGTGAAAGCAATACCACCTTCAATGGCTTCAATCGCTTCTCCTTCATCTTCGCCAGGAGGAGGGGCCCCAGTAGTAGTAATTTGAGTCCCTACAAAGACTGGTAATATATCTGTAGTTACATCTGGTAAAGGATACACTACTACTGTAGGATCTACTGGCAGCGTACCAGGGCCACTACCCGGGCCACTACCCGGGCCACCACTGTCATCTACTGGCCAGTGTGTGCCACCAGGTCTAAATAAAAATGGCAAAAATAAACCTACTAAATTCATTAACAATTTACCAATATCATCCAATACTTTTTTAAATTTATTTTTCAAAGAGTCTCTCTTATTTTTCATATTCTCATGTGAATCTCTTGCTTTTTCTGCATCGCGTTTTGCTTTTCTTGATGCATCTGCTTCTCTTCTTTCAGGTGGCTTTGTATCTTCAGGGTCTCGTGTTCTCTCTGCTTTTTTTTTTGCTTCTTTTGCCTTTGCTTCTTTTTCTTTAGCAGCTTTGTCTTTTTTCTTCAAATCCTCTTTTGCTTGATCTCGTTTTTTTCTTGCGTTTTCAGCATCTTCTTTTGCTTTTTTAGCATCTTTTTCTAGTCGTTCTTTTTCATTAGGGTCTCGTGTGTTTTCTGCTCTTTCTTTTGCTTCTTTTGCTTTTTTTTCCTTGTTTTTCAGGTCAGCTTCTTTCTTCTTTAATTCTTTATTCGCTGCGTCTCTTTGTTTTTTTGCGTTTTGAGCATCTTCTTTTGCTCTTTTAGATTCAGAGTCTAAGCGATCTCTTTCACGAGGTTGATTGATATCATCTGCTCTTTCTTTTGCTGCCTTCGCATCCTTTTCCTTTTTTTTAGTAGCGGCCTCGTGTTTCTTAGCTTCTTTGTTTACAGCATCTCTCTCTCTTTTTGCTTTTTCAGCATCTTTTTTTGCGTCTTCAGCTTCTTTTTTCAGTTTATCTTTTTCTTTAGGATCGGTACAATTATCTGCTCTTTCTTTTGCTTGCTTTGCCTTTGCCTCCTTTTCTTTCAGTTTCGCTTCTTTTTCTTTTAACTTTTCTTTTGCTCTTTCCCTTTTATTTCTTGCCGCATCAGCATCCTCTTTTGCTGCTTTCGCATCTTCTTTTATCGCATCCTTTTGATGAGGTTCACTAGCTCTGTCAGCCCTTCCTCTCGCCTCTTTCGCTTTTACTTCCTTTGCATGTGCTTGTTGTCTTAATTTATCAGATTTTGCTTTTGCATCTTTTACTGACTGATCAGCCTTTTTAGCATCTCTTTCTGCTTTTTTAGCATCTTGTTCTAATTTATTCTTTTCTTTAGGATCAGTACAATTATCTGCTTTTTCTCTAGCTGCTTTCGCTTTTTCTTGTTTTAGCTTTGCTCGTTCTTTTGCTGCTTCAATTTTTTGCTTTGATGCATTCGCTTTTTCTCTAGCAGTTTCTGCTTTTTTTTTCGCCTTATCTGCATGAAATTTTTCATCTTTTGGAGCACGTAAATCATCTAATGCATCTTGTATCTTCTTTTTTTTTGCTGCAAGAATATCTGCTAAAGTTTGTTTTTTTGCTTTAATGCTAGGGTCAACTGAACCCTTTCTGGCAGCCTTCGCATCTTTTTTTGCTTTTGCTCTTGATGCTGCTTCTTCTCCTGTTAGTTTCTGTTGTGCCTTTTTACCTTTTACTTCAGCACTTGGTTTTTTTAATGCAGATGCTTTTTTTGCAGCAGTTTTTGCTTGTTTACTTGCTAGTTCACCACTTGATGCGGCAGCTTTTTTTGCTGCTTTTTTAGAAACCATTAACGCTGTTTTTGTAGTATTTGCTTGTGCTTTTATAACTTTCGCTTCTGCTTTTTGTAAAGCCTTTTGTGCTTTTGTCAACGATTTAGCCTCTTTTGCTACAGTTTTAGCATCTTTTCCAAAAGCTTTGGCGGCATTTAATGCTGCTTTATCTTGTTTTGCTGTTGCTCCTAAAAGTTGTTGTGCTGTTTTCGATGCAGCTTTATCTTGCGCTTTTGCTAAAGCTTTTAATGCGCCTGTATCCTTTGATGCGCTCTTCCCAAGTTTTTTAAATACAGAACTAAGTGTTACACCACCAACTTTTTTTCTGGTAAAATCTTCTGAAATTATTCTATTTTTTTTTATTGTATTTACCATTCCTAATACAATTACCTAATTAATAGTGATACTCTTGACGACTGTAAACAAAAAATAGTTGTATATAGAATAGGAATACAGTCGTTTTCAACGACTGGTCCAAGTCTGCTCACAACTGCTACAGATGTAAACAAACTTCAAATTCTCAGCATCATATTTAATTACATATACTTTATTCTCATCCGTACCTTTGTTAGAGCCACATTGATTATTTGGGCATTTCAAATCTTTTAGATATGGTAGCGTAGGATCTTGCCGGGTAAATTCATTAAGAAGAATCTTATATGCCTCAGAAGAACGATTCTTAATATAACTTTCCATAATCAACCCACCTTTATCATCTTCTTCATGACCACATGTCTTACAAACTCTACGAAGTTTATTATCTTCAACTACAGCATTAAGATAATAACGACATGTGGGGCATGTTTTAAAATAATCCATTTTCCTAGTAATACTGGATTATATTGTTTTAAACTTTTAATTTTTTATGTTTTTAACAATATTTCTCCGCCATTTTTTTCCAACTCGTACTTCCACTCATAGAATAAGGCAAAATAGTATATAATACTTCATGTGTTTTTGCTTTTTCCTTTATCTTTTGTTTTATTAATTCATAATTATTTTGTATAGTACTTTTAAAGCTATCATCTTGTTCAATATATTTCTGATAGTAGTTGCTTTCATACATGCTTAAAAACAATTTACACATTTGATGCTCAACAAATTCTGCATATTGTTGATTCTTTGGATGAGATAATGTAGTTAATTCATATGCTGGTTCTTGTGTAAGTGGATTATTTGTCATTAAAGAATAAATTGATAATAATATAGTTGTAATATTCATAGAGCTTGCCCATTTTGGTCCAGAATAGGTTCCCAAAATTGATAAGCATACCTTTCCATCCACATAAAAATTGGGATGGAATCTTGTTTTTCCGTCATTTGTTCTATACAGAACTTTTGGGGGAGTAAAAGGATAATCATCGGGAATTGAAAAACTATATTCTAATGGGCAGAATTCATAAGGCGTATTTTTTGGCCCAAACATAATACTTGTTGCTTTTGTCATAGTATCGCCTTCAAGAAAATAATATATACCAGTCTCTTTTAAGGTTCCATCATTTATATGAAGTAACTCTTTTTGAAGCCTCTTAGATATCATAATTAAATACGACCTCTTTGCTTTATGCCCTAAACAAAAAAACAAAAAAATTGGGTATAAATATTCGCTAGTGAAAGTATAGAAAAATGAGTTCTTTATTAAGGAATCATGAATTGTTTTCTTTCTTAAAAGAGCGTGGCTCTGGTATTAAAGAAGCAAATTTTACAGGCATGGGGGGAGAAGCGGCTGGAAGATGGTCGATTACAAATGAAGATTATCCTAAATTTTATGATCTTCTTCATGATTATCTTTGGGTAAAGCAAGGAACTCCAGTAAATATGGTTGAGAGACCTCGCAAAAACGAATCAAAGCCTCTTATGATTGATATTGATTTCCATTACTCTTTGGAAAACAATAAGATTCGTAAGTTCAAACATGAGCAGGTTTATCAGTTTACAAAGCATATTGGAGAGACTCTTCGTAAGTTCTTAAAGATTGAAACACATGAAAGTCTTCGATTCTTTATTACTCAGAGACCAGCACCATATCGTGAAGGAAGCAAACCATTTATCAAAGATGGTATTCATATTCTCTGCCCTGATATTGCTCTTAAAAACGAGAAACAGAAAGTGATTCGCAACTATATTCTTCAAGAAGGATTTCTTAAATATAGTTTTGAAGGCACTGGTTATATCAATAAAGATGAAGAAGTATATGATGAGTCTATGACACGCGACCAAGCGTGGTTTCCATATGGCGAGTCAAAACCTAGTATTCCTCCTTATCTTCTACAAAATGTATATGTGTATGACCCAGTCAATGATGAGTGGTCTGAAGAAGAAATTAATAACTACTCCAATCGTGAACTGATAGAAAAATTAAGTATTCATTACAATATTCCGGATGACACGACAGATGTTAGAGAATCTGTGAAAGAAGAGTATGCCATGCTACTAAATGGAAGAGCATTACCCGAAGTTCAAGAATCAGAGATGCAACTTCCTAATTTTCAGGATTTCCTTCTTACTCCTCCGACAGAGCAAGAAAAGTCTCTAATTGAGCGTCTTGTTCTTGAGTGTCTGAGCGCAGATCGTGCTGAAAGTTATGAGTCTTGGATGCGAGTCGGTTGGGCGCTACATAACATTGAAAAATCGGAAGAGATGTTTAATCTCTGGATGGATTTTAGTCGTAAGTCTAGCAAGTTTCGTAGTAACAATGTTGCCCAACTCAAAGCAGATTTCTTCTACAAAATGAGGTCTGATGGTCCTCGTTTAACAGAGCGCAGTCTTCATATTTGGGCAAAGAAAGATAATCCAGAACTTTACAAAAAAATTGTTGATGAATGTATTTACGAATATATTCGTCAAGAAGTCGATGGCACCCATTATCATATGGCAAAACTGATTAAGAAGATTTACAAAAACAACTACGTGGCTTCTATCAACAATCGTGATACTGATTGGTATTATTACGATGACCAGATGAATATGTGGAGACATCTAAATCAAGGTATTCAGCTGAAGACTAAAATTAGTACGGAAGTTGCTGGCTATATTGCGCAAGTTCAGCACAAATACAGTATGCGTGCTTGTGATGAGCGAGTTTCAAAGAGTGACCGTGAAGTCGCTGTAGCCGAAGTAAAGCGGTTTCAAAAGATGCAAAACTGTTTATTCACAAATGGCTTTGTAGAGTCCACTATGAAAATGTCAGAAACTGTATTCTGCGATGAAGACTTTACAAACAAACTTAACAAAGACCCATATCTATTTGCTTGTAAAAACGGTGTTATTCAACTCCGTGTAAAAGCGGAAGGCAGTAATGAAGAATCTGTAATCTTCCGGCCTGGCATTCCAGAAGATTATCTCAGTTTCTTGGCCGGCTATAACTTCCCGGAGCATGACGCAATTAATTATGTACCATACGATGAAAAGAATCCAGTGTATAAGGAAATCTTTGACTTCTTTGATAAGATTTTCCCAAATACAGAACTACGTAACTATTTCCTAAGGCTGCTGGCAAGTTGTCTAGAAGGCATGAACCGAGAGCAGTGTTATTACACATGGGAAGGTGTGGGTGGTAATGGTAAGTCAAAGATTGTAGAATTAATGCGACTAACCTTTGGCGACTACCAAACATCTCTTCAGGCTACTACTTTGACTAGGAAGCGTCCAGAATCTGGAGCAGCAAATCCAGATATTATTGCTATCAAAAATAGGCGGTTTATTTATCTCCAAGAGCCTGATGACAAGGAGCCTCTCAATACTAGTCGCATGAAGCAATTCAGTGGTGAGGATATGGTAGAAGCTCGTGGATTATATAAGGACCAAGAGAAATTCAAGGTTTCTGGTAAACTAAATATGATGTGTAACTCAAAGCCTATTATTCGCACAATGGACCGAGGCACTTGGCGACGTATTCGAGTAATTCCTTTTGAGAGTAAATTTGTTTCAGAAGATGACCCAGAGTATATTTCAAAGAAGAAGAATGTATTTCTCCGCGACAATGAACTCGACAATAAACTTGTTCAGTGGCGTGAGCCGTTCCTAAGTCTTCTTGTTCATATTTATACAACTCAGTATCTGAAAACTGGTCTTGAACCAACTCCAGCAATTGTAAAGAAAGCAAGTGAGGAATATAAAGAATCAAATGATTCTTACGCTAAGTTTGAGAACGAGCGCATTCGTAAAGAAGAAGGTAGTAAGATTACTTTCCGCGATATTGAGCGTGCTTATAAAAAGTGGGTTGAACTTTCTGGCGGCTCTGCACGTCGTTTGAATTCCCAAGAGTTGCTCAAACGAGTGAATGATGAATATGGCGTTCCAAGTGATGGTAAGTTTTATTATGATAGGATTGTCTTTACTGACGATGAAGATGTAGAGCAGTTTGATTCTGCGAAAGCGGAGTCAAGTGTATAAACTAACCAAATCTTTGAATAAGAAATACTATTAATATATATATAAATGTCATTATGAATAAATACATTAATGTCATAATAACTGGTGAGTTAGAATAACTTAAAATATATACAAGTATTGTAATTACAAATACTGCGAGTCCAGAAAAAAGTATTAATAAACTATAGTCTTGAATACTACTGAATGTATTTTTAACAGGGTTTTCCTCTAAATCTTTTTCTCTTTCTATATACTCACGATTATACGTCTCGGTAGCATCATTAATATCTTGTAGAATTATTTTTTTACCTTCTACTGATCCTTTTTTTAAGAGTGTTTTAGAATTCAAATCCTCTTGATTTTGTATTGTTAGTTTTGAATTTAGATAACTCGCTGTATCTAGTAATAATCTTAATTGTTGATCTGATGCCATCTAATATTAACCGAATAAGTTTGTATCTGATGCCGCACAAGTAGTTGTACATGTTTGACCTCGGGATGTTCCAGAGTCTCCTCCATCTTTTCCTCCAACAGTATGGGGTGTTGTAGGCTCTAACTTTCCATCTCCAAAATTGTATTGGTCCCAAACGGTTTTACTACGAACTTTAGGAATTACAACTGCTTTATTAATTATGATAATTATTAAAAGAACAGTTAAAATAATACTAACAATATATAATGCAACTTTTGAAAATAGACCGTAAAAATTTAAATAATATAATACAATAAATATTGATATTACTATAAATGTAATTTGTAATATAAATATTGTATCTAGGCTACTATTGTATTTATATTCACCAAATTGATTTATTCTTGAATAAAATGCGTTATCATCTTTTTCTTGGTCGGTAGGCATCTTAATTAATATTCATAAAATAAAACAATGTGCCAAGAGCTACTAAATTAATAAAGTAAAATGCTTGTATTTGCATTTTAGCAGTAGAATTTTCTTGTTTTACATTATCAAATTGTAAATGCGATACATATGTATCAACAAATGATTCTTTTACAGATGTTGTAAATCCTTCGTTCACAATATTGCTGCTCCAAAATTCACTACTAAAATTATTATCTGTAATATCAGGTCTCATTCTATTAACATTATAATTATTTATAAACCGGGAAACATCCTTTAAATCTTGGATGTGCTGCTCTGTTATTTTTGCATCATTTAATGATTTAGGGTCATTCACATAATCAATCGAATTATCAAGATAGGTATTCAGATTTGTTTTATATTGGTTTTTATAGAATGTTAGCTCTTTATTAATTTTATTTAACGCATGATTTTTTGAATCAACATCTTGAATTTTCTCATCCAACGAATCCAATATAATTTGTAAAGAGCTCACTGTTAGAGAACCATCAGTTGTTCTAGATAAACCATTAATTGGTATTATTGTATCAGCTGGATTAAATGGGTTAGAGCCACTAGAATCTTCTATTACTTTTCTTGAACTACATTGGTATAATGAAGTGTATAGTGTAGGGTCATCTTTACATTTTTCATATAGTTCTACACTTCCAGCACAGATTTGTAAATTATTACACCAAGTACAATCCGGAGATTTTAAACAAGTATCGCAACTTTTATTATTAGAACATTTTCCACCAAATAATGGACTATTTATATTTGCTCCAGAACTATCTATTAATGAACCACTATCACAGCTAGCCGAGCTGGATGCAGTTGATTCTTGAGGACATAACCTATTAGAGGATAAATCAGACACGCATTTTTTTGTGCGTATACACCACACACATCCAAAAGCACCCGCGCATGTTTTACAATTTTTAATCGATGAACATTCTAGTATTTGAAAATTCTCGTATAGTTTATATGATATAATTCCTACTATAATTATTAAAACTATAGAAAGAACTACTAAATTTATTTTGGGTTTAACCATCCTATCTAATTATGCTTTTCTTAAATATACTACAACACCTACTAGAATTAACCCACCAACTATTAATATTGATCCATATCCAAAAGGAAATATTACACCTAATTTACTTAATGTAGGCGAGTCTGATACCCATGTAGTATTTAAATTAAATGAAAATCCAATCGAGGATAAAAATACTAAAAATACAAAAACATAAAAAAATATGCCAAGCGCAATTAAAGTTATATTGGTAGATGTCCGTAAAGGTCTATTCAACGGAAACCAACTTTCATAATAACTTCTTTTATCTTTTTGTCTTAGTGATTTTACACGTTCTTCTGCTATTTTCATATCGTCTTTTGCTTGCATAATCTCAACTTCTAGCTCAGTATCAGTGTCTATAATCTCTTGTAGATTGGTTGCTGGATTTGAACCTACCATTTGTTGTAATTGTGTTATCATAGTAGGTATATAGCCAGCATATGCTAAACCATCAGTGCCGGCAAAAGAAGTATTTGTATCATGATATGTAATCATTTGTTGTATTAATGTATCAATTTGTTCATTTGTTTGCGTACTTAAATCTGTTGGTAAATTAGGCATTCCTAATCTAAGGCACACAAACTCTATAAATTGTTTCTACACCAGCAGAAGCACTTGGTCTTGTAATCTTAAGAACATCACCGGGAACTGCTCCAAGAATTCGTGACTGAATATCCTGATGATAACGAATAAATGGAAGATTCGAAATACTTTGAATATTGAGTTTCTTTTTTAGAACTGGAATCTCGTCTTTATTTAAAATTTCGTGAATAGGTACCAATACATGGTCCTGAGGATTATTCACAAGCGAATGTGCTTGAAAGAAGTTTAGACGTAGTTTATTTTGGAATGTATTTAGAGCTGCGTTATGAAATACATCTACATTGTTTACAGGCTCTAGTAGCATTACAATAACTTCAGTAGACTCAGGGTTCGCAATATATTCTTCAGATTCTTCATCAAAGAATGCAGCAATAAAACTCTGAATACTCTGTTTTAGACGATGTAGACGATAGACCACAATACATTGCTGAATATCAGATTTTTCAGAATCTTTCTTCATTAAATCCATACGAAGAGAATTCTTCTTTTCATTTTGAATCATAGCTTCAATTTCCCAAGGACCAAACTTTTCATAAGGAGCAATATCATAACCCTTAGCTTTTAGGATGCTTAGAAGTGTTTTGCGGCTTCGGTATAGCACTTCAAACACTTCAGCATTCATTTTAACTATTAATTATAGTTCTATTTTTAAATCAATTTTATTGATTTTATTGATTTTATTGATTTTATTGATTTTATTAATTTACGAATCACTCCTCCTTCACAATATTTACTCTCATATTGGATGAACTTGGAGATGGAGACTCAGTGTTACCAGAGCCACTCTCAGATGAATCTAACTTATTAATCGAGAATGTTGCTTTAGGGCTATTACTTGTGGGAGAATTACTTGCTGAGCGGAATCTTGATGGAGAATTTGGTCGCTTCAATATTGACCTTGGTCTCAAATCCTCTTTTAAAGTTGGTATTCCTTGTGCTTGCATTGCTTGTTGACTTGTATCAACAACTAATGTCGCTGGAGCATTTGGTACTTGTGATTGAACGGGCATCATCATCATTACTGGCTGCATCTGCATCTGCATAGTTGCCATTGGTTGCATAGTTGCCATTGGTTGCATCATCATACTTGGTTGAGATTGAACAACGGACTCACTTACACTTATATCATCGACATCCTCTTCATTTAATAATGCATCAACACTTTCTTTTGCCGATTGAATACTTAATTTTGGTAAATTTTCTGCTGGAGTATCGTCTTCTTCAACTGCTGTTTCTTCTATAACACCAAGCTGCTCTAATTGTTCATCTGTCGCTGTTACTTCCTTTTCTTCTTCTTCGTCTCTAAATTCTGGCTGATTCAGATTTTTATATACACGTGGTTGTAATTCAGCATTTAATAGTTCTTTTACTTCTTTTTCATTTAATCCTCGCAGTGGTGTTCTTCTTAGATGTGTCACATCTTTTGTTGTTAAATAGCGTAAGCCTATATTCATATATGTATTTAATTCTTTATTAAGCACTTCAGATGAATAAGGTATTTCTATTCTACTAAATGTGCTTGTGCTGCGTTTTAATGTAGGGAGTAATTCAAAATTATTAATATTATCACCTACAAACTGCACGGGACCATCGCATAAAGAACATAAATAAAAATTATTCTTCACATTGTAAATTGGTACAGTTCCACAACCATTACATACTATCATTTCAGTTCCATCTGAGCGTTTCATCAATGTTTCTCTAAAGAAACTAGCAATGCCATGACCTTCTAGCGCCCATGTTTCCATTTCACCTATACGTAGCCCACCTTGATTACCACGCCCACCTGTTGGCTGATGAGTACGCTGCTCTCGTCTTCCTTCACCACGCGCATTCCATTTGTCTTCTACCATGTGTTTCAGTCTCATAGTATATACATTGCCCATGAAAATCGTAGATGGTATCATAATACCAGTTGTTCCATCATATAATATTTCTTCACCATGTTTTTGTAAGCCGAATTGATTTGTTAATACGTTGCCTATATTTTCTTCAATACCTCCTTCGTTCATAAAAGCAGTTGCGTCTCCAATAAATCCTGCTAGACATGCTGATTTTCCTAGTATAGATTCTAAGAGTTGTGCGATAGTCATGCGTGAAGGAATCGCGTGAGGATTCATAATCATGTCTGGAACAATTCCGTTAATCGAGCGAGGCATATCGACTGCACGAACTAACATGCCAATTGTGCCTTTTTGACCGTGGCGATTCGAAAATTTATCCCCAAGCTCTGGAATCCTATCTTGTAAAACACGAATCTTTACTAACGCTAAACCTTTATTATTCACTGTCACTACTACGTCTTGAACGGTTCCAGTCGTCCATACTTGTGCGGTAACAGAAGCATCTTTCATATCACTTCCTTGCGCTTGAATATAGCGACCAATAATCACAGTATTTTCATCTACATATTCGCCTTTCTTAATAATACCACGCTCATCTAGTTTTCTGTAATCTACGCCAGATTTTAGTGCTGTCCAGCCTGGTACATTAAGAGGATTTGCAATTCGTGTTTTCGTATGCGCTTTATCATCATCTTCTTCAAATGCTTCATAGCTTCTAAATGTCATATTTCTGAACAACCCACGTTGAATCGAATCAGCATTAAAAACTATACCATCTTCTTGATTATAACCAGTGAAGCAGCCCATTGCTAAAACTAAATTATGACCATAGCCAATCTGGCCATCTGCAACATAATCATAGTATAATGTTCTAACAAGTGGTGCTTCGCCATAACATAGTAAATGTGTTTGATTATCATAACGATTCATATAGTTTGTTGAATATATAGAGATGCCTTGTTTTGACTGACTGCACGATAATTGATTACGAGGAGATTGATTGTGATTTGGGAATGGAATCATTGATGTAAGAAGACCAACCATAGTGGAAGGATGTAACTCAACATGGGATGATTCTTTTGTAATTGATTCTGGATACATAGCAATATATGCTTCGTTTGATTCATAAGGGTCTACGTATTCAATACATCCAATATGAGAAGCAAGTTTTTGTATATAATCTTCATAAGAAGGATTTTCTACATTTACTAAAGGGTCTGTAAATATAGTGCTGTGTATATCATATTGTTTTGTTAGCTCCAATGTACCCATTACTAATTCTCTCCACGTACTCGCATTCTTAATTTTCTCATAAGGATATTTGCCATTTTGTACAAACACAAGAGGGCGGACAGGTCTGCCTTCATCAAAATAAAATGATACTCGTCTTTCAGGAATATTAAATGCAATAGAACTATATGCGGGTAAGCATCCAGTGTATTTCATTAATTTACAAACTTCCACTAATTTCTGGGGCTTCAAGCAAAATCCAATAATCCCACTATTAATATATACTGGAACAGCCACTTTCATCATCAGTGGTGTTAAATTATTTGCTTCAAGAATTTCCATTTTATGATACAACCACTGTGTAAATATTTGTGGTTCCATAGAAATACTAACAGCTGTAAGAATCGATAAATTTTTTGTAATACCAATACTTGAGCCTCCAGGGGTTTCCGATGTGCAAAAGTAGCCAAATTGAGTGGTATGTAGACGACGAGGACCTTGAAGAGCCATACTAGTGTCAAAATCTAATACTACACGGCGACAGTGTGATAGAAAATCTAAATATGACAATCTCGATAAAGGCTGTAACACTCCAGATTTTTCTTCTCCAGCTCCAGAACTCCATTTACCCTTGAATCCACGATTAATTCCTTGTGTAATAAAACCTACATTGAATAAAGTATTAATATTTCCTGGTAAAAAAATGTTTAAGAAATTTTGACCAGAATATATTGTTGTATTATATTTATATTCTTTATCAATTGTTCTTGATACTTGTTTTACCCATGATGTATATGAGCCTTGAAATAACATTCTTATAAGAAAGCCACTTGTTAAACAACGTTGATTACGAATATCATCTTTATCTGTACTTGTATCATAGTTTGCTTTTACTCTTAGAATCTTACGCACACAATCCGCTAAATATAGTGCTTTATTCATAGGAACATTATCGACATGAATAAATGTTTGGTTATATAATATATCATATATATGTGCTTCAGAGAAACCCTTTGTTAGAACCTTCATATATTGAATTGCTGAATATGTATCGAGTAATGGGTGGGCATCAAGAAGACTCTCGTGTAATAACGGTGCTAAAATCTTTGCTTCTGTATCATTTTCATTTGGAAAGATACAGCGTAAAATATCTTCATCTGTTTGAACACCAAATGCTCGAAATAAAACAAAAAGTGGAACTGCTTTTCTCACAAAAGGAATAGTTATTTCAATTGTATTTTTGTTTTTCACTAGATTAAAAGCAACACGTTTCACAAGTCGTGTTTTCGGATTTAAGCATTGGATGGACGCAAAAATTTCAGACTTGGGATTTTTTTCTTGCTTTGTAATATATAATGTATTGAATGCTTGTTCTTGACGAGTAATAAGAACCTTTTCTGCTCCATCTACAATAAAATAACCACCATAGTCATAAGGACATTCACCAACATCTTTTAAAAAGACGTTTGGCTTATCATGTAAAAGACAATATCTTGAATGTAACATAACAGGGAGTTGAAATAGAGGAATCCGTGCAAGATAATCATGTTCTTTATTTGTTGCTGAATCAAATAATACTACATGTTTTTCTAACTTTCCATATTCATTCGGTCGAACAAAGGTAACCCTAATAACTATAGCAGCTTCAACAGTAGAAGCGTATGTTAAATTACGAAGACGTGCTTCATTCGGATAAAGAATACGAATTTCTTCATTACTCTTTAATGAAAGTGTTGGTGTTCCAATAAAGAATTGGTCACCGTTTAATCCGCCAACAAAAATTTCTACCTTGTAAGCATACTCGTCCGTATTACCAATTTTTTCTTCTAAAAGCAATATTGGATTCGCAGCTTTAATAATGGCAGGAATATCGTTGGAAACAAATTGGTCAAAACTATTAATCTGATGATGCGTAAATGGATATGAAAAAGTTTTAAAATACTTCTTCAATAACGATTCAGCATAATACCTTGAATCAAAACTTTGAATAGACATGATTCACGACCTAATGATATAGTAGTTTTGTTTTTTAAAGTGCTCTTGGTACTCTGTTAGTAATATTTAACACACTAGAGCCTGGATTTAATGGAATACTTAATCTACTGGATTCAGCATCTTGACCTAAACTAGGTGGTACAGTTGCTGAAAACAGTCTCTGCCCGCCACTCATAAATTCATTTGAGCCCATTCCAGAACTAATTTGTGGCGTAGTATCTATTTTGCCACAGTCAGCGTCCATCGCAATATTATTAATATTGTTATAGAAACTGAGTCCACTGCTTACATATGGTAAATAAGAGCCATGGGTGCCATCTAATCCGGGACGTAATGTATAGTCAATGGGCGCAGACCCACCGGTTTGTTTTTTATTTTTTCTTGTTTTTTTACCACCACCACTTTTTGTTTTTGCTTGTAAATCTAAATATGATTTTGCAGTGTTAGCATCTAGACTCTTTTTAAATATTTTATTCCAAAGAGTTTGAAATTCACGAATTGCATTTTCATTGATTGGGCCTTTTGCTAAAATTTTTTTCATTCCAACATCAACATCTTCAAATGCTTTACGAAGTTCTGGGATTGTCTTTGGTTTCTGCTGATTATGAACTTTTGTATTTCCCCCAACCTTTTTGCTTAATCTCTTTTTTCTTGTTAATCTTGGCATCTACTTATAGTTTATAATTGTTTTTCTAGTTCTATAATCTTTTCAATAGGGATATTGGAATATTTTGGTTTATCTGAAATGAAAGCTTGTTCTTTCGGTTCAACTACCGTAAATTTAGGTAGTATAATTTTAATATTTGTAAACATATTTAAACTAGCAATTAAAATTCCAATTATTATAATTATACCAAATATTACTGGTATATAATTTTGCATAGAATCTCTCCATGGAGAGATTAGATATTCATGTTTAAACATCATATAGTGAGCATATACCGCGATACAAAAAAAGATTACTGTTATAATAAAAATAATAGTTGGTGATATTTTAGGAACTATACCAAAAACAAATAGACCACTTATTAATAAAACAAATAAACTTGGTAGAAACAATTCCATTTCCTCTATATCTTATCAATTAAATCTATTTGCGTAATAAAGTGTTTTCTACAGCAAGCACGCTTAAGATTTAGTTTATCCATAATTACTTTTTCGGGGGTAGTAGGGATTGTATTGCCATCAAAATAATATCGCTCGAGTGATTCTCCTTTTTTTAGCTTTTTAACCTCTTCTTGGAAATATCTCCATTTATCGGCAATCATTTTGCCACAACTCATACAGCGAATTGGAATAATCATTTCTAGTATAATACAAAATATATTTAAAGTATTTTAATTTTTTAATTTTTTTGTACTCTGCGCTATATTTTTTATATTACATTGTATTTTGCTTTTAGAAATGTCTTCGGTTGCAAATGTTAATGGTTACCAGGGATTCAACCCCGTGGGGCGTAAGATTCGTGCTTTAGAGACTGTTGTAGAAACTCTACGAAAGGAACTTGATGAACTGAAGAAAACGCCTTCTACGAGTGTATCGGGGCAGCCTGGACCTGCCGGCCCTCCGGGTCCTATTGGGCCTGCTGGACCTCAAGGACCTGCTGGTCCTAAGGGTGACCAAGGTGAAGTAGGTCCTCAAGGCCCTAAAGGCGATCAAGGTCCTCTAACATACATTGCTATGCCCCAGACCAATGTCACCACGTCAACTGTCGCTCCTACAAGCGCTTAAATCTCCTTACGAATTGCTCGTAAAGATGATTCTGAAATTTTAATATCTTCCTTTTGCTCTAACTCAAATGCTAGTCGTTTGAGACCAAGTGATGGATACTTTTTAAAGTAAGAATGAATAATTGTTATTTCTTCATTCTTCCATTTTGACTGCCTTAGTGGCTGTTCTTTTATACTAACATCTCGCTGCTCTCCTTCACTTGTTATTTTGAGGCTACCAATATGTAATTTACCGGCGTGATGTAAATCATGGCATTTCTGACATACGACAATTAAATTCCTAGCATCATCTTTATGAAGACCATCTGGTAAAAAACCATTTTCATTTGCTTCTTTCTGTTGAACAATATGATGAACTTCTAGCATGTTAGAACTAGAGCATTTACATATTTCACATTCTTTTACATCAATATTTTTGTTATAAGAAGTGTTTTTAGAAGTTTCTTGTAGAATTTCTTTACGAATTTCTTGTGCTAATTCTAAATATTCAGATGGAATATTCATAGCCTTTGCAACTTCTAATCCATAATATGTACTGCCAGGACCTTCTTCAAGATTTCTGTCATAGACTAATAAATCTTTTACAGGGTCATAATGAACTTTTAGATGATAAATTTTTAGATTTTTTAATTCTTGAATCTGTTTAATTTTATTTAATCCATGATAATGAGTTGCAAAAATAAAACACGTACTCTTTCTCTGAAGCCAGATAATACCAGAAGCAACTAATGAAGTAGCGGATACAGATTCTGTTCCAGAACATAATTCATCTCCAAGAACCAAACTATATTTATCTGCTTTCTTAAGAATTTCACGCAATTCAAGCATTTCTACTGCAAATGATGAAAGACCCGCATAAATATTATCTTGATTTAAAATTCTTGTATAAATTCCTCTAAACGGTTTTAATATAAAAGAGCTTGCTGGAACATAACAGCCTACTTGCGCCAGTAGCACAGCAATACCAACTGCTTTCATAAGTGAAGATTTACCAGAAGCATTCATCCCATAGAGCAACCAACCTTTTCCAGAATTTAAGGATACATTATGCTTTACGTATTCAACTCTTGTATTTTGCGATTCAATAAGTGGATGTCTTAGTCCAATAATTTCAACACCAGAGCCATGCTCATTTTCTTCAAAAATAGGTTTTGTAAAATTCTTTTCTTTACACACTTTTGCCATAGAAAATAAAATATCAATATCTGAAACATAATCTTCAATCTGTAACCATAAATCTTTGAACGCGTCAAATAAATTATTACAAATTGATGGCAACTCTTTTGATACAGAATCTTTTAATTTTAAACGTAATACAAATACTACGTTATGAATATCCTCAAGATAGGAACTGCTTAGCGAACCATTTGATTTACGAATTGTAGTATGAATACTTGTATGAGGCCATAATTCTTTCTTTGTATTTTTTAACTTTGTATCAATATTTGTAATAATCTTTCGTGAAGCATCTATGGAAAACATATTTGATTCTTTTTCTTCAAATTTTAAAGATTCTTTAGTAAATTCATTTAGAGACTTTAAAAAAGTATTTGCTTTTGTTTTTTCTTCTTGAATTGCCATTTCAATAGTATACGTTTTAGGGGCTAAACTATTGTTTAAAAATGAAATATCTTCAGAAGAATTCTTTGCTTTCTCAATATCAAATTGTGTTTTAAAATATTCAATATAACCAATAAATGAATTGTGTAATTCATTATTTACATGCAAAGGTGTGTTTTCTAGAGCAACCATAATTTCAAGAATTCTTGTGTAACTTTGTTCTAGATTTAAAATATCTATAGAATTCAAATTATAAAGTGTAAATTTATGATGAATTCTTTGTAAATCAGATATTTGTTTTAATGCAAATTCAATCTGTTTCTTTGTATTAGCATCTAAATTCATAGCAAGTTCTAAACGGTAAATACGCATCGATAGTATATTAACATCACTTAGCGGATATAATAGTCGTTCAAGAATCGCTCGCTTTCCCAAAGGTGTAAATGTCTTTTGAAAATATGAAAGAATACTTTCATTTGTTGAAGAAATCATATTCAATTGGTTCAATACATTATTTCCTAGATACACATTATCTTCTGGTTTCCATACAGTATGCTCTTCAAGAATCTGTTTTGATGATGGAAAATGGTCTTCAATAAATTCTAGTAGACGCACAAAAGATATTTCAATATCTGTGTTTATAATAATATTGAGCTTAGCATAAATTGAAATAAGACTTTTATTTGAAAAAAATCGTTTAAAAACTTCTTCATAATTAATAATTTTCTTTAATGAACTGTATTGTTTTATATGTAGAATTGTTGTGGGAATTCCTAAATTTTGTTTTAAATACTGCTCGCTAGGTTTTTGATATACATCACCATTCCATACTACAACACATTCACGAATAGGATGGACTTGGAAAAAATGTAGTAGCCGGTCAAAGTTCCAACTATCATATTTACCTTCCAATTTAGAGTTATAACTCAAACAACGCCCAGTAGAAATATCAGTAACACTAATAGAAAACATAGGAGCTGATTTTGGAACTTCTTGTAAATACAAGCAACCAATAAATACAGAATCAGAAGAAAATGCTTCAACGTGAGTTCCTGGCGAAAGAATCTGTGAAACCTTTCTACAAAGAACTTTATTTTGTATACTTTTTTCTTGGTCTACCACTACAACCGTCCAACCTTCACGTGTGAGAACTGACGCAAATTTATGAAGACTTTGTTCTGGAATACCAGCGAATAAATCCTTATTTTCTTTATGTGTTAGTTGAATATTTAGTAACGCAACTGCTCGTTGCATGGATGTTTCACCTAAGCCTGTTTCTGGTTGAATAGAATCATACATTTCATAGAACTTACCTACTTCTAGAAAAATGCATGTATTTGGGCCATATATTTTAGAATGCTCTTTATAGAGTTTTTGATACTCTTCTCTCATGTTTGCTATATTGATATAGTGCTAGGGCTTTAACTTCTTTTAAAGAGCCTTATGCTTCATACTCATATAATCATTATAAATCTGTCGTATCATAGATTCTGGGGCTTTCGAATCTTTCTTAATAAGTTTCGCATCCGATAAAATTCCTTTAATTTCCTCTAAAGATTTCTCTTCAGAATGTTTCTTAATTGTTTTCGCAACCCCCAACTTTTTACGAAGATTCTTCAAAGAAAACTGAATACGTTTAGAAGATTTACGTGTTTTGTTTTTAGAAGTCATATACGTTGTAGGTTTTAATGCTGGTAAAGTCTTTGCAACAGATAATACAACCTTCTGCGTCTTTTTCTTAGGCGCATTTAATACAACTTTTACTTTAGGAACTGCGCCCCCACTTAGTACAGGAGCGGCGGTTTCAGCAAGTACAGAAGGATTTACTCCTTCAGTAGGAACTTCTGCCGTAGAAGAAGAAGTCGTAGATTGGAGTTGAACTATAGCGCCTTGTGTAGAGCCACCTCCATTATGATTTTTTCGTGAGCGTCTTTTTTTACCACTTGATGTCATTCCTTCTACAGCCCCGCCTGTAACTATAATATTTTTTGTATCTGACATCAAACTAATAAATGTAACTTTTTAAATCTAACAAAAAAAAAATAAAATTAAATGTTTAAAAGTAAATAAAACTATATATCAAAAATGTATCCTTCATATCATTCTGTGCTAAATAAATATTTTAGCCAATGTGAAGGTCGTCATATTATCTTTCATCAAATCGAATCGTTCAACACATTTATGGATATTGACATTCCTGAAATTATCAAAAATGCAAATCCAATTATTGTTCGCGGCTCTCCAGAAGTTCCTCTTTCTGGTCCACGCTCAGCACTTGCGTCAGCAACAGGTCTTTCTACATCCGCAGCAAATGCTCTAATGGGATTCAAAGCAGACAGTATTGCTGCTCTTGGTGGTCCTAAGTTTGAGTATGAGATTCATATGAGTTTCGAGAATCTTGCGTTTCGCAAACCTACTATTTTCGAGAACAACGGTGCAATTCTTCCTATGATGCCCAATGACGCTCGTCTCCGAAATCTTACATATGCTTCTCCATTATTTGTTGATGTTCGTATCAAGACCGTCTTTATCGACAATACAAAAGATGGTCATCGCAGTATGCGTGAGCGTCTGTTTCCCAACGTTCATATGGGTAAGATTCCAGTAATGGTTGGTAGTAAGTATTGCTTGCTACATGACCAGACATATGTACATCCTAAAGTTCTTGGTGAATGCTCTGAAGATGCTGGTGGCTACTTTATCGTTTCTGGTGGTGAGCGAGTAATTATCAGTCAAGAGCGAATGAGTGAAAATCGTCCATTTGTATTTCGGAACAACAAATCAAATAACAAAGATATCGAAGCGATTGAGGTAAAGAGTATCGGTCCTGACAACGACCAAGTACCTAAGAGTAATATGGTAAAGATTGTATACCATCCTAAAAACTCTCAGATTCATCTTCTAAAAGCAAATATCCCTCGTATCAAAAATGATATTCCACTCTTCATTCTCTTTCGTGCGTTTGGTGTTGCGAACGACAAAGATATTCACGATTTGATTCTTGGTAAAGATAGTGACCCCAGCTATTTCAGCCTTTTCGATGAATCGATGCAAGAAGCAAATTTCATTAAGACGCAAGAAGAAGCGCAAATCTATATTGCAAATGAGATGAATACCTCTTCTACCAAAGCATCAAAGCAGAATACAATGAAAGTTCAAGACCTTCTTCATAAAGAAGTATTTCCTCACATTGGTCTTACTGAAGCTGATAACTATGCGAAAGCGTGCTATCTTTCCCACATGACTCGCAAGCTACTATGGGTTGATTCTGGAAAGATTCCTATTGATGACCGAGATGCGTATCCGAATAAACGCGTTGACTTGCCAGGCTTTCTACTTGCTTCATTATTCCGCACATACTTCAACAATAAGATGGTGAAAGATATTCGGTCAGGTCTTTCTAAAGAAATTCATAATGGAAGTTGGCGCGCTTCTGGCAATTTTGAGGATATTGTGAATCTGAGCAATATTAACAAAATTATTAAGAGTGTTATCATGGAAGTTGGTTTGAAGACAAGTCTAGCAACTGGTAACTTTGGCTCAGCAAAGATTGGTGGACCAACAAAGATTGGTGTAAGCCAAGTTCTTAATCGTCTAAATTATGTAGCGAGTCTTTCCCATTTGCGCCGCGTTAGCACACCAATAGAGAAGACTGGTAAACTGATTGCTCCTAGAAAGCTTCACAATACTCAGTGGGGTTATATCTGCCCTTCAGAGACTCCAGAAGGTCATAGTGTAGGTGTTGTAAAGAATATGAGTAATACTGCAAGTGTAAGTATTTACTCAAATATTAAAATTCTAAAAGATTATTTCAAAAAACTAGGAGTTCTAATCCCACTAGAAAAATCAACGGTGGAAGAGAAACATACACTTGTACGTGTGTTCATGAACGGCGCATGGGTTGGCAGTCTAGATAATAAAGATGTAGTTTCTACAATCAAAAATCTAAAACAAGCGAAACGTTGTGGTAAGATTCATATGTTCACTGGTATTATCTGGAAACCAATGTTTCGTGAGATTTGGTTGACGACGGAAGCTGGCCGTCTTCTACGTCCACTGTTTTGCGCAGAAACTATTCGTGAAATCGCAGCAGATACTAGTGGAGAACTGAATAAGCAAGTAAATGCGCTAAAGACATGGAATGATTTACTACTTTGGGTATCACCAAAAAACAACATGCTTGTAGAGTATATTGACCCTGGTGAGACAGAAGGTACTTTCATTGCTATGAAGTTTAGTGAACTAACAGAAGACCATACGCATGTAGAAATCCATCCTTCTACTGCTCTTGGTACTCTTGCTTCAAACATCCCTTTTCCTGACCACAATCAGTCACCCAGAAATTCTTACCAAGCCGCGATGGGCAAGCAAGCAATGGGTATGTATGCCTTAAATTTTAAAGATAGATTTGATACTATGGCGCATGTATTATGCTATCCTCAAGCACCATTTGTATCACCATACATGTCAAAGTTTTATGGCTCTCAGACGATGCCATCAGGTCAGAATGTAATTGTTGCTATTATGACATACACTGGCTATAATCAAGAAGATTCTATCATGATTAATCGTGGATCACTCGACCGAGGTCTATTCAGAAGTATCTTCTATCGCACATACAAAGACGAAGAGCGAAAGAATCAATCTTCTGGTGAAGAAGAGAAGTTTGTAAAGCCTGATAATACTACTACAAAGCAAATGAAACATGCGAATTATGACAAACTAGATGCGGATGGTTTCATTCCAGAGAATACATTTGTGGATGCCGACGATATTCTCATTGGTAAAGTTGTGCCAATCCGTGTACCGACTGGTATGGTTGTTCCCGCTGGCGCAAAGCGTCTTCGCGATGTATCACGCACAATTCGTAACAATGAGACTGGATGGGTAGATAAGATTTTCAAGAACCGCAATGGCGAAGGTTATAGTTTTGTGAAAGTCCGAGTGCGTCAAGACCGTATTCCTGAGATTGGTGATAAGTTCAGCTCTCGACACGGTCAGAAAGGTACTATGGGTATGATTCTAAATCCTGAAGATATGCCTCAGACTGCGTCTGGACTAATTCCAGATATTATTATCAATCCTCACTGTATTCCATCACGCATGACAATTGCGCAATTCATGGAAACATTGCTAGGAAAAGTAGCGTGTGAACTTGGATGTCTTGGCGACGGTAGCCCATTCAACGATGTAACAATTGAAGGTCTTTCGTCTATTCTACGTGACAAACTTGGTATGGAGCCATACGGCAATGAAATTTTATACAATGGATTTACTGGAAGTATGATGGATACCAGTATCTTTATGGGTCCTTGTTATTATCAGCGTCTCCGCCATTGTAGCGCAGATAAGATTCATTCTAGGTCATCAGGTCCTCTTGTTATGCTCACTCGTCAGCCAGCAGAAGGACGAGCGCGAGAAGGTGGTCTCCGATTTGGTGAAATGGAGCGTGATTGTGTTATTGCGCACGGCATCAGTGAATTTACAAAAGAGCGTTTTATGGAATGCTCTGACTTATTCCGCTGCCATAGCTGTAAAGAATGTGGTCTAATTGCTGTGACGAATCCAAAAGAAGGTATTTGGCTTTGCAGAGGTTGTGGAAATACTACCAATTTCAGTTCTGTTGAAATTCCTTACGCCTACAAGCTACTGCTTCAAGAGTTAGAAACGATGAATATTAGTAGTCGCATTATTACTCAAACAAAGTTACTAAAAATGGCAAATAAAGTCTAAATCTATATAAGATGTCGGGTCCACAAGCTCCTGCTATTACTTTAAATTTTTCTGATATATCAATAAATAGAAGTGCAGAAACAGTAACACTCACTATAAATAATAATATAAATAATTTTAAAGTTGGAGATATAATTGATGTAACTTATTCTAGTCTTCCAGCGCTAGAGACAGGAACTTCTTATAATCCAAATGATATGGATTTTAAAGTTTTAGCAGACGCTGGAAGTTTTTCTTATGGTCGACCAATATTTGCCCATTCATCTGGTATACAAATGTTAAAACCTGTTGCTCCCAATTATACTAAAATTTTAGATATTACTAACAATACCTTAACATATGGTATTTCTATACCGTCAAATATACAAAATATAATAAAACTAAAACCTGTTCAAGGTATTATAACTCTTATAAGATCTGTACCATCGCCGTCACCATCTCCTTCACCATCACCATCACCTTCGCCATCACCATCACCATCACCTTCGCCATCCGCAACCCCTATAGAACCAATTAGTTTTACCAATATGGAACCAATATTATCATCAGGAGCTTTAACAAATATAAAATTAACAGGTATATCTGATACAAGTAATTACAATGTTAATGACCCTATTACATTATCAGTTAATTCTATGGTAACCCCCGATGGTGATTCGAATATGGCTTCTCAATACAGTATAAACAGAGGGGTGCCACAATTTATTAATGAATTAAAGAACTTTCAAACAACTATACAATATAAGGATGGAACAAGCATAACAATTAACCCTTCTAATATAACTCAAATAATAAAAAACCAATCAACTTCAATTAACGGTACAATTATAAAACGTATACTAACTTTAACACCGTCGCCAGCACCAAGACCAGCACCAAGACCAGCACCAAGACCAGCACCAAAGCCAGCACCAAAGCCAGCACCTGCGCCAGCAGCAGACTCTATAAAACGCATACTTAAAACAAATTTTGTTTTAGGAAAACCTTCTAGTGGTGGCGTTTGGAGTCCTCCAACTTCTACCACATTAATACGTCAAGTATATGATGCCTTACAGCCATCAGATAATATTAATGATACACGATTTAAAATATACTATGATAATGGTCGAATTAATCCACTTGATCGTAAAAGATTTAGAAATGGTAATAGTACTACATTAGTTAGCAACGATATTGGTAATTTATTTATTGTTTTAGCTAACTCGCCACATTATCTAAATTACGAAGACAAAGGAACGATTACATTAAAAAATAGGAGTCCTAGTTCTATAAATTACCTCCCAATTTCTATAGGAATCTCTTCAGGAAATTACTTAAATGTAATAATTAAAAGTTCCGACGGTAGAACAGAACAAGTAGTAGGAAGTGCTTCTATGACACTAACAGATGTACCAGCTTCTGAATATAGTAGTATGCCACCTGATAACAACACATTAAAACCAATAAATGGAGATCCTATAGTTACTTTAATGGGAGGCAGAAAAAAAACAAGAAAAACAAGAAAAACGAAAACTAAAAAACTAAAACGTAGAAACTAAACTTTTTCTATGTTTAATTTTACGTGTTCGTTTTTTCTTGCGTCCACCGCTATGTTTTGAAAGATGATGTATATATGGTTTTATTTGTGTTATAATAATATTATTTATTTTATTTTCAGGATGATAGGGTTTTATATCTTCTCTTAGTCGCGAATAATGCAAATAATTTTTCTTTAATTCATCTAAATTATTTGCTTTTAAATAACTTTTGATATGTCTTAAATCAGATGTGTCAAACGAATTAATAAATTCCTTTTCAAAAATATTCCATATACTTTCTAACTCGTCATCTTTAATATTAGAATAATATGGTGGTATATTTATATAGTTGCTAGTATTTTTTAAAAATATATCAAAATCTTCATGCTTTGGAATCATATCATCAAGAAATAATATTTCTTTATCTTTTACACTATGATTTATAATCTTTTCTATAGTTTTTATAGTTTTAGTTCTTGCTCCAGTAATATTTCCATCATATTCATCTCTTAATTTATTTGTTCTATCCAAATATTCAAATTCTATTTCAATCTGAAACATTCTATTTATCTCTCGCCCAGTATATTGTAAAGAATAGATACTCGCATTATTTGAATAAATAATAAATTTCTCTATTTTGTTTTTTTTATAGGCTTGAACCAATGGCTCTAATATTTCTTTTAAATCTGGTCTTAAAATTCTATTTAGTATTTGTGGATTTTTATGTAATGTTTCTTCAAAGTTATTTCTTAACTCTACTAATTTTTTTTCAATATCATAATCATCATAATAGAAACTCCATATTGATATATCTCTATCTCTGGCATCTTTTGTATTTGCATCTCTTCCTCCAATTAAACTTGGCTCATAAATTAATCCAAAATAATCTATTACTCTTAGATCACCAAGAGTTAAATCTAAATCAAAAACTACCACCCCTTTCGCCATCTAATACATATTTTTGTTAAAATTGATTATTTATTCCATGCGGCGTAGTTATTCACCAATTGTCAAAATGTCTCTTAGTATGAAAGTACAGAAACGCAATGGCTCTTTTGAGCCCATTTCATTTGATAAAGTTCTTGGTCGTATTCGCAAAGCATCTAAGAATCTTCAGGTAAACCCCGATTCCCTGTCCCAGCAAGTGCTTGCGCGTATTTATGATGGTGTTAAGACAAGTGAAATTGATGAGCTAACCGGCCAGCTTGCCGCTTCTCTTTCAACAACCCATCCGGATTATGGTATTCTTGCTGCGCGTATTTCTATCAGCAATCACCAGAAAAATACAGACCCATCCTTTACAAATGTGATGCTAGCACTTCATAACCAGACTGACCCTAAAACAAATGAAGTTAGTTCTTATATATCTGATGAAATGGCTGCTATTGTAAAAGAGCATGGCAAGGAAATCGACGCAAAGATTGACCATGATAGAGATTATCTGTTTGATTATTTCGGTTTCAAGACGTTAGAAAAGTCTTATTTGCTACGTGCCGCAAATCGTAAAATCTTAGAGCGTCCTCAGCATCTTTGGATGCGCACTTCAATTGCGATTTGGCCTCATGATTTGAAAAAAGCATTTGAAACGTATGATTACATGAGCCAAAAGTATTTCACTCATGCGACTCCGACACTTTTCAATGCCGGCACACAACGACAGCAGTTATCTTCATGCTTTCTGCTTTCTATGGCAGATGATAGTGTAATAGGAATCTATAAGACCCTTGGTGATTGCGCAATGATTAGTAAGCATGCTGGTGGCATCGGTCTTCATCTTCATAACGTAAGAGCACGCGGGTCTCTTATTAAAGGCACAAATGGTACTTCGAATGGTATTGTACCAATGCTTCGTGTGTTTAACAATACTGCACGCTATATTGATCAAGGAGGTGGACGACGTAACGGCTCATTTGCTATGTATCTAGAGCCATGGCATGCCGATATAGAAGACTTTCTACGTATGAAGCAAAATACTGGCGCTGAAGAAGAGCGGGCTCGTGATTTGTTCTATGCTCTTTGGATTCCTGATTTATTCATGAAGCGTATTGAAGAAGATGGAAACTGGTCACTATTCTGTCCAAATGAAGCACCGGGTCTTGCTGATGTAGTTGGCGGAGAATTTGAAGCGCTTTATACAAAGTATGAGTCTGAAGGACGGGCACGGAAGACTTTAAAAGCACAGAAACTTTGGTTTGAAATCCTAGATGCTCAGATTGAGTCTGGCACGCCATACTTACTTTATAAAGATGCTGCGAATCTAAAGTCAAATCAGCAGAATCTTGGTGTTATTAAGTCATCAAATCTTTGCACCGAAATTCTAGAGTACTCTAGCCCTGAGGAAACTGCTGTATGTAATCTTGCTTCTATCGGTCTTCCTACATTTGTCAAGAAAGGCGCATTTGACTTCCATCTTTTGCGCAAGGTTGTAGGAATTGTAACGCATAATCTAAATCGTGTAATTGATATTAACTATTATCCTACGAAAGAGACACGTATTTCCAATATGCGTCACCGACCTATTGGTCTCGGTGTTCAGGGTCTAGCAGACGTGTTTGCTATGCTGAAACTATCATGGGAAAGTAAAGAAGCAGCGGACTTGAATACGAAAATCTTTGAGCATATGTATTATGCTGCTCTAGAAGCATCCGTTGAAGTTGCTAAGAAAGAAGGCTCTTATTCTAGTTTCCAAGGAAGTCCTGCATCAAAAGGTATTCTACAGTTTGATATGTGGAATGTGAAACCTAGTAGCGACCTTGATTGGGATAAGATGAAAAAGAATATTATGAAGCACGGCTTACGTAATAGTCTTCTTGTTGCTCCTATGCCTACTGCTTCCACAAGCCAGATTTTAGGATTTAATGAATGCTTTGAGCCATTCACTACAAATATTTATAGTCGCCGCACTCTTGCTGGTGAATTTGTAGTAATTAACAAATATCTACTAAAAGAACTTATTGACCTTGGTATGTGGAACGAAGAAATGAAACAGAATATTGTTGCTCATAATGGCAGCATCCAAAATATTGATGAAATCCCAAATGCCATGAAGCCCCGTTACAAGACATCTTGGGAACTATCCCAGAAGGTTCTTATTGACATGGCAGCATCACGAGGAGCATATATTTGCCAGAGTCAAAGTCTAAATCTATTCATTGCTGACCCCAATTATGCCAAACTTACGAGCATGCACTTTTATGGCTGGAAGAAAGGGCTGAAAACTGGTTCTTATTATTTGAGAACAAAAGCCCCGGTTGCCGCACAGAAATTCACAATTGACCCCCGAATGATTGTAGAATCCGGTGAAGATAAAAAGAAACAAGAGCGAAAAGAGCTACTTGATAAACTAGCAAATGAATATGAAGATGAACAAATAAAAGCAAAAGAAGCGGCGGATTCCGGCGAAGGCTGTTTGTTTTGTTCTGCTTAATATATAGAATGAACCAGATTGATATAGTCTTAGCCACCGTGCTATTCATCTTAGCGAGTCCCGGATTGATAATTACAGTACCTTATGGTGATAAGAAGGGGGGAATGGGTAATGAAGAAACAAGTAATCTTGCAGTACTGGTTCACGCTGCCATGTTCTTTGCACTAAATACTGCAGTATCAACTAACTGGCTTGGTATATTTGGATATTTAAATAATATTACTGACGCACTTGATGGTGATAATAACGCACCCCGTAAAGTATCTACCATAATAGCTACTTTACTTTTTATTGTACTTTCTCCCGGTCTACTTCTTACAATCCCCGCCTTTGATGGTGAAATGTTTTTTAGTGATGAAACAAACACACTAGCCATCTTAGTCCACGGTGCTCTTTTCTACGCTTTACTCCGCGTATACCACCACTACTCTGACAACAATGTTGTCAAGTGGATTAACGATAACATTGCTTCTGGACTCTAAACAATCTTCACTCCTGCAAGGGAATGAACAAATACTAGATATTCCTTTGGAAATCCAAAAAAACAACTAGGCTCTACATTTTCAGCAGATGGTATTCTGCGACTTGATGTATTTTTATTATGTGAGAACGCAACAATAATTTGTTGAGGAGGAATTTCGAGAACCTCATGCTCACGACCACGAATTAATGTTTCACCTTCTCCGACTTGGATATTTGATTCTAGCTTCTGAGATTGATACCAAGATTTGTAAAATGTAAGTGTGGCTTCAGAAATACGCTGTCCGAGCGGAATGTCCATTGGTGGAACATTTACTGCAGAAACACCTTTGATTAAATCATAACACGCAATTGTTGTACACACAACCGCCTTTGGTTTAGAATGATGTTTTGTCAGCCAAGCAACTCGTCTTCGAAAAGATGTTTCAGGATAATGGTCGTCATCGTCCATAAACAATACAACATCATTTGAGCAATTCTCTACCCCAATATTACGTTTTTGAGAAACTGGAGTTTTCTTTAAAAGCGGTACATAACGAATATCCATATCTGTAAATTGTTCTTGTGTTTGAATAATTTTATCAGAGCATTGTTCATTTACATCATCACTATCGTCGACAATAACCCATTGGATTTTATCTTTAGGATAATCACATAGAAGCATATTATGCTTTGCTAAATCAAAGAATCTGCGACGATTATATACAAGTGTTACGATAGAAATGGGAATACAGTCTCGTCTATCTAGCAGTGGTGGAAGATGTTTTTGTTTTGTTTTTTCTTTTAGCGTATCAAAAATCTTTAGAATATTATACTTATAATCTCTGAGTGTATCATCGTTTTTACTAATACTAGGCTCAAAAGATTCAAACTTCGCAATAGCAGAATCTAATTCCTCTGATTTGATTTCTGTATTATTTACAAATGAACCATATGTACATGTGCTAGATGTATTCGAAGTTGGAGTAGTGAGCCATGCTATATTTGTTGACGAACTATAATCTTGAAGATATACTGGCAGTGTATTCAATATAGTGAAAGCATTTACGTAATTTGCTTCTGCAGCAGTAAAACCAAATCCTTCAGAATCTGAGCAGCATACATGCCCTTGGTATGTTTGTTGTAAAGTTTGTCGTTTTTCTTTTGTCAAATCCTCAACGTATAATTTTACATTGTTAGTAGACTCTAACTCTAAACTCTCAGTGCTATATACATGGAGTGTAGGATATGATTCTTTCCAAGAACTAATAATACGCTTTGCCATAGAGCGTTTATTCTTAGACCCACCAAGTAAATACAAAAACTCTTTTACAGGAGTTACTTTTGTTTTCGTAAATCCTAACGTAGCCCAATGGAGAATATGAGCACCTTTTATTTTTAAATCTTCTTTGGTAATAACTAAATCAAATTGTTTCATATAAGGGTCATACGAAGCATTTGTGTAATACTCCGGATTCATAACAAAGATATTGTAAGTTGCCCAAGGAACATGGGTATAAATAGGAATTTCTAAATGAATATTTATATCTTGGGCAACAGGATGCTCTAATGGGTCGGCAAATCTCACTGTAGCATAACCAGAAAGACTACGTTTTAGCAACTCTGCATCATGCTCTAAACCAAAATGATTTGATTTATTATAAATAATAGTAACGCTGAAAAGACGCTGGGAATTGCTAAACATCTATATTTGTTTAAAATAGGTGTTTAAGCAATGATAAGAGATTTAGGATTTATTTCTTGGAAAGACCCAAATGCTTGGATGGAAAAAATGAAAGGCGAGCGATGGGATACTATGGTAAAAAGAGAAAATACTAGATTTGTAAAAGAACTTGAAAAAGTTGCTAGTAAAGAAGACATTTTAGAAAAAGAAGAAGATTTTATAAAAGCGAAAAAAGATATACTATTTCCGTATAAACAAATTATACTTAAACAAAGTAATGATCTTGAATGGTTTTATGAAAATGATATGAATAAATCGTATATTGTTACAGATGTTTTTATTTATAAAAATCTTGTATACCATATACGTGATATAGGAAAAGGTGCTGAGAAAAATAGACTAGAATGTTTAGAGAACCACAAAGTAGTATGGTACATTAATAATGTTGGAATCAATTTATTTGTAAAAGATGATATATGTTATTATTTAAGCGTCAACAATAAATTATGGCCTAATAAACTTATGAGTGTAAATTATAAAACTGGGAATGATAAACATACGTTATATGAAGAATCAGATAACAAGTTTTCATTAACTCTAAAGATAGGTGACAATGATTGTTTATTTCTAATTCGTGAAAATTCTGGATTACAGAATTTATTTGTTGTTGAAAAGAATTCTATAGTTTATAAAAATGAAACGTTACAATACTATTTTCCTATAGGGCGCTATGAATCAAAGATTTGTTATTTGTATTCTGATGGCTCTAGATGGAAAGCATCTGGATTTACTTGTAAAAAGAAGTTTGATAATGAAATATTATATTTTTCATTACAAAATGAAATAATAATATTAATTGAAGATGGATTAAATATAATGTATAATCTTGATTTTAAAAAAGTTACAAGTTTCTACGGTGAATTAATATATAATAAACATGATGAAAATCATTTTGATAAATTTTATATTGATATGACTGGTGCTGGTATTCATTCATTTTCTTATAATAAAAAACTAATTAAGAATGAATGCTATAGCTATTATGGTAAAGTAAAAAGTTATAAATGTGGCAATGTACCTATTGTATTTGTTGAGCCTTATTGTGTTATGAAAAATATGATACTTATTGGATATGGCGGATATGGTCTACCAACAAATATGAAAACCTCTAGATGGAAACCATATATTGATAATGGATGGGGTATAGGGTTCATATGTGTGCGAGGAAGTGGTGATGTGAATAAAGTATGGGCTTCATCGGCAAGAACTTATAACAAAAATCTTGCTTTTATTGATTTTGAAAATTCTATAAAATTCTTGCAAAAGAAATATAAAATTTCTTCAAACCATACTTGTATTTATGGAAGGTCGGCTGGAGGATATTTAGTAGGCTCTCTAGTATCAAGAAATCCCAAAGGCGACTTATTTAAAATGGTATATACGGAGGTCCCATATGTAGATGTCTTAAAAACGAGTACAAATCCGAATATACCATTGACTGCTTTAGAATATGATGAATTCGGTAATCCTTCGAATGGCATCTACGAATTTAGAACTATTATGGAATATAGCCCTGTAGATTCTCTTGATTTTAATATGCCCCCGGATATTTTTGTTTTAATAAGAACATCAGAAAATGATAGTCGAGTATTTGCCTACGAGTCATACAAATGGTTATATGCTTTACGAGGCAAGAATACAAATGATGAGAAGAAACTTTTATTTTTAACACAAGATTCTGGGCATTTTATTATTGGTAATAATATGTATGAGAATTTTTCTCAGGATTTTTTTTTGTTAAATTCATTTAGAGATAATGTCGAGTAAGAAGCAACAATTATTAGACAGTCTGAAAGGCGGCGGATTGCTACAAAGTGGTGGTCAGGCAGCACCATCACCATCACCATCACCATCACCATCACCATCACCAACTCCTAGACCTGCAGCAGCACTAACTCTTAATAATACTACAGCAATTACTGGTATAACATTTAGTACCACACCCAATCCCTCAATAACTGCTGCAAGTATAAGTAATTTACAGGATTTTGCAAATGCAATTATGTTTGGATTGAAAAAATCCAATTCAGCATATGATGAGATTCTAAAAGTTACTGGGGTACTAAATGGTGGCAATTCAGGAGATTTTATTACTCATATTAATGCTATTCCATTACCTTATAATGGAGATGGTAGTTATGCCGCCCCCGCAGCTTCAGATCCATTCCCTGCTAAGTTGACTCGTTCCTATAAAACTAGCCAACAACTTGTTGTTAATACTCCTTATAATAGCGGTCTTATATTATACATCGCTGATCAGATTGGTGGGGCTCTAAATAGCTCTACAAATTTTGGGACTAATGCTTCTGGTTATGCCAATAATGCTTCTACATATGCTTCTGATGCTTTAGTTTATAGAAATACTGCATCTACTGCTGCTTCCAATGCTGCTTCCAATGCCACTACTGCCTCTACTGCTGCTTCCAATGCTGTTTCCAATGCCACTACTGCCTCTACTGCTGCTTCCAATGCTGCTTCCAATGCCACTACTGCCTCTACTGCTGCTTCCAATGCTGCTTCCAATGCCACTACTGCCTCTACTGCTGCTTCCAATGCTGCT
>Ga0214921_10000251_pt1 | contig 106479 bp, 85 predicted proteins | sample LL1505_MetaG_FD_177992 | JGI IMG/M metagenome (GOLD analysis project Ga0214921, IMG submission 177992) | Freshwater microbial communities from Lake Lanier, Atlanta, Georgia, United States - LL-1505 | ecosystem: Environmental > Aquatic > Freshwater > Lake | place: USA: Georgia | collected... | reverse complement strand
GCACTAGTAAAATAACTATAGATCATCTATTACAAGTCGTCGTATATGCTTGGTTGTGGAAAATATTGGTTGCCGATGACCGCAATATACGCATTCTCAATATCAAAACGGGCGAAGTTCTCCAATTAGAAGCTACTATGGACGAATTGACACTCATTGTTGTCGCTCTTTTACAAGGCAAGTATTGTCCCCCAGTTGTAAAAACAGACGAAGAATTCGTCCAAGATTGTCGTAATATGTTCTCATAAATACGTAATTATTCAATTCTACAAAACTCTCTCTATATATGTATTATCTATGGAACATTCTGTTATAATGTATTTACACTTTTTTATGCTATGGATTGTAATAAATATTTATATATTTTATCGGAATATTGCAAATCCACTTTTCGGTCTACATCATTTCTGATTCTGTAACACAATACATTTTCATATTTTTCATTGTTCTCGCCAATATCGTTATGTGACGATACATCTCCAGCTGTGCAATACTCGATTCTGTATTTTGTCGGAGTTATATCAAATATTGGTAGTTGTCTTTTTTGTATCATTTGCATTATCAATACATCATCCATTTCTTCGTATATATTTTCGTGTTGTAAATCTATTGACGATAATACTTCCGCCATATCTTTGGAGAACAATATGAATATTCCACTATAAAAACTATTAAATATTACAAATCCACCCGTGTAATTCGTTTTTGGTATCGTATTGAAATAATCTAACAAGTTTTTACAATTTATAATTGTAGACACATTGGTTCTAATTGCATAATCATATGAATACTTCTCATTTATATAGTTGAGTGCTCGCATTGTTTTCATTATTATACCCGGTTTGAAACTTTCTGTTCCTCTAAAATACAAAAACTCTCCATCTTCTATTATTTCTTCATCCTGGTTCTCCCTAAATGTAATATAAAATACCTTTATATCTTGTGAAAACACACTATAATATGAGTGTGACTTTTGTTTTAATAAGGAATATACATCCAAACTTTCGTTATAAATAGCCAAAATAATTGCTTTATAATGCATTATAGTAACCTAACGCATTCTATTTTTAAATATTATACTCATTATATTATTTGTATTGTGGATTTCCCATATTGTATAAATAACAAATATACGAATAAATAGTTGGAAAAATACTCGGGTTTTCAATATATGGAATATCATTTTTATAACAATAATCACGAACGATATGTTGGATTTGTCGTAATGAACTATGCGGAATATTGGGAAATAAATGATGTTCTATTTGAATATCTAATCCAAAACAAATAAATCGTGTTATTGGGTCATCTGTTCTATAATTCATACTACTTGAAACCTGGTTATACAAAAAGTCATTTTTGTTCTCTGTATTTATCTGAATACATTCATGTTGAATATGAGATAATTGCGCGATGGATAGAAACAATAATCCAGTTGCACCATACAAAATGATTGTATTGATATAAGAAAAATAATACAAAATTATAATAAATGGCACTATATTCCATCGTTTGTGCATGATAGCATTTAATGGTCCTTTACTAAAACCACCTAATATAAACATAACATACGCATAAATATATTGAAACCTATGATGAAAATAATGTATATGGTTGTTTGAATGTCTAAATAGTTGTTTATTCATTTCATAATCATTATCATATATCGTATTTGTAAAACTATGATGTAAATAATTATGTTCGTATTTCCAATCTTCTGTAGTTATAATAGGACACATAACCAAATACGAAATTATACTATTTAGTGTTTGATTTTTGAAACCGGTAAAATGTGATGTTTCATGAAACACTAGTGCTCCATAACCCATATTCATTACGGCCAACAAAATCATCCACCAATATGATAAATTATTTGCATTCAAAAAACAATGCACCCATATTCTCAAATACACTGACAACAAAAATGCGTTGTATGCTATTTCTAAATTAGACCAATATAAAGGGATTTTCTTTTCGTGTATTTTATCATATACCAACCTTTTCAGTTCACAATATTTATCATAGGTATAATTCGTATTATATTGTATAATTATATCATCTGTTAAAGCTACTTCATATTTCGGCAACATCTCTAAAATGTTTTTAGAGTTTTTGTGATAAGCATAAATCATAGGAGTAATATTTATATCTGGTTTCAAATTGTTAAACATATCTATTCCACCAGGATGACGTTCCACGAAATCCGTCAAATCATACAGTTTATCGTGGATTTTATAGCGATATCTAGGTTGTAATTGGTTTGGGGGCATCTTGTTCATATAATAATCAAAGTATTTTATTATATAAACTATTACGATTTGTAATTATACCGAATAACGTATATTGTGCCATATCGTATCTAAATGGCAGTTCAGTGGATCATCCCATCCTCCAAATAAGCCACATACCCTATTTGTATTTACCGAATGAGCAATAGCTAATGGTGCTGATAAATTGCCTATAAATAATTTACACGATGATATGGAAGAACACAATTCGTCAAAATCTTTAATTTGGTAATATTCCACCTGCAACTTTGTTTTTTCACAAAACAAATCATAATCCTTTTTGTTAGATGCAATAAAAATCAAATCATCCTTGTATTTGCTATACATCAAATTGAAATCAAGCAATGGCCATCTATGACTAGATGTATTTAGTAATACTTTGTTACTCCATTTTGGGTCAGTTTTGACGTCAATCCACTTATGTTTTCCCCAATCAACGTTATATTGTCTGCTATAATTATAATGCCAGTTATTATGATTCAAGTTGTGGATATGTCTCCACATAGTTAAGTCTACATCATAATGTTCTCCTGAATATAATTTATACTCATGAATATATTTTTGTTTGCTTATTACGTTATACGTATCTTTGTATGTATTTTCTAAACCATTCCTGAATGTATCTCCCTTGTTTGATATAAGCATTATGCCTTTTCTTCCTGTTTTGTAAAAGTTTTCACATACTACAGAAAGTGACTGAATAAAATCCCCTAATAACCCACCATTGATATACGTTATTGGAATAAATGCAAATATGTTTCTTTCTTGTTCATGTGAAAAAGGGGCTATATAGTTTTGTATATTTATAATGACCGGGTCAGGCAATGACTGTTGTGCAGTTGCATTGCTAATAATTGTTGGATTTTTGAAAATACGCTGTATTGCAGAAATACAATCACACTCAAATGACACTATGTCATACTCAAGCAATACATAGTTTATCTCTGGTATTTTATTGTATATTTCATCCTCTGTTTGAATAACTATTTTGCAATGTGTTGATGCATAACTTTTTTGTTCTCTTATCAAAGATGATGCAGTTAAATTAAACCAATTCTTTATTCGGAACCGTTTTTGATTATATTCAAATATGGTATTTGATACCTTTGCAAACTCAGGATTGTCTATAGTCATACCCTTTACTATATCAGTCATATCCCATATACGTTCATTTACATACATCAACAAATTATAGTAAAAAGCATATTCTACCTTGTATTTATTGCATTCTTGCAATTCATTTATTTCTTTTTTTATTTCCAGTTGTTTTTGTTCATTGGATATTTTTCTTAACTTCAGTTCCAATATAGACAATTTATCTATGGCTTCTCCTATCGATACCTTCACGTTCATATACTTTATACAATTTATATAAAGTATATATTGTTTATTTGCGTAATAATATTTTATTAAAAGTTAATCTCAATTTATCATTACTATATTTGTCTAAAAATTGTGATATATGTTGTTTAGATTTGACCAAACATTCTTGAATTGTTTGTTTATACAAACATATTTCATCTGAATAAATATTTCTGAACATATAACTATCCGAAATGGCTAACGGTTTTTTTACAGAAAGTGCGTAATCGATTGTGCTAGAAATACCTCTACCCATCATTTTATCATATAAAAAAATATTCATATTATTCGAATGTAAAAACTTCAATATATCAGTTGTTGAGAAGAAATTGTGGTATATCATTAGTATTATACCAGGTTTTTTGTTAGTCCGAAAACATAAGTCTCTCATTCTATTAATTCTATGTGGTTCTGGGTCAAAATGTGCAATAGGAATAACAAACTTTATAACTGCATTATCATACTGTTCATTGACCAATCGTACTATTTTATCAAACCCTTTGTTATCAAAGCCAAACCCAAAAGACCCAAAAATTGGAATATTAGTATCAGTATATTTAGAAATAAAATGGTTTATATCACTATTTTCAGTAGGTTTTGAAATAAGTTCTTCTACATTTTCAAAAATTGGTCTAGGTAGTGAAAAACAATTATTTGTTTCAGGAGCATCTGGATCTATATTGCATACAATATCAAATAAATGTCCAGAAGATTCATGTGGAATACCAATATTTTTTACAGTTCTTTGCATATTCGTCTCATTTAACCAAGTCATTGTGGTACAGTGATAATTATAAATAATAGCACTTATATCAGAGTTTTTGAATAAAATATTTAGATATTCTTCGTAGCAATCAATTTCGTTATAAATATACTGGATTTCTGTATCCAATAACAATATATCAATCATACGTTTTCCATATTGATACACACCGCAATTTTCTATTTTGTGATTCAAAAATAAAACTTTCATAATTATATGAATGTAGTGTTTTTATATGTTTTAGCAGTAAAATTAATGAGAGTAGTAAAAGATACAATAATTTATGAGTTTATGTTTGTAAATAATTATGTTATATAGTAGACAAAATAGATATAATTTCATTTGTATTCAAACTTTTAGTTGTTAATACTTTATTTACTATATTCATATCTACTAAATCTGGATGAACATACCAATCTTCAAACGGTTTAAATGAACCATCCCAAAAAAGAGAAACATTTGGAAATACTAAAATATAACCTCTATCGCGTAATATTTTTCTGGAAATAGATTGTGTATCGAAATAATTACCAGTATAAATATCATGTTCAAACGTTATTGTTGCAAATTTGTAAGTGTCAAATATTGTATCATTTAATAACAAAAATGTATCCAATGTGGATTTATTATCCACATCTAAATCTATCTGTAAGTAATCAATATTCTTAGGGAAATTGTTGTTGTCTAAAATATTTTTATAATCTATTTTTCGCGCATCCTCTATTACATATATTGATTTTGACCTATGTGTGTCATATAAAGTTCTGAATGATGTATCATATTCAACCAGCAATCCTGACCAATTATATTTTTTTTCTAAAATATATGTGTTGCTATTCACTTGAGGATGATTTGAACCTATGTCCACAAAATAACCATTCATCTTGTATTTCGTTATTGCTCTAACAAACAAATCTTGTGCAGCTTGACTGTAAGTATTCATAATACGTTAATATAAATATTATCAATATATTTATATTATGATTATAAACTTATATAAATATGAAACATATAACTTTGAATATGAATATATTATTTTTGAATCATAAAAAACAACAATGCGGAGTTTACCAATATGGTAAAAGATTGTTTGATATTTTAACAAAAACACCCAATATGCAATATATTTATAGAGAAATAGAAACATTGGAAGAATATCATTATACTATCAATGAATCAGATAATTACAATGTAATTTTTTACAACTACCACGCTTTCACTATGGCGTGGTTGAATAAAGATACAATACAGAGAAAAATCAAGAATATTGGATTGCAGCACGATTTAGAGGAATATGATTTTTTCGATATAGTTCTAAGATTAGATATAACTCTTCAAGAAAAACCAAATAAATATAATATATTAAGACCCATTTTTGAAAATGTAGAACAAATAATAAGTAATTATCAAATTACAAATACAAGCGTTTCAAACTTTATAAATTATAATGAACCAAATACTCCTATTATAGGATCATTTGGCTTTGGGTTTCAACATAAAAACTTTGACAAGGTAGTGGAATTAGTGAATAATCAATATGAAAATGCCATTGTAAAATTGCTGATTCCTTCTGCTGATTTTGGACCAAATCATACACAAATAGCAAAACTTATCTCTTTTGTAAGAACTAAAATTACAAAACCAGGTATAAAATTACTTACATTTCACGAGTTTGTTACAAATGAAGAAATATTGTTGTTTTTAAAATCAAACACGATTAATTTATTTTTGTATGACCCTTATACTGATCTACTCAAAAACGCCGGATTATCAAGTGTGACAGATTATGCAATATCTGCAAAAAAACCATTTGGTATATCACACTGCTGCATGTTTAGACATATTTATTCTGATGATATTTGTGTATATAAAAAATCCATTGCAGAAATTATAGGAGTTGGTAGTAGTGTTTGTGAAAAGTTTTTGATAAAGTTTAGTAATAACAAATTGATGACACAAGTTGAAAATATCATCAAAAATACTAAAACACTCGGTATTATACCCCTAGGAGGAAATTCTACAAGGATGAAAAACATACCAAAATATTTATTACCGTGTAAAATTGGAAGTTCATTGTTAGATAATACGATTGATACTTTTCATAAAAACACAATTTTTGATATTGTCGCAGGTGTTTCTAAAAGCAATTCAGTTATACTAGAACAAAACCACAAAATACATAAAATAGTATTAGAAACAAAAACAATGGCAGAAACAGTTTATAAAGTAATAAATTCAAACCCCATTTACGAAGACAATTATAAAAACGTATTAATAATGCCAGATACTTATTTTGTATTGAACGAAGAATTATCTGAAATGAAAAGTATGTTAAACACTAATTACAATATAGTTGTTATAGTATGGAAAATAAAAGATTATCAGATTGGGAAAGTAGGACAATGTCGTGTTGAAAACAACGAAGTGGTTGATGTTATAGATAAAGACCCTCATTGTGATTATCCTTATTTTTGGGGATGTATTGGATGGAACTCAAATATGAATCAATATATTAATCCAGAATGGGAAACTATTGGAGACTTAATCAAACAATCTATAGAAATGAATATGAAAGTTGGCTGTATTGTATCAGAAGGATGTTATTATGATTGTGGAACCTTCGAAGAATATTTTAAAATGATTAAAACCGAATTATAATAATAATTATTAATGTGTATAAATATTATTATATATAATTATAACATGACTAAGAAGAAAATTGCCATATTGTATTCAGGTCAAATGCGATCAAATAGTTTATCAGACAGTTATACAAATGATAATATTATTTTAGATGAAACAAAAAAGTTTTTTTTAAATAAACAATTTTATGAAAAATATGATTATGATGTATTTTTTTCAGTAGATGATATCAATATTGAAAAGACAAAACAATTTTTTGGAGAACATTTAAAAAATATACATATTACTGAAACAAATTGGGTTATGACTCCAATACAGTATAACTTTGCAAATTATCAAGAAATATATGATAAATATATGCAAATTGATTTTCAAAATTGTATAAATCATAGTCATGCAGTTTACCAATATTATAGATTATATTGTGCGTATAAATTGGCAAAAGATTATGAAAGTAAAAAAAATAATATATATGATTATTATGTGCGAATACGACCTGATATCCGTTTAATGCAAGATACAAATGTATTATTTGATATTATTGAAACAAGTTCTAAAGAAATTATAATGGAACATGAACAACTATGTATTATATCTAATAAGTATGAAAACTTCTTTGATTTTGTTTATTATTATGGATTTTCTACAAATCCAGTAGATTTATATAGTTATATATACAATCATTATACAAAAGGCAGAGGCATGGCTGAAGACATAATATCACGGTTTGCTCCAGAAAGACAAATACTCGATTACGTATTTATGATTATTAGACAAAAACATGATAACTTTACTGATGTATTTTTAGGTATTACATACCCCAGTTTTAATTTACTATATAGAGGAAATGGGTCATATGGTTATGTTACATATGAAGAATATCAAGCAAATGGACCATATCATAGTATAGATTACATCATGAAACAAATATAACTGATGGTGCTTTATCCAAATAATATAATATATATAATAGTATAAACTTTATATATTATATTTATATCGCCTAAGATTTGAATGTCTAAATGGGTTTTCCATAACTAGTAACACCAAGTAAAACATTATTTATTGATTTTGTAGGTGTCCATCCTAATCTTAATAGCTTTGAAGGATATCCTTGTATATTTGTGGGTAAAGCGTCAAATCCTAAATATTTGTTCTCCATTACAACCACTATTGTATCTGTCCCCTGTTTATACAAAATATTTTCACGTTGTTCCAATTCTATACCAGCATTTGCATATAGTTGCAATACTAAATCATACACTTTATGACTTTCCGTGTTACATATCAAATAATCTTCTCCTTTTTCTTGTGAAATTATTAAATGAATGGCATTTGCTACATCTGATGCGTGCAATATATTTCTATAAGAACTTAAATCTCCTACAATAAGGGGAGTTATATGGTTATTGGCTTTACAGTCTTGTATATGTTTTGCTACTTTATTCAATAAAAAATGCGGTTTTTTAAGAGGCGACTCTGTTGTAAAAATAACACCATTTGAAAATGGTAAATTATATGTTTCCCTATAAAACTTTACCATATTGTGTCCCATCGTTTTTGCTATAGAATATGGATGTGAATGATACATATTCGTATCATCTTCTGATACTGTATAGTCTACATGCCCTTTGTATATTTCACTGCTCGATGCATTAAATAGTTTTGTATTCCATCCTTGTTTATGGATTATATCGCACAACTTTACAGTTAGCAATCCATTTGACATGATTGTTTCCATGGGATTATTATATGCATATTGAGAACTTGATATAGATGCCATATGAACTATTACATCTGGCTTTATGGTTTCTAACGTAGTTTGTAATCTAGTATCGTCATTCATATCTAAACAAAACTTCGTGATATTTTTTTCGTGAGTAAAGTCTGAGGTGCGTGTTATACCATACAAATTATAATCAGTAAATCGCTCTTTAATATAGTGTGAAATCATTCCATCACAGCCGGTTAGTAACAATTTCGGTTTAGACCCAACTACTTCAAACTGTGGGAACGGGAATATAAATTGGCCACCATTTTCCAAAAACGTATTCTCTCGAACAATGATTTCATCTCTGAAATGCCATGGTAATACAAACAAATAATCGGGCGGGTTCTCTCTCATTTTTTCCTCGCTTATTATTTCTATTCCAGTAGATGTCATTTTACCGATTTTATTCGGATTTCGTTCTACCGCGTATTTCATATACGTTTCATCCAACTTCGCATACTGCAATAAACAATTTCCTTTGGTAGATGCGCCATAGATATACACACTTTTACCATTTGCTATGACAGTTTCGATGAAATTACGCAGTTTTTTCACTTCATTATTTACGTTCTCCATAAACTTTCTATACAAGTCTAATTTCATTATACCATATTCATTTTCTTCTACTAAAATCGCATTCACTAATGCAGTATTGGCAATATGCGCGCTAGATGTTTGCTTTGCGAAATATACACGAAAACTTCCACCATTTGAATCATTGAACTTTACATCTATAATGGAAAACCCTGCTCTATCTGCTATGTCTTTTACTTGATGTAAAGAGTAATATTCCAGATGCTCGTGACATATCGTATCTATGCTATTTGTTTTAATCATTGTCGGCAAATAGCTTTGTTCACACGTCCATATACCATCATCGTGTAATATGGAATGTATGTCTTTTGCAAATTGCACCGGGTCCGGTAAATCGTAAAACATACAAATAGAACTTACCATTTTTGGCTTTATATCACCAAATGTATTTGTAAAGTTCTCATAAGTAAAATAGGTTGGCAATAATTCTACTTCGCCATAATAATCCGCAAATTGTTTTCCAGTAGGATCCACCCCAATTCGTCTAATAGTATTTGAGTAATATTGCAACATGGTTGAATCGTTACTACCTATATCTACTATAACATCGCCTTGCGATAACTGTATTTTTGACAGTATTTCTTCTTGATATAGTTTCAAATGTGTCCTCATTGTGTTACTTATTCCTGAACGGTAGCCATACTCATATTCATACAGTTCATTACTATCTGTTGTTTCTCGTAATTGAACTAATCCACAGCTTTCACACATACACAAAGTAATAGATGTTTTCGGAGTTGAAAAATCTCCATAAACCGGAAATCTGGATGTAATATACTGTTCTCCCAAACTTATTATGTCTGTTGTATTATTATTTTTACATAATCTGCATTGTTGTATATTGATCATGATAATTCAGTATAACAATACGCGAAGTATTCTTTATATTTTACTTTGCAATAATAATATTATCCTTCTACATATCCCCCGCACACCGATATATTTCCACATACTCCCATTTCTCGCGTATCAATTACCAGGTTCTCTTTTTGGTCCTCCAATTCTCGTAAAAACATTGCGAATATATTTTCATAGCCATAGCAATTGACAAAATAATGATTCGCATTCTGTAAAAATGCATACCATTTCAGAGATACACTTTTTGACATTTTATAAAGTATAGTTGATGCACATTCTTTGTCACAATAATATTGCACCATAGTGTTATTATTGTTATTGTATTTGCAATAAGAGAACTTGTCATTTAGTCTATAACGACCACTTAGTTTGTATAGTGTGTCATACTCTATTTTATTTGACAACAGGTAGTCTAATGCATACATAGTCATTGTCCCTTCTCCCATAGATTTGGAATGTGAATGTATTTTTTCGATATAAGATTTGTCTGGCAACTCATACAAATTAATAAATATATCCGTATTTTCCACAAAATATGCGTTCTCTTCTTCCGTTAAAGGAGAACATTCAATAACCAGTATTTTGTTATTAGGAATACGACTTCTTACAGATTCAATAGTCGTTTTTGTTTGTTCAAATCGTTCTTGTTTTGTATATACACTTCGCACTGCATGATACGATAATGGTTTGTTTGGTGTATCTATGATAGATGGTATTACTATTATGTTTTTTTTGGAACAGTTCTCCACATCCATTGTAATTTGTTGTTGATAATAATCCATTTGGAGTTTTGTGTAATAGTCGGCGTTATGGATTGGAAAGCTTGTATAATCTAACTTGGATATATCCAATTCATCCCAAGACCCTAATACTACCATTGGTATATTCAACTGAGTTCTCAAAATATCTATATGAGAACTTTGCAATACGATTGGAATACACTTCAAATATAGAGATTCCCATAATCTATGTGTATCTACTCCATTACCTTCCGGACATATACAAAACTCATATTGTGAGAGGATTTTATGATATTCATCCGATGAAACCGGGGGATCTGGCGTTAGTTTATGTAGCAATTTGTTATAGCAATCTTGTCGTTTTTCTACATTTGTCGATATGTTAAAGTTGAAATATACGGCTTTTGTCTTTGTAGTATTCAGGTTCTCCATTATTCTGTCTGTATTTCCATGAGGCCATTGATTATTTGCCATACCTATTGGTAAAACCCGTAGTTTTTCGTGATATACAATTGCATTTTGAGCATACCAACGGACGATTATTGACTGCGCCAATAAATACTTTGTAGTTTCGTTGGGTTCTACTATACCATCACTGTTGTGGGTTATCAAAACAAACGGGTTTTTAAAATACTTTATTATTTGTGCAAAATCGGCTAATCTATGTGTATAACAAAATACTGTCGATGGATTATTATACTTATTATCCTTCGATAATAAATTATCTCCGGATAATCCTCGAACACCTACGCTCGTTCCGAGCTCCGGCGTTCTCGCATTTATTATACTATTTATATTGCAATGTTTCGCTGGTTCTCCTGCTATTAATGGATTATACTGGAAATCTTCTGGGTATCCAAAATATACATCCGCCAATTGCTGTAATCGTTCGCCTTTTATTATTTGTGTGGCACAAAACATTCTATAACAATAAGCATTTACACCCTTTAATTATTTTTAAATATGATTAATATATAGAAACAAATGGATACTTCAAAAATGAATAAAACACAACTATTGGATAAATGTAAAGAACTTAAAATTATAAAATGTAATTCAAAAAGTAAAACAAGAATAGAAATGTTGAAAATTATGAACAATTGGAAAAGAATGTAGAAAATGCTATAGAAAAAGTAAACCTGAAAATTATAAAAATTATTTTTAACACGCATATGGAATGAAAAAAAATAGAATTTATAAGGAAACCATCTACGAGAAAAAGGAAATTAAAAAATTATAAATAATATACTTAAAATTTATTTGTTATTAAGTATATTTAAGATGCCTATAAGATTAAAGAGTGAATTATACAAAAAAGAACAAGAAGAAATAATAAAAAAAATTATAAATATATTAGATTTAACCAATAAGAATACATATACACTTTATTAATTAGATAAAAATGCAGAAATACAAAATAAAATCATGAAACTTATACCTGAAATAAGAAAATGGTTTTCTTTTAATGGATTAAAAGCAGTTGGATAACCAAGTAAAATAAAAAGACCTTGGTTATCAATCATTAAACAATTAACCAAGCCAAACTATACTATTGAAAGTAAAGATTTTCAATTTACAGAAAACGGAAAATATATTAGAACACATGTTTATACATTTACACAAATCTAATTTTCCTCGTGTTCCCATAGTTCCGTATCCTCATTATATACCATTCTATTTGCAGCATTTGATTTTGTATAAATTGTAGCACCACCTGGATTATGGAAAGCATCTCTTAAACTTCTTGGTTTTGGATTTTCAACTGGAACATTTACATAAACTGTATCTTTTTTGTTTTTCAATTCATTTTCTATATTTTTATTTTTTTCTTTTAATCTATTTATTTCTTCCTTTAATTTTTCATTATCTTTTAATGTGTCAAAATAAGCAGTTTGAATATTTTTAATTTTATTTTCCATTTCTGTTAATTGCGTTTCAAGTAGTTCATTCTTATTAAGTGAAAATTCTAATTGTGTTTTTGTATCTTTTGCATTTTTTTGTGGATTATTTGATAATTCTTTTAGACTGGTTTTGAGTTGTTTTATTGTGTTTAATACAATCTCCCAATGATAATAATATAGGTAGTGTTGGTTGTTACAATTTGTAGTTATTAATGTTTTTAGCATTTCAATCAAATAATTAGGTATAGGAATATTGTCTTCTATTAATAGTTGTCTTTCCGGTTGGCAAAAATGTGTTCCTTGATTTGGAATACTGGTTGAACGCTGTGTGGTTATTTCAATATTTCCGTGCTTATGTATTTTAAACCAATACGTTACCCAACTAGTTGCACCTTGATTACAATTGTGATCATTGGGCATATTAGGTGTTTCATAATCAATAACATATTCACTCATCTTAGTTATATTATATAATATATTTGTCTTTATATAATATCTATTTAGTTTATTTCTTACGTTTATTATCCATTAAACAGCATCTTTGGTCTCGTGTTCCATTTTTATTACAAAATTGAGGGTCTTTGTATCTCTTATCTTTATCACCATTTTGTTTGGTTGGCATATGTAAATCACTTGTTCCACGCGTTGATGTAGGCATTTTGATACATTTATTCGCAAATTGTATTTATATTATTTCAATATATCATTTATTCAGAAAAGCCGGTTTTCAAACCTATTTGGTTGATGAGTTTATAACCAGTTGTAAATGTTCCAAATGTGAAATAGGTATTTGTGCGAAGAATATGGTAATGGAAAATCCAAGACCATACAAAACAGGAAACATTCTCATCCATGGACTGATTTGTTGTAAGAACGGATGCGGGTATTGGAATAGAGATGCGAATGGTGCTACAAATATTTATAAAATTGCTTATAATGCGATAAATAATAAAGAAAGACCTAATTATTTATCAAGAAGCAATAACTCATCAGGGTTTTTAGAAGAATTCCCAAAATCAAAATTTACATGCCTTGAAATAGGCAAACCTTGAAGTTTCCTTTCATTTTATACCGAAAGGTGCGGTTTTAAATCTTCAAGGGTGTAAATATATTTATATGAATACTTTACACCTTTGGACATTTAAAACGCCGATTTAATTATAAAACAAGTTATTTAAAGATAATTGGTATATTCAGTTATTAAATGAATAGTAACAGCGAAACTGATTTTGAGTTCATTCGCACAAAAACTGTTGCGGAATTAAAAGATATTTGCAGAATAAATAATGTTAGTGGATTTAGTAAATTAAAAAAAGATGAATTATGCGATTTATTAATATCTTATTACAAAACAAATCCAGAACAATTAAAAAAAGACTTACAAATAGAAGAAACAAATAATCAAAATAATGCAAATTTAGTTCATTTAGCAGTTGAACCCCAACAATCAATTCCACAGATGGTTCCAATTTATATACAAGGTCCTGTTCAAGAAGTTGTTAAAAAAGTAATTGTGCAACATGTGCGTGCTCCTACTGTAACAACCCCACCCTCTAAAAATCAACCACAAAAAAATACGACAAATATTCAAAAAGCAACCAAAGAACCCAAAGCGCCGAAAGCACCCAAAGCACCCAAAGCCACCAAAGCACCCAAAGCCACCAAAGCGCCGAAAGAACCCAAAGCACCCAAAGCGCCGAAAGCACCCAAAGCCACCAAAGCGCCCAAAGCGCCGAAAGCACCGAAAGCACCCAAAGCACCCAAAGCGCCGAAAGAACCCAAAGCACCTAAAGCGCCGAAGGCACCAAAAGCACCGAAAGCGCCGAAAGCACCTAAAGCGCCGAAGGCACCAAAAGCACCGAAAGCGCCGAAAGCACCTAAAGCGCCGAAAGCACCTAAAGCGCCGAAAGCACCTAAAGCACCGAAAGCGCCCAAAGCACCGAAAGCACCGAAAGCGCCCAAAGCACCGAAAGCACCGAAGATTAACAATACTAAAAATAAAAAAAAATAAAAATAGTGTTTTAAATGTCCAAAGGTGTATAAAGATATAATACGTTTATAAATATATAATACGAATATGCACTTAGTTCTCACTTGTATAAACAATTTCCAAGAATACATTTTGACAAATATAAAACAACTCATCCGACTAGGACATAATACATCTATATATGTTATTACAAACTGCGAGTTTTTTGAAAAGTTCTCCGAATATTTGGAGAACATTTACCTTATTGCTATAGAAGAATTGTCGGATTCCTATAATTATAATCAAAATACACAGCTAGACAATCAGTTTCGCGGCGGTTTTTGGGCCCTTACTTCTGCCCGGTTTTTTTATTTATACGAGTTTATGCGCTCTAGAGATATAGAAAATGTTGTGCATTTGGAGAACGATGTTCTCATTTATTATAATATTGATGTGTTAGATAGAGTGGTCGATAAAACAAAAATATACTTACCGTTTGATACATTTACTCGTAATATCGCAAGTATAATGTTTATTCCAAACCACTCAGTATTCAAGACAGTCTTAGATAAATACGACTTTGCGAAAAATGATATGGAGAACTTTTCTATTATACAATCTCAAACAGGTCTTATTGAGAACTTTCCTATTTTTATAAATGACCCAAATGGTTCGCCTGAATATCAATTTGTAACTAGAGGATATGAAAACTTTCATATGATTTTTGATGCTGCCGCTATGGGACAATATTTAGGCGGGGTTGATCCACGTAATATTCCCGGCGATACCACTGGATTTGTAAATGAAACATGTATTATTAAATACAATCATTACCGATTTGTATGGAATGAAATAGACGATATAAAATGTCCATTCATTGTTGTTGAAGATGCTGAGGGAAACAATTGTAGTTATCCTATATTCAATTTACATATTCATTCTAAAAATCTGGAGAACTTTATATAAAGGTCTCGTAAAACGTTTAAATACTGTATCTTACTATAACATACAATGACTATAGGTATTGTTATTACCAGGCATGTGAGATGCCAAAAAACAAATGAAATATGGAATGAGTGCTATAGATGTATTCGCAAATGGTATCCCAATAATATCGTTATGATTATAGATGATGCAAGCAATTATGAATATGTATCCAGTGATAATAACCTAGTTAATTGCTTTGTTATACAAAGCGAGTTCCCCGGTGCTGGAGAACTTCTCGGATATTATTATTTCCATAAATATCATCTATTTGACACGGCTATTGTTATACACGACTCTTCATTTCTGAATGGACAATTGCCCATTGATAATATCAATACCGCGCGATTTATATGGCATTTCTCGCACGAATGGAACAATCCATCGGCAGAACTTGAATTATTACAAGTATTAAATAATACTGAATTATTGACAAATGTTTATAATGACACCAATTTATGGAAAGGTTCTTTTGGAACTCAATCCGTTATTACATATACATTTTTAGACGCTATAGTGCAAAAATATAATTTATTCAATTTGTTTCAATTAATAAAAGACCGCAATCATCGATGTTACTTGGAAAGAATATTTGGATTGGTTTGTTGTGTAGAAGACCCTCTTATAAATGAAAACCCATCTATCATGGGATTAATACACGATTGTGAAGATTTTGGGACAGTTTCATTTGAAAGATATAAAACGTGTTTTCATTGGTATTCACATCTAACTATTATAAAAACTTGGATTGGAAGATAGTGATTTACTAGTAATAATTAATAAATAATTATATAAATACTTGATTATAGTTATATGATTGATATATAATAATGAGAACATTTGCTTTACCAGATAGTAAAAACATCCCACTAGATTACAAATTGGACCAAATTATTCAGAAATCTAGCGGGTTCTTCATTGAATTGGGTGCAAACGACGGTATAACACAAAGTAATACAGCCTTTTTTGAGTTTTACCGTGGATGGAAAGGCTTATTGATTGAACCATCGCGGGAAAAATACGAGCAATGTATTGTAAATCGCCCTAGTAGCATCGTGCAAAACTATGCGTGTGTAGATAGTAGTTATCAACTAGACCATATTTTTGGCGATTTTGATGGTGGTCTCATGTCATCGGTTAACGGTTCTCGTTTGAACTCGTCTCAACTAGTGCAAGTTAGCACGATTACTTTGGAAAAACTATTAGACAAATATGCCGCCCCGGGTCAAATCATAGATTTACTATCTTTGGATACCGAAGGATATGAGCTTCCTATTCTAAAAGGGTTGAACTTGGATAAATATAGACCCAGATATATGCTTATTGAAATATATACCAAAGATTTCAGTGAAATAGTGTCCTTTCTTTTGAGCCATAACTATGTATTACATTCCAATTTTTCTAATTATAGCGTTGCTACCAATCCCCACTGGGATGGAACGCACAATGATTATTTATTTATTGATAAAAATATATAAACCCACATTATTAGCATATTTATTATACGAATAATGCAATTTGATATTGTCATCCCGGTTGGTCCCAATGATATTGGGTTAGTGAATACAGTTGTCCAATATACAAAACAAAACGTTGTTGGTTTCCGTAACATATATCTAGTTTCATACGACGATACCTTAGTCATAGATGGGTGTATTACAATAAGTGAGAACATGTATCCGTTTTCTAAAGTCGATATATGCGCAATTATGGGACCGCAATGCCGGCAAAATTGGTACTTACAACAATTGCTCAAACTGTATGCAGTTTTTATTATACCTGATATACTGAATAATGTTCTCATTATTGACAGCGATACGTTCTTTTTGAAACCTACGCAGTTTTTTGACAACGAAGTGGGGCTATATTTTTATATGAATGAACATCATATACCTTATTTTGCGCATATGAACCGCCTGCATCCTAGTTTGGAACGTGTCGTGGAGAACAAATCCGGTATTTGTCACCATATGATGCTTCAAAAACCATATTTGGTGGAATTATTTGAGATGGTTAAAACCCATCATAATATGGATTTTTGGAAAGCCTTTTTGAACTGTGTTGTGGAATATAACACATCCGGGGCAAGTGAATATGAAATCTATTTCAACTTTATGATGAAATACCATCCAGATAAAATACAATTGAGAGAACTTCGTCATAGAGATATACAACGATTTGAAGAAATCCACACCGATTCATATGACTATGTATCTTATCATTGGCACGGTAGATATTAGCGCAATAGTTTCATAAACTGGTTCTCACACTTTTCCATAGTTAAGTTTGAGAGAACATATTCGCGCGGTGTAAAATGCCGCAATTTCGCCATAAAAAGCCTATATGCATAATCAAAATGTTCTCGTCTATAGAATATTTCTCCGCATCGGCTATCCCAGTATGGAATTGTTGTCGCAGGAATATCCGCATAATTCGGTCCGTTTTCCTGATTCATAGACAATACATCCCATACAAGCAATGGAACATTACAGGAAAGGGCTTCTTCCAGTGCGAAACCTTGGCTTTCATGACGGCCTACCCATATACCATATTTCGCGTTTTTCAATAGTTCTCTATATTCTTGCTCTTTATATCGGTAGTCATACGAAATCAGTGTATAAGATATATCCATTTCTTTCAATTTGTCTTTTATAAATAGTAAATCATCCGGTCCGCGGGTTTTGTAATATACGAATACTTCGGTTCTCTCTTCAATTGGTTTTATTTCATTGAAACTCATTGTATCGACACCAAATGGAACTGGACGAATATCTATATCTCTACATAATGGATTGATTAGCCATACATCAGCCGCCCACTTGCTCGGTTGAATATACACGGTATTCGGACCTTTAATCCACCGAAGATTTTCTTCCGGAAATACACTGAAATGTGGGCCAAAAATGAACCGGGTATTCGGGTATTTGGATACGTCTATAGGGTAGGTTGGGCTATAGACTGCATCGTAGTCGTTTAAATTGAAACGTTGTAACTCCTCGGGACTATAAAATGGCATGATTTCCAGAGATTCATATGCATACAAAGCCGCGCGGTTTTTATGATGAAAATCTCTGTCCAACAATAATATTTTTTTCATTATTTGTGGGTAATCTATGTTTATATTTATATCGTTATTTTGCCATATAAATATAAAAAGTTCTCCTATTGGATGTTATTAGTATGTTGAAAATTATTCACGGTGAAGGGTTTTTTAGTTGTTGTTCTGTGATTCTTAGTGATATAGTATTGTATATGAATCAGCATGGACGACTACCTAATGGAATAGATTCATCTGATTTGTTTAAAATGTATAAACCAAATGGAGAACTACGTGATATAACCTATGATTATTTTGACCATTATGACAAGCATCCTGAACCAGTCCCGTATACTAGTCATATAAATTATGATTGGGGATGGCAATTCTGGTATTATTCTCACTTAGACTTCAGTAAAATCATTCCACTAGTGCGGAAATATTTTTCGCCAAATCAAGAAATACTCAGTATTGTTGCAAAAATGGAAGAAAAATACGGGCTTTCTGCAGAGAACTATGACAATATTTGCGTGCTTTTTTACAGGGGGAATGATAAACAGCGTGAAACCCCGCTATGCAAATACGAAGATATTATTGAAAAATCCATAGAAATAGGTGGAAAAAACCCGGGGGTGCGGTATTTAGTACAAAGCGACGAAACCGAGTTTATAGAAGAATTGGCTGCATTGTATCCCAATCATATTCTTTTTAAAGATGAAATACGACATATGAAAAAGTGCGATAATACAGTAGATAAAGTGTTTCCTCAAAGCAACTATGAGTTCTCTAAATATTTCTTAGCCATTGTCATTATTATGTCCAAATGCAAACACGTGATATGCGGTTCTGGTAATATATCCATGTGGATTGCCTTTTTCAGAGGTAATGTAGAGAACTTTCATCAGTATTTTGATGGGAAATGGGTATAAGACTGCATATATAGTGTCATTATATATTTCCATAGTAATAAAAATGATTTATGGTGTATGCGCGTTTTATGCACGTTTTTTTGTTTGAAAAAGGGGAGCTTGGCGAAAAATGGACATTCTTAACTATGTCCATTTTTCAATATAGGCCATAGAATCTTTAAAAAAACGTGCGTAAGACTGACATGGTAATAAACCCAAAAAAATACGTTTTAAAATGACTGCATAAAAAAAATTATATTTTGCGTAAAACCATTTAGGCATTTTTCTTGTTATCATCTATAGGATAACGGATGATAACGAATGATAACGGAAAAATGCCGAAAAATGCCAAAATATTTTGGTGTGAAAATTGTGATTACAAATGCAGTAAGCAAAGTAATTATAATTCTCATATTTTGACTCGGAAGCATCAGAGGATAACGGATGATAACGAAAAAATGCCAAAAAATGCCAAAAAATGCCAAAGCACATTATCGTGTCATTGTGGAAAATTGTATCAATTTATGTCAGGTCTGAGCAGACACAAGAAAACATGTAAAGTAGTTCAAGAAGCAAAGCAAAATAGTATTGGAATATCTATAGATTCATTAACAAATGCAGTGGTTTCGCCATATGCAAATACTCATATAATAGTTCCGCCATACAATCCACATCCGGAAATACAACCATCGGAATCAACCAAACTGATATTGGAGCTAATGCGCGATAATCAAGAGTTCAAAAACTTATTAATAGAACAAAATAAAATAATGTTGGAATTAGTCCAAAAGACACAATCGGTTAGCACATACCACGCAACAAACTCAAATCATTCAAACACCAATTCCAATAACAAACAGTTTAATATACAGTTTTTCTTGAATGAACAGTGTAAAAATGCAATCAATTTATCTGATTTTGTGGAAAACTTGCAACTCAATTTTGATGATTTGGAGAACGTAGCTGATAGAGGTTATGTGGATGGTATAACACAAATATTCATGAATGGTCTCAAAGAATTAGATATATACACACGACCCGTGCATTGCACCGATGTAAAACGGGAAACAGTGCATGTTAGAGAGAACAATATATGGATAAAAGATACACCGGATCAAGCCAAAATAAAGGCTGCAATACGGCGTATTGCGTTTCGCAATGTGCAACAAATAAGTAAATGGAATAAAGAGCATCCAGAATATAAAATATTAGACTCGAATGATTTCAAACGGTCGTTTCAAATAATGAAACAGTCCTTAGGAAATACCATTCCAGGTGGTGTGGAAAAAAACAACGACAGAATCGCAAAAAATCTATTGAAATCCGTTTATTTGGATAAAAAAGAAGCGCTCTCATTGGAAATGTGAAAACGAACTTAGGTGTTTGAATATTCACAGGATAAAAGTATTTCATTTTATAGAAGTATAATATGAAATGAAATTGCGATAACGATAATAACAAATATGTTCATCCATACATAGCTCGCATCTCGGAGTATGTCATTTTTCTACCCATAGTTTGTTCAAATTCGTTAGCACCCTGAGACATTATAGAAACCAATTTGTTGCCAAAATCAGAACCTTGATTTTGCACGAACCCTATTTTTGAAATGGGGTCCGTGGTTGCAACAGGAGACATTAGTTCTGCTACTTTTTGTGCGGTTTTTTTTTCAATGGATTCCATAACAGCATTTGTTTTTGGGTCACTAGATAAAGGTACAGTTTTCGAAGAATGAGGCGAAACAATAGGGTTCATGATGAATAATTATATGTAGTTGTCCTTATAATACATATAATATTGTTTCTATATAGTTTCAATTTTATTTCATGTATTTATGCATATATTTTACCAGAACGAGTAGTCATTCCAGATGATTTATAGCTATATGTTCCATTTCCCAGTTTGTTTTTATTACGAAGCCATTCGGCACTGGATTCGTCAAAATCAAATACTGGGGCGGATTGTCTTGTCTGTGAACGGGTAACTGGCGATGATGGTTGTTTGTCCGCCTTAACAGATACGGCTTTCTTAACAAGAGATTGTGTTTTTAACAGATTGGTTTGACTGCGAGTTTGCATTGGGTTGATATAATATACTGTAATATATATTTAAGTTGTTTTTATAAACTATTTTCTACTACTTTATTGATATGATTATCTAATATTTTGTAAAATTGTTCGTATGTCAAATTGGATAATAATTTATCGTGATCCATTGTAATAGAACATCCGCCCGTTTCTATTATAGAAACATCAAACTTACGAATACCATTGCGAAAACAATACCTCAAAATGTCTTCCAAGTTTTTTAAATTATGTTTAGATACGTGCAAATGTAATGAAATCTTTGAAAATGGAACCCCAAAATAATTGATAGTTTCTACAATATAAACAAAATCATCATATAACAAGGTCCCGCACGTATCAGACAAACATAATTCATCAAAAGAAAATGCAGTTTCATATTTCACTATTTCATTTATTACAAAATCAACGTCTAGTTTTCCAGAAATAGGACATTCATTGATACACGAAATATATAGTTTTTTTACATATTTGTCATAATTCGGTTGAGTTTTCAGTATATCAAACATTTGTTTAAAATCGGATTTTACTTGCGGTAATGTCATATTTGTATTTTTTACTTGAAAAACATTCGAGACGGAAGTAATAAAAGACAAATGTGTCATACCATAATTAATTGCTAATTGGAGTTTTGAAATAGATGGAATGAGAATATATACACATGTATTATGTTCGGTAAGTTCATTGTTCAAATAAGATTGGGCATAGGTATGTATATCTTTTGTATCGGCCATTATAGGCAACAATTTATAAGAACATAGAGAACCGATTTCAATAGATTGTGGATGATAAGTGGATTGAATTGTATTAAATGTTTCATATTTCTTTGAAGTAGGCCAATCTTGAACATTAGCGCCTTGTAGTCCATCTCTAAGAGACACGTCAAACAAAATAGGTGAAATCTTTGAATATATTTCTTTGTGTTTGAGAGACTTAGAAATAATATTGCGTATATGGCGAGAACAATGTTGCATTTTATAAATATATAAATATGTATTTATATTATTGTGAATAGTTTTACTTATCTGATACTAGTTCATATAATCTTCAATATCATTTACGGATTTTGAATGTTTTTATTTTGCAAACTTAGTATGGTTTCCATATCTGATAATCTTTTTTCTTGCAGTTGTATTGTTTTTTCTAACTCCTCTACTCTGGTTTTCAAGTTGCGCATAGCAGACGCATAGACCGGTATCATCAAATCATATTGAATTGATTTCGGGACACCTTGTTCATCACGTATTACAAAATAGCTGCCCCATTCATTTTCTGCCATCTCTTCTGCTATAAACCCTATATGAGTAGATTGAAGTTCTCCATCAAATGGTGATATGGGATTATATGTAACTGGTCGAACATCTAATATTGATATATCATCTGGTAATGTTTCAATGTTTGCTTTTTGCGTTTTCGTAGATGTGGATGCAAATAATTGCCATTTGAAAATACCAGATATATTCGTATATGCCATTCGGACGGAATATGAGTTCAACGTAGTAGCCAGTTGTGGTAATTTTGCATATACGATACTATTTGACAAATCACCCATATTTCCTAAAAAAACATTACCGGTAATAGTTATATCACCAAATATGCTAGTATTTTTTGATATAATTACATTTCCAGATATATCTAAATTATCACTTACTGCAAATTTGTCTATTGCATATGATATAGTATTATTTCCAGATGTGCTAAAAAATAAATTGTCTATTTTTAGGTTATCATTTATTACGAATCCAGTGGACGTTCCGGTTGATTCATACATGATAACATTTGATGGGTCGGCACCTGCAAATGTGATAGAATTACCTACTATAATATTATCATTTAAACTTATAACATATGTATCTGGTGGATTTAATTGCACATTTACTTGGTTTGGTGTAGGTAAAATCAATGCTGGTGGCCCAGTATTGTCCACATTTATTATATATTGTTTTTGTATTCCATATGGAAAATTATTGGAAATGTTATTTATTGCTTTGATTATTATTACCCCGGTTGTAATGTCATATTTATCGACTACGCCGTAAAACCATTTGATATTATTTTCAGATGGTAATAATACAACTTGACATTTGATTTTCATCCCGGGTAAATATGCCAAGTTTTTATCTATAACTACACCAATTACACCATTTTCAAATAATATATTATTGTAAAAAGTTTCTACAAAATAGGAAATATATTTATCACCAGCTGGTCCGGTTGGACCTATAAAAAACTCACAGTTATTTGTTCCACATCCAGTGGCAGATACTCCACCATCATACAATGGACCGGGGCTCATTATACATTGTGCATTGCAACTATTTGATATGTTATTAATAGTGTATAATCGTTTTGATGCAATATAATCATTATATGATGTCATTTATATACAATTGTATTATTTTAATATATCTAGCATTTTACTAAATATATTATTCATTTAGAGATTTTTTTCTTAGTAGTTAGTATACTAAAAAATGCCATATATTATGCGTAAAGTCAAAAATAAAACTTGTTATAGAGTTAGTAAAAAATCAAATAGAAAATCAAATAAAAAATCAAAAAAGGTATTTTCTAAATGTGCTACTCGCAAAAATGCTATAAAACAAATGCGTTTATTGCGCGCATTAGAATATAATCGCAATTTTACATACAAAAAACGGAACTAATAATTACAGTTTCCAATCATAATTTTCTATTTCTATTGCACCTGTTTTTGTTTTCGGTTTTATCAAATATTTTTCATCAATAAATACACATATAATATCTTTAAACACATTATAATCTATTTTACTAGCCAAGTTCTCATTGTCTTTCTTGAATTGGGCCCATACAACGTTTGATTTTATTTTACTACCAGCTTTTTCCGATACTTTGGATGTCCACCATTCTACTACTATTCCATAATATTCTCCTGTCATTTTATTGGTTTCTTCATTTAGTATTTCGCGAATATATTCGTCATTTTTATCAAAATTGGTTCGCAATTGTCCCATAATAGTTTCTCGTTCCCGGTTATTTTTTATCATTTTTTGGACAATTTCCTTTATTTTGAGCTCATGTTCTCTTAAACGAGTCATTTCTTTTTCTCCTCCATCACCGTCTTCGGTTGTTATAATACTATGTAATGTATTACAACAATGCCATACTGCACGCAATATTTCACCAGGTTCTTCATATTTCAATAGTTCATTGATATAACACACGCATTTTCGTTCGGTTAACCACTCAAACATGAAAGGGGCTTTATCAAACTTGTCGATCGTGGTATCTAGCGACACTAGCCATGCGAATTGTATATGTTCATTTTTCTTCAAATCCCGCTTTATTTTATCACGTGATGTGCTATTTACTTTGTTCGAATACAATTTGGAATCGGCTAGAACTGTGAATCCCTTGAACTTTAAATGGAAATCGCCTTGACCAGCAACAGAATGCATATCTTCTATTTCAAATCCGTCAAAATCGCGGAACGCCCCTCGTGCAATATCATCGAATTGTTTTTCGCCGATTTTTCCCAGACTAACCGTCGTTTTTTTCTGCGTCATACTATCTATTTTCTCTACAGCTTTATCCAGAGAACTTTTAATATGTGCAGTATGTTTGTCTTTTTCTGCCAAAATGTGTTTCAAGTTCTCCAACTCTTGATTAACTAATCGCATCGCTTCTTCACGGGTTCGCGCGTTTGCAGTAGCCACTTGCGTTTCTAATGAAATAATACGGTTTTGCATATGTTCGCGCTCTTCTTTGTATGCATTTTGTAGCCGTTCATATGTTTCCACCCGTTTTGCCACTAGTTTTTCCCCATTTTCTTCGCCTTGTATAATAGAATGTTTATATAATTCTTGTTGAACAGCCAAGTCTTTTTCGGCCTTTTCAATGCGTTCTTTGAATGTTCTCCTTTCTTCTTCAAATGTTTGTTCTATTTCACTACGAATAGATTTATATAGTTCGTCGCCAGACAATAATCGCATATCTTCTTTTGCGGATTGGAATGCGCGATACCCTCCTTTTACTACGATTGCGGTATCTTCTGGAGACAATTCAGAGAACCCGGGGGGCAAGTTCTCCGATTTAGGGATATAAATGCTGATTTTCTTTACGAATGCCATAGGTGTATGTAGTTAGATATATAACTATGTAAAAACAGGTTTATATTATTGTGGGAAATGTATTTCTACATACAATAGTGGGATCTGGATGTATTATCTGAAACACTTATATTATCATTATCTAAACTAATTTAAATAAATATATAGTATATTTACAATACATTATATATTATGACTGAATCTGCTTCATATAACCCTAGACTAGTAAGTGATGTTTTAAACTCAATAATGAAAATAATACCCACTAGCGAAACTATATTGATAGAAGCGATGAATGATTTTAAAGAAGATTTACGATATAAGGCACCGGAACTGCAAATATCCTATAAATGTTGGGACCCATTCATAAAACTTTTAAATACGCATATACCAAATATTAAGGAAGATTGGCAAATCAAAATACAGGAAATATTAATGCCTGGTCATATGGAATAAAATCCGTAAAAACCATACAGTTATTTGATAAAGTGTTATGCATATGTTTATTATAAATATAAAGACAATTTATATATTTATAAAAATGATTATTCTCCTTCTTTTAGTAGGAATATTCTATGCAAAAAATATATTAGCATATGATTTGCATCAGGCAAATGTCAGTGTATATCTCTCCGGCGCAGCATATTGCGGAAAAGACAAATACAAAACAATGATTTTGTCCGGACCTGCGGCCGGATTCGTATATGAAGACACTCTTTACAATATAAAGACCGATTTACAGGGTTATATCGGATATTTACCTTCTACTAAAAGTATTTATGTATCTTTGCGCGGGTCGTCTAGCGCACTAAATTGGTTAGATGATTCGGAAATCAAACTGGTTAATTACGATACTTTCCCCGAGTGCAATTGCAAAGTCCATTATGGATTCTATCGCTCTATTCAAGGGATTGTAAATCGGACCATTTTAACAGTATCGCTTTTGCAAAAACGATTTCCGTTATATACCGTCATTGTGACGGGCCATTCATATGGTGCCAGCACCGGGCAACTTCTAGCAATGGAGCTATATAAGGCCAATATAACGGCGACAATATACAATTTCGGTCAGCCCCGGGTGGGCGAAGCCCGTTACGCGAGTTTCGTAAATAGTGCTATATCAACTTACTGGCGATTTACTCATAATCGCGATGTTGTTCCACATTTACCACCAATGGATTTATTTGGATATTACCACTCTTGCCGAGAAGTATTTGAAAATGAAGCCGGCGAATTGCGCGCATGTAGCGCATTAAATTGTGAAGATGCTAGTTGTGCTGACCAATATTCACTTGCCAAAACCAATTCCGATGACCATTTGGTTTATTTGGATCATAGTATGAATTGCGATGCCAGCACTTTGTGAATAATATAAACATTTGTATTTTGTTCTATAAACAAAATAAAAACCACCAAAGTATCAAATATATTATGGCTGATATTTCAGGAAACAAATTATATGAACTTGGAATAAAATACAATACGGATAAAGTATTTCATCATGAATATCACCATATTTATGATTTTTTCTTAAAACAATTTTATAACGCATCTGGAGCTATGTTAGAAATTGGTATACAGCATGGTAATTCACTTAATATGTGGTTGGAATTATTTCCAAATGCATATATCTATGGTATGGATATAGAAAAATCCGATAGCGGAGAACGATATTCGATTATACAAGGCGATCAAAGTAAGATAGATGATTTGAACACCTTAAATACGAATATTTCTCAAAATAAAGGACTGTTTTTTATAAATGATGATGGTTCTCATATACCAGAACATCAGTTGCTTACGTTTAATACGCTTTTTCCAACTTTACAAGAAGGTGGTGTCTATATCATAGAAGATGTAGAAACTTCGTATTGGACAAAAAATGGGCTGTATGGATACGAAACCAGATATGGATACAAACATCCCAATTCTATTGTAGAAATATTCAAAGAGGTTGCAGATAGTGTCAATTCGGAGTTTGCCGGAAATCGCCCTAATCGCGTTATGCATCACAATATGATTGGTAGCATTACATTTTCCAGAAATTGTATTATTATTGTAAAACAGACGCGACCAGAAAGACCGTATCGTTATTGGTATCATTTATAACCAATTATTATAAAATTGAAGATAGTTTTTGAATAAATGAGCAATAGCATTACTCATTTATTTGACTGATTTGCTCCCTAGCTATTTTCACCCCCTCCCCCAGCATACAATACACTAACAAAATGCAATCTATTACACAACCAATCAAGTCTTTGACCAGGGTTCATTCCTATTCGAATACCCATTATATATCCAAATGCACAATCGGCGATTTATTACGCGCCAATGTAGTAAATTGGGAACACAATCGCCCTCCAGATGTATCACGTTGCCACGAAATGGCCGAACAAATATATCTCAGACGCCCGGTTTTAGACTGGATGTTATATTCTACCTATGACCGAACCACGAATACGTTTTATATAGTAGATGGTATTCATCGGTTTACTGCATTGAAAATCATTTTCAGAGAGAACCAGAAACCATCAGACTTTATTACTCCCAGCGTCTTTGGCAGCAATAGCGACGCAGCATGGTTATACGATACTTACATACTCATTTGCATTCGTAATAATCCTACAAAAGGCGAAACAATTGATTGGTTTCAAACCATCAATCGCAGCAATCCAGTTCCAGATTTGTATATAGTAAATACTGCAGAAGAAAAACGCAAAATCATAGAAGAAGTTCTCTGCGAATGGACGAAACAATTCAAAACCCATTTTACACCATCTCAAAAGCCAAATATACCAAATATTAACCGCGACCGATTTGTGGATTTATTAGACGATATTTATGAAAAATATAACATACAATCCGTAACTGATTTGAATGCGAAACTATACGATTGCAACAACCATATTCGGGAGAACATACCTCCGAAAACTAGTCAAACCGCTATTGAAAAATGCAAACAAAGCGGCTGTTACTTGTTTCTTTTACCTAAAGACATTCTATTAGATAAAATATAATCTATCGCTACTACCAATAACCCATGTAAGTTGTTGCATAATATCCTATCATTAGTTACTAAGGAATAATATGTTATTATATCATTTTTCTTTTCGGTTAGTGTAATATACATATGACATCTGTTTTAGACAGTTTTTCTTATATACCAAATATTAATGAACTCGAGAAATTATTGGATTTCATAAATAGTGAATTGAAACCAAAAGAAAAGGAGAAAAAGGACAATGGTGAAGTATTTACCCCATTGTTAATAATATATGATATGTTTGACAAATTGGACGCTGAATATATACAGGCTTACGGAAAAAGCATCTTTTCGGAACCTCATTTCACATGGTTAGACCCATCAGTTGGTATAGGAAACTTTACAATTATATTGTATTTGCTATTAATGGATGGCTTAAAACGAATCATACTATCTGAAACCGACCGGAAAAAACATATTTTAGAGAACATGATATATGCATCAGAATTGACACCTAAAAATGTATGTATTTACAAACAAATATTTTGCGGGGATACATACCGTTTAAACATCTATGAAGGCGATACCTTACAAATGAATATAACAAAGGCCTTTCATCTACCTCCCAATTTTCCGGGGTTTGACGTGGTTATGGGAAATCCACCATATAATGCAAATGGTATAAAGCATAAAGGGGATAAAAATATTTATGTGTATTTTTCGAAACTCGCATTGAATGTTTGGTTGAAACCGGATGGCTATTTATTGTTTCTGCACCCTCCAGTATACCGCATACCGCATCACAAAATACAACATACTAAGACCAATTTGAATGAAATATACACATCCAAAAAAATAGTATGTATAAAAATGTTCTCTATTCCACAAACACTCAAATTAATGTCCGTTATGATGAATGTGGATTTCATTATTATACAAAATACGGCCAATGATGCGATATTCAAAACGGATATAACGGATACGGAAGGCGGTCATTATAAATACGTAATAAAACTCAATGATTTTATACCCAATTTTGGTTTAAATATAATGAAAAAACTCAAAGACAAAAATCCGAATGGCAATATTTCATTACACTTGGATAGTGAAATGCATGCGCAGAAAACCACAGGTTCGCTCTATAAAAATATTCATGGAATTATATCAAAAGGTATTAAAATATGTATGTCGGATACCAAACACAAACACTTTGATTCTCCCAAATTGATAATAAATGGTATAGGGAGTTATAATTATGTATTCTATGATAAAAACGGTGAATATGGTATTACACAATCACCTATTTGTATTGTAAATCCATCGCCAAATACACTACAATTTGTTGAGTCCCCACTATTTCACTATATAGCCAATTCTACTAAAATTATAGGTAATAATTTCAATATAAAAACATCTATTTTTTTACCAATTATCCCGGATAATATCATAATTACCAATTTGTCTGATTTATACAATTATTTTGGATTTACTGATGCAGAAATAGCGGATATACATAAATACTATATACCAAAATATAGTAATACAGAAATACAAATAATTTCTGTATGATTGTAAAATTGTTCTTGTAGAAAGGATATAGAAGAGTTGTGTAATAAATCTCTATTATATGTGTATGATTCTTATTGTATATATTGTGTATATATCATCTTTTTTTATCAATCTATGTGCATTTAACATGCCATTCAACACCAATAGATGGTCGTTTTCTTTAAATACATATAACAGAAAATATGGATTATCGAAATATGGTAAAGAACATTATTTAAAAAAACTTAATTCGCCTAATATTACAGAAAGAGAAGAACATATGTTCGAAGAAAGTGGGTATCGTCCGACCCCTCCTTCGGAAATAGACAAACTAATGAGTATTTTTAACGGATCATCCCCAAAAAACCTGTCAGTAAGTGGATTGCATATCATTTTTAACCCAGGTATGTTTGATTTCCAAGATGACGACGATGGAGATGAAAATGCAGATTTACCGAATGAGTCCGACCAAGATGAAAGTTATAGACCCAAACGCAGATTTGGATATTCTAAGTTAGGGCGCTCTTCCTCACAGGATAAAAAATCCGAACACTTCAACGTTGTTACCAACTCGGGTATTTCATTCAAAGATGTTGGTGGTTATGATTCTATTAAAACAGAGTTATATCAATGCATTGATTTATTACAAAATCACACAAAATATTCTGGATATAACATTCGCATCCCTAGAGGGCTCATATTTGAAGGTCCTCCCGGTAATGGTAAAACCTTGCTGGCAAAAGCTCTTGCCGGCGAGGCACAAACTGCATTTATTTCTGTATCTGGGTCAGAGTTTCAAGAAAAATATGTAGGGGTTGGTCCTGCACGTGTTCGAGAATTATTTGATTTGGCTAAAAAAAATATTCCATGCATTGTTTTTATTGATGAAATAGATGCTTTGGGAAGAAAACGGTCTTCTGATGGGGAATCGTCTTCCTCTGAACGCGATAGCACTCTGAATGAATTGCTAGTGGCAATGGACGGGTTTAAAAATACTACTGGTATTTTTGTGATAGGGGCAACCAATCGTGCGGATTTATTGGACCCGGCACTTATGCGCCCGGGACGCATAGATAAACGAGTTTATATTGCAAATCCAGACCGCAAAACTCGTAGTGCAATACTGAATATTCATTTACGTGGAAAACCACGAGATTCGACTGTTCATATTGATGATTTAATAGAAATAACGGAAGGATTATCTTGTGCGCAAATGGAGAACTTAGTAAATGAAGCAATGTTAAATGCATTAAAAAACGATAAAAAATACTTCACGGCAACTGATATAGAAACTGTTATGAATCGTATTTTAGTTGGTTGGCAACCGTCTGAACACCAGTTTACGTCCAATATTATTGATATGATAGCTATACACGAAATGGGGCATGCTATTGTCGGATTATTGTCAAATAATCATTCAAAAATGACAAAAGTTATTATTAATTTATCTGCTCCAAAATCACCAGGATATACGGTGTTCGAAGCATCAGTATCTTCTATTCTTACAAGAGAGGCTTTATTTGAACATTTAATGATTCTATTGGCTGGTCGAATTGCAGAAGAAGTGTTATATGACGTATCTGTAACTACAGGAGCTATAAATGATTTTGAAGAAGCTCTTAAATTAGCTGAAAAAATGGTCGTATATTATGGTATGGGTAAAAATATTATTTATCCAAATATGAGTGAAAAATACAAAGAATTAATAGATATTGAAGTTGATAAACTAATAAATGATGCATATTCATTTTCTAAATATATTCTAGAAAATGCCAAAGATTTTTTAATTGAAACGTCTGAAATATTAAAACGGGAAAAAATTATTCGAGCGCAAGAACTTACAGATTTAATACAACAAAAATATGCACATTTATATACTTTAGTGTCTAAACGTGTGGGATAAATTTTTATTCTTCAATACATACAATACTCTAGGAAATTATGATGAAAATTAATATCTACTATAGTATTTTTTATTATACATGTTTTGCGTTTATATATAATATTTATAATATATATAATGTTTCCAACGAAATCATTCAGTGTGCGTAAGCGACCGAATACTTTAGGTTTTGTATTTACTAATAATTTTGAAAAGCCAAATGCTGTACCAGTAGAAAATGAGAATATTCAAAACGCATATTTAGCACCTAAATCTGAATATTCAGAACAAGCAGTAGATTCAGTAAATGAAGCTACTAAGATGTCTCCAGAACAAGCAGTAGATTCAGTAAATGAAGCTACTAAGATGTCTCCAGAACAAGCAGTAGATTTAGTAAATGAAGCTACTAAGATGTCTCCAGAACAAGCAGTAGATTTAGTAAATGAAGTTACTAAGATGTCTCCAGAACCGCAAGTTATTGTAGATGATAAAGTTATATCAGGCATAAATAAGTTAACTAAAAAGTCATCTAGAATAAAGTTTAACCATAAATTAAATGGTAGCCGTGTTCGCTTATTATAACAATCAAACATCTCACCGTTTGCGATTTTTATCCGATAAGAGAACATGCATTAATTTTAATTGGTATAAGTAAATTAGTAGATATTTATACAATTTTATAATTACTTTTAATAATTAATTACTTTAGGAAAATAATTAATTATTCACAGTGTTAAATATTTTTTGGTATTTTTATATTCTATTTAATATATATATAATGCCCTGCATCCCGACAGACTCTAACTATTCTTCAACTGAGAATGATAGTGAACAAATGATTACATTATCTACGATTGCTAGTTTAAATGATCCATTAAGCAGAATAGATGCATCTAATACTTTATTAGAAAACGCAATAGTGCTGAAATTAGCGCGCGGCACAGAAGTAAGTGAATTACTTACTAATGTCTCTAATAAAGTTTTTACGTGCTCAGATGTAAGTGGTTCATATTATGCCAACGAGATTTCTTCAGATTTGCGCAATGTATTTGATTTACCAACAAACGCTATGCATGACGGGCACTATGCGTTATCAAGTAAGTTTTCACCACCTTCGGATAAAACATATTATGATGTTTCATATTCTAACATTGGTAATGACGTCTCAAAAAATATAGCAGTGATTGATCCCACACTTTCCATATATGATTCATATATTGATATTACTACGACCGAAAATTACGGTCCATACTATGATACGTCTAATTCAACACCACCTTCGTATTCTGCTACGTTCAATTCTTCTCAACCCACAAATAACTTCATTCGTGCAATTAACAGTTACAGTAATAATTCCACACAGGAGAACCTTATGTCTGTTCAAGAAGACGTTGATTTTAATACAACTTTCGCGCTCGGTAGAGCCAAAACAAAATATTATACTGTAAATGCTACTACTGGACAACTAGTTCCTACTGAAATTGATACTGAATATAATATTACAGAAAACGGAATTATCTGCGATGTTTCTTATGCGTCTTATTCCAATGATTACGTTGGAGCTTATAAAATACAAAGTTTTCCTGATAAAGCTGGAACTGAATTTTCATTTGATTCTAATCAACCTATACCGATTGTAGATTTATCAAATACATTCCCTCCGTTTGTTAATTTTTTTAATAATTTATCTACAGCCCGTTCATTACCTGGTTCAAATTTATCGTTAGACAATTTTGCCACTTTATTTTCCGAATCTGAGATCACATCAATTTTAGCAGGATATAGATTTGATATTTCAGCGGTGTCATTGGATGATTCTGGCTACTCACTTTCGAACTCAAGTTTCAAAGTGAAAAATGATTCGAATATTTTTACATTGGATTCTTCTGATTTGTCCGACAATGTGTTGTATATGAAGAACTATGTTAATTTTGATCATGATCTCAGTTTCAATTCAGCTACGCTATCTATTTCTGCTGTGGATTCTGCGAATACTAGCAATATTTCAAATAATTTTTCATTGGATACGACTCGTGAAACACTCACTCAAGAGTTCATTAAAAATGGTCAAATTATATTAAATAATAGAAATCCAGATACGCGTACATCTACTCTATCTGAATCTGGGTCAATTTTCAGCACGAAAGTATTTTACAATGAAGAACAAGGCGAATCAGTTTCATCTGATGTGATGACAAATGGGTATGTTGAATATGATACTACACTGTTTTTTAAGAACCCACAATATGACACAAATAATCACTATTTAGTAAGTAATGATGCATACCTCGATCTATTCAATGTCGATAGGTTAGTCAATAGCCGATTTTCGGTTAACAATGTTGAGTTTAATTCCTTGTTATCTGAAAAAGGATATGATAACAATTCTTTACACGTGTTTAAACTCACCCCCCATCAAAAATTAGTAGCTATTAACGGTGTAATTTCCACAGAAACTAACTCAGAAGTGTCTAATTTATCAGTGTCAGCTAATCTTTCAAATTTCCCAATGTTATTACCATCTAACAATGACACCATAAATAAACTTGAAGCAATCATTAACCTGAAAGATGTGTCTAATTTAAGCATCTGGACAGAAGCAAAAAATGCTGGATGGGTATTAGATAACTCTCCTGATATTGGACATTCGAAGTTGACAACTACAACTGCATCAGCGCATCGTTCTCAATCATCGGTAACTTCATGGCCCAGTTTATCTGCGGTTCGATCAGTATTAACATCTAATTCTAATATGATTTATTATTCTATAGATATCAGTGCTAATACGTATATTGATTCAGCAAGCACGACTCTTCATCAAAACTTTTATGTAGTTATAGATTGGGGTAATTCACCCACAAACTTGAATAATCGATTGATTATAGGTGATGATGATCTTCGCCGAACCGAAAAATGTACAAATAATTTACCTGTTAAAACCCCCATCCCAAATGGATTTCAGGTTACTACTACTGATACAATTCAATTTAATTTTGACTTACAAATGTTGCCATATGATGATTTAGTTTTAACTACCCCTCTGTTTATATCTACTACAACATACTGTATCAAAAAAGACGCTATACAATATTCTGGAAAAGATTACGAATTAGATACTGAGTTTACACCAATGCATACGATTACTCTTGATAACAATACAACCCGAACACCTATTACTGGTAGTTTAAATAAGTCTGATTTTTCAGAGCTTTCTGTCTATATACGCACAAAAAATGATTTTACACCGGAAGTTGCACTTACTGACAAATACAATATGTCAGCCTTCTATCACATCCCAATAACAATGGAATTATTCAGAGATGCCAACCACGCACTTGGCGATATAACATTCTCACTATTACCTTTGACATTTTGTTCAATGAAATCTGCATCTGCATATATAATTAATTTGGTAGCTGAATCGGATCCAATCAGCTACAATATAGATTATTGCACTGCTACTTTTGACGAAACTACTGGATTATTCTCAAATATGGATAACTGTTTAGCATCATCATCATCAACGATTAGTGTAGCAACTGGATACACTGCTCTATCATGGTCAAGAACATCGCATTCTGTTTCTATATCACATGAAGGATTAAATAATTCAACTACTGTTTTGACAGTATCAGACGAATCAGATAATGTGTTTACATTAAAAATTCATGACTTCAAACATCTAAATACAACCGCATTTGTTACGTATTGCAGTAAGGATATTTATAAGGTTATCAAAAGTGTAGGCAGCGACAGCGACACTATTGATACTACCACAACAACTTATGTCGGAACTAATTACGCTACATCATCACTATATAACGATTATAATTCGGTACATATTCGCATTGATAGTGGTGTATTATTAGTCGGAACCCAAGACACATTAGACTTCAATACCTGTAGTAATGTTGGGTACAATATACAGTTTTCTCTATTGCCTGATAAAATTAGTGTAAATATGATAAACTTTGCAACAGACCCTCTTTCGGATATTACTTCACTCAAATATCAATATATTGATAATGATAATGATTATATTAAGTCTCGTACTTTAACAATTGATAAATACAGAGGATACTTAGGGACAAATGACACGGATCAGGTGTATGTTATTAACCGTGATCAACTTGTTGCCACTTTCAGAATATTGAATGCAGGTTCCGTTGTTGCTCAACAATCGTTTAATGTATATGCAGATTCAAACTATACAGTATCTGATCTTACACTTGATGACAATAGCTCGCTTGGTGCAATAGGCCTTAATATTTCATTTACATCATCAATGCTCACTAGCGATGACATATATTTATTTAATATATACACTAAGGGTGATAATGTGTCAATTACTATAACCAATCCCGCAAACACGGAGTTCATTCCATATCATTCGAGCAAAACATTGAAGGATTTCAATTTATATGAATTTTCAGGAATGAACTTCATCTATCCAAATGAACCGACTCTAACAGGTGCTCCATTATCCATAACATCATCTCGTCTAAAGATGTCTACTAATTTTTTCTCAAATACAAAAGTGATATACTCTATATACAAGAAGACACGTCTTACAGAAATATCTAAAGTTAATGAATATGTAGGCCATCCATCAAGTTGTACCTCTTGGCAACTGTTGTATTCGTGTCCAAGTGATACTATGTTTGGAGAAGAAAATAAAAAAACAGTCAATCATATTTCTATATGGCGCCCAGAGAATATGGTAATATTGCCCACAGTAAGCTATTTAGTGGTTACACCTCCATATTTGCATTTCAAACAGATGAGCAATAAAGTGTCCATATCAATGTTACCATTTTCAACTACTACATACGCATCAAATCTTAAATCTAGTTATTTACCAGTATCTAATAATACTGAATTATATAATCCATTTGCTACTAGAACAGTAAGTTATATAAACTCGGAAGAAAACGTTGAAGTAGTGTTTGGAAATGATACAAACAATGTAGCCATTACTAAATTGTCGTCTAAAGCCCCTCGTTTATATGGCCTATCACCAAGCACGACCGTGAATAAATTTTTTGTATTTGGTAATAATTACAATATTAAACTGTATTTAGGATTACCCTCTGCATCAACCCCGATTTTAATTACCACATTGTATAATGGTCTTGCTGATAATTTAGTATCTTCTTCACAAGACTTATCGTTTAATTCGTATAATAGAACAACTGGTGTAGTTAAAATGAGTTTCCTCCAACCATTATTATCAGGCTTTAATGGATTCAACAACTTATCTACTGTATTCACAACTTCTAATGCTGTATATTCCGCTATATATGCAGATACTGGAGAATTACCTAAGTCTATTCACATTTCAGTTAATTCGTTTTTCTTATCAAAGTTTGGAAATAACGGATCTACTACTAATAGAGCGGTTATTGATGTACCTTTATTACAAGGCATTGCGGTTAATCTCTACACTAGAAATATAGTCGTAGATGGGACTGGTGCAGCTAAAGTGTATATATATAAATATGTTCCCCTCTCCGGTTTAAGTCCATTAAATCAAAATGACCAAGTAAAAACAATTTTTTTCAATCAACGCTATTATAAAATAATAGACGTCCCACCCATTGTCATTAAGCAAACTGATATACCAAATTGGGACACGTTGATAAACTCTATTAGTGTGAACCCTTCAAGTTGGATAGAAGATACTGAGTTTAGTGATACTACATTTGTTTCGTTAGTAAATTACAATCTAGAAGCTAAAAATGATATATATACATTGATATTTGCATGTGAAAATAACGGCGCATCAAAGTTTACTTATATTACAAAGACACCATTACTTACTATGACAAACAAATTAGGTATGCCTATATTCCAAATTTCAGCAGACGGTGTAGTAAAGGCACAATCAATAACTACTGCAGGTATTACTTTAATGCCTTTGTCTATTAATATTCCAATTGTTAATTCTTTACAGAATACTACTCTTTGCACTACAGACGCATTTGATTCAAATATTAATGGGAGAAAAAAGCCTAATTAATAAACGATTACAAGTGTTCTATAATTATCCGTAAAAGATTATTCTTTGTATGATGATGAAAGTATTGTTAGGTGTAATAATTGAATGTCTGGATTAAAATACATATTCCAAAATTATTCTGTAAAGATAAATATTATGGTCGATTCTAAACAGTATAATAATAATCATTTTACATAATACTACAATTTCTACTATATTTACTAAAATTAAATATAGTATGTATGCTAATTGTGAGATATTGTCCTCTATATTTAGGAATTAAATATCATATGCTATTTCTAATTCTAAGGTAAATGAAAAATCCATTTGATTTGTATAAACTAAATCACCGTATTGATCTAATATACGAATACTAAACTTAGAAATATCAACTGTTCCAAAATATTCGCGTTTTTTCGATATCAAATCACTATTGTTATCAAATAATATTTGATAAGAGTTAACTGGAATGGGTATTTTTGCCAAAATATTTTTTTCTATATAATTCTCACCGAAAAACCCCATTATTGTGGTGGAACTGGAAATATTATAATCATTTAAAATAAAATATATGTATGGTAATGGTGCTGGATTGAATATACCTTCACTCTGATAAGAATCACTATTTATATATTGAGCGCATCTATACCCCATATACCAACCTAAGTTTTTAGATAAAATAGAATTAGTAGATGAATTGGAAAACTCCATACTAAATGTATTTGTAGTATTTAATATGGTCATTCTATGGCTAATTTCATCAATAGTTACCCGAAATCTATTTTCTGACCCAAGTGCAGAATTGATTGCATATTGTAATAATGCGGGAAGAGTCGTTTCTGTATAATTTCCTTCCGGTAAAATGACCAATGATTCTAAATTGGTATTGTTCTCTCTAATAAATAACCGATTTGTTTTTTTCAAGTTAGAAAGCATAAAAATACTATCAGAAAACTCTAATGACGATAGTTTCATAGAAATAACTTTTTTCAAAGGATACGGTAATATAAATAAAATATTCCCATCTACAGACCCCGCACAATCTCTAAATAATGTATTCATACACAATGAATAGGTAGTTATCCGTTTTTTTAAAGGGTTTAACGTTCCTTGTGATACAGTTGTTGGAAATACGGTCATTGGATGCATATAGGACATGATAGACTCGCGTGCAGTATTTGTATTAATAAGTTGGCGATGATCATCGCCCATGTTTATCATAGGGGTTTTTTTAAGACGATCTATCAAAATTTGCTGGGCTTCTGTTAAGAAAGATACTAATTCATTTTCTATTTTTTTGGTTTTCATTTTGGTAGAAGATGCGTTCATTGTTTTCACAATAGTAGAGTGCATAGTTTTTACTTTTTCAATTACTGATTTTTCATCATAATTATTTCCCAGTTTTAGAAACTGTTCTAAATCAGATACTGAATAGTTGTTAATATCAAAATCATAGGAACTCATATAATTGATACATAATTTTTATTCTATATTTTTATGTATATATTTCATTAAATAAAATATAAAAACACTGTTAGTGTTATACTCATTATATTACTCAAAATAATACTAAATATGATTGTTGATATAAATAAAAAAAGATATCGAGTAAACAGTAATGAGTTCAATACTATTATACATAATGAATATAATAATCTGAATATAAAGACCGGAGTAGGTGAAATGGAGCGTGTATGTTCTCTATTAACTGAATTACAATTCAATCGTATTAATAATATCATACTCTATAACACAACACACGGTGGTTATATACCAATAAATATTGCAAATACTTGTAAAAATATATATTTATTAAATGTTTCAAATGAAAACAAGCGAAATATAGAGCAAAATATTACCGAACATACTATTCATAATATTGAATGGAGTTGCGAAAATATGTCAGAAGACGAAAATTGTATCATTTTTTCTGAAAAGGCGGAATACGTGGATATTGCAGTCATACAAAAATGTTCTCCGATAATTGTGTGTCCGGCAAGTGTAAAAATAATGAAAACAATGATATATAAAACAGTTATAGAATTGACTAATTCCATTTTGACAATATATATTCCAGACAAACACACCGATGAGTTTTACGAACAATTTAAATGGTGTATAAAAACAATAAAAGATGTGGAAGTTCTCGATTATGACAATTTAATAAATCTATGTATAATGGTAAAAAACGGAGGGTATCAGTTTGAACAAATGTTGCAACAAAATATGCATTTAATAGACCAATGGACTATATTAGATACCGGCAGCACAGACAATACGGTAGAAATAATAAATAAGACGTTAGTAGGTAAAAAACGAGGAAATCTATATCAAGAACCGTTTATTAATTTTAGAGATAGTCGTAATAGATTATTAGAATTAGCCGGTCAAACATGTAAATACACATTAATGTTAGATGATACATATGTAGTTAACGGGGATTTGCGAGGATTTTTAAATGAAGTCCGTGGCGACCAGTTCTCCGATTCATTTACATTATATATAAAAAGTGATGATGTGGAATATGGTTCCAATCGCATTTTAAGAACAGACCGTGGTTTGAGATATTGGTTTAAAATACACGAGGTTATTCAAGAAACAAATAACAATAATGTAGTTATTCCATTTGAACGTTCGCATATATTTGACGGAAGATTTGAATATATGGAAGAGAGAACGATGGCACGGAAACAATTAGATCTACAATTATTACAAGAAGAAATAGACGAAAATCCGGACAATCCAAGGTCATATTATTATATGGCTCAGACATACAATATATTGCAAGATTATGAAAACGCATATAAATATTTTATGTTGCGTGCAAATCATCCAGTAGAAGGGTTTATACAAGAAAAAATAGATGCCATATTTGAAGGAGCTCGTTGTGCCAATTTTAAACTGAATAAACCGTGGGAAGAATGTGAAGTTCTCTATAAACGAGCATACGAGTTGGATAAAACTCGTCCGGATAGTATTTATTTTTTAGGAATACATTCTTATTTGGAAGGAGATAAGAGAACTGCATATGAGTATTTCAAAAATGCATTTGAAATAGGTTATCCGCTACATTGCCAATATAGTTTAAAACCGACTCTCAGCTATCATTTTTTACCAAAGTTTTTAACACAATTATGTTATGAATATAATAACTATGAGTTAGGAGAACAATGTTCTCGTTTATATCTGGAAAAGAATAGTTCGGATGCAGACCAATACGCGGTTATTGCATCGTGGTATAATATTTTTGTAAAACTGAATAAAATGAATGATGAACTAGTTATAAAGAATAATTATCATAAGCCAATAGTATGTTTTGTTGCAGATGGAGGATTTGAACCTTGGTCGGGAGTTGATATTTCAACAAAAGGAGTTGGTGGTTCAGAAACATATATTATTGAAATGGCGCGATACATACAAAAAAGGGGGGACTATTCCGTTCTTGTATTTTGTAATTGTGTAGAACAGAGTATATTTGAAGGGGTAGAATACATACCTATAACACAATTTATGCCATTTGCAAAACATATATTTATTCATACTTGTATTATAAGTAGGTTCTCTGAATATATTCCAGTTGCAATAAACGGAAATGTAGAGAACTTGTATATGGTATTGCACGATCTTACGCCGTCCGGTATGGTTATACCTATGTCGGATAAATTGAAACAGATTTTTTGTTTAAGTGAATGGCATGTTGAATATTTTACAAATGTATTTCCCCAATTTAAATCAATAACGGTTCCTTTTTATTACGGAATAGATATTTCATTATTTGATAACGAAAGAGTAATAGATATTGATAATGAGAACTTACCATTAGCTACGAGCGTTCCGAGCTCAGGTGTTCTCGAAAAATCAAACATACAGATATCATTTGTAGAAAGTTGTCCTAAAATACCATACAAGTTTATCTATTCTTCTTATCCAAATAGGGGATTATATGAATTATTATTGATGTGGCCAGAAATTGTGAAAAAATACCCCGAAGCAAATCTGCATATATATTCGGATGTGGATGGTAAATGGGTGAATAATGTTAAACCAGAACTGATGGAAAAAATCAGAGAGTTATATGTGATATATGAGAACTTACCTAATGGATTGAATATACATAAATATGGCTGGACTAGTAAGAGTATTTTGGCCGAATCTTGGAAAACGGCTGAATATTGGTTATACCCATGCACATTTATGGAAACTTTTTGTTTAACTGCATTGGAAGCCGCTATTTCTAAGACATTAGCTATTACAAATGGGTTGGCTGCATTGCAAAATACAGTGGGAAATAGAGGTATTTGTATAGAAGGCGATCCTAGTTCTCCACAATGGCGAGAAAAGGCATTATATGAATTGTTTTGTATTATGGAAGATAGAGAACGCAAATATGAATTGATAGAGAAAAATTATGAATGGGCAAAAAGTTTGTCTTGGGAAACCCAAGCAAATAAACTGGCAGAAGACTTTATTAATACAAATAAACTAGAATACAGAGGAATGTATAACTGGATGCATGATTTACCTAAGGGAACGAATGCAAAAATCCGGTTTGAAAAAGCAATTGAATATTATTTGGAAAAAAATATAGGCGAAGAACAACATTGGATATTAGAAATTGGTGTATATACAGGAACATCACTTATAGAAATTATTCGTAAAATACCTAATTCATTTGGATTGGGTATTGATAGATGGGAAAATTATAGCGAAGAAAATATTGATATTTTGCAAAATATGGAAAAAAACAACATTGAAAATGTATTTTATAGAAATATCAAAGTAGCCGGATTAGAAAACCGTATTAGAGGGATTAAAGGTCGTTCGTCTGATGTATTGATGGAATTAGTAATTGAAAAGATGCAATATGACTTTATATATGTAGATGGTAGTCATAAATGTTTGGATGTATATGTGGATTTATTTTTAGCGTGGCAGTTATTAAAAAAAGGAGGTGTTATGGCAATTGATGATTATATGTATCATGTAGATAAAATAAAAGAATTGCCATATGAGTATCCATATGAAGCGGTTAATTATTTTTTAGAAAGTATTACTGGTAAATATTATTTAATAGACAAAGATTATAGAATATTTATTGAAAAAATATAACAAATGTTATACATAACTAACAATTGATTCTACTCTAGGATAAGTAGTTGTTATTTTACCAACGTTTCTCCAGTCCGCACTGAACCAATATATGCCAGATGGGCATGATACATTATTGATAGACCAACCGGTTCCGACTGCACGTAAAGTGTAGTTAATAACACTACCAATTTGCTTACGTGAGGCATCTATTGAAAAAGATACTGGACCAGGATATGGATTTGGAACAGTAGTAGAAGTAGAAAGAGGGAAATTACTTAATACATTATTATTATTAAATCGGACAGTTCTTGTAGCCGTTCCAGATAACAATGTGGTGGAAAAATTACATACACAATTTTTAATAAATATTGTATCTATTACTATACCATTCGTTCCTTGAACCCAATTAATCAATCCGACATCACCATTTTTTGAACCGGTTACACAACAAGGGGATAATGTAGTATATCCACTATCATAAGCGGTATCTACAGTATAAGAATTATGTCCTGTACGTATTTGTGCAATAGGTGTTCGGTTGCTGGTACCACTAACACACGTTGCTGTAACATATAAATTGTAGCTAATATCAGGCGAAGACGAGAATGTCCATCCAGGTGTATTACTAGACCCAATTAACATATCATTATTATATATATTATAAATACATCCACCAACCATATTCCAATTTAATGATATACTAGTAAAATCATATGATACAGTTGCTGTAAATTTTTCTGGAATACTTGGAGTAATTTTCCAATTTAATAAATAGGTTTCAAGTCTGTAATTTGGAGAAGATGTGGATAAAGTAGCCGTATAAATATTACAATCAGACCCTGTTATTCCAGAAACACTATAATTTGTATCTTGTGGAACAATACCTGAAACAATATAAGAAATAGTTTGCAAGGCGTTGTTCCATAATAAAGACACTGTGCCATTTGGAAGTAAAGATATGGGTCGTGGAATAATAGTAATAGTAGGACTGGTAATTTTTCCAGTATGATATATAACACCGGTTATGATAGAACTAGCTATTTCCCTGGCATTTATTGCATATTTTTTTTTAATTATATATTCTACGTTATTTGGGGTAGTAGAAATTACATATACGTCTTTTGCGGTTCCATCATACTCAATAAAAGTGTTATTAGTAATATTCCATGACACATCGAAAAACGTTGCATGTAAACTATTCCAATATATATCTACAGAATTTGTATCAATAATAATATTTGTGTTCTTTCCTAAAACAGAACAATGAACAGTAGTTTTACCTATGAATCCATTGTTTGTAAAATTAACAATAGGCGAAGTATTATTATTATTTATTTTTACTAAATTAGACACTATTTCATTATTTATTTTCCATACAAATGTATAATTATCTTGAATACCTTTGTCAAATAATACTTCTATATCAGAACTTGTTTCATATTGTAAATGTATTTTTGGTTCAGAATCTATTGATAAAGTAGGAGTGCTACTGACTACACTAAAAAAACCACGTGACATTATTATAAATATATAAATATACATTTATAATAATGATATGCTCCGATATGTGTGTTTATCCTATACGCCCAGACATTACTGGATCTACATATGGCCGATTTGTAGTAAAATCAAAAAATGTTTTTACAAGAACTGTATTTGGAAGTGTATTTGTGCTATATGCATCTCCATTACATGTTCGATATGTTTTGCATTGAGTGGATGGTTGTCGTAAGTTCATTTCTAGTACAATTAAATCAGAACTGGGAACTAGTTTATTAAATCTAGGTTTTCTGTTTATTATCGTATTTTCTAAATCATATTGCTTTAATTCTGTTAGTAACTGAGAACTTAACACAGATGGGTTATCCCCGAGATTAATAGGAACTCTATTTTTAGATGCAACTTGAGATGCAATGCGCTTGCGTTGTATATAATCACTTTGAGACATAATATATTATGTATATATTATGTATATATTTTCACTATAGTAGATTATAACCACAATATCCATTGTGTAGCTAATGAATATACAATCCATCCAAATATACTACCAGTCATTAACCCTGTGTTTACTTGTTCAATAGTATGTCTCCTATATTTCACTCTTTGCATACACGTAAGTATTCCAATAAATATACACACTGGTAACCAAACACTGTGTGATTTTACTAATAACAAATACATAATAGAAAATCCTATAGAAGACGCATGTCCAGATGGCATACCGTATGATTCTACATTTTTATATGTTTCATATTTGGAGAACGGGATGGGATTTTTTGGACGTTCTTCTAAAAACCATAATTTCATTAATTGATTTAAATAATTATTTAAAAATACTCCGAAAACATATACCCACATATATTTATGCTGATTACGTAATGTATATATTATTATAAATAGCACGATGATGGGACCATAAAATCCAATTCCATCCAAAAACATAGGTATTGACATTTTGTATAGGGGAATATCTTCAAACGAATCGGTTTTTTCAACTGGTGCATCAAGTATTGTATCTACCATTTATACAATACTATTATACATTATCTTACACTCGTTCCGGCGTTCTCACAATAATAGAATATTATAGCGACTTTTGCTGGTATAACTGATCGCACTCTAATGAACATGACCAATCGGAACCATTTAAATCTACAACATCCCCTCTATCATTTATCAATTTGATAGTCATACGAGATATATTTACTGGTCCAAAATACATTCGGCTCTGTTTCGATAACCCACTCCCATTGTCTACATAAACCGAACCGGGTGTCAAATTGGATGTATTTAATGGAAGTAATGCAAAAATATCTTGAACAAATGGTCCAGGAGAATATATTTTAGGGGTTTGTGATTGAGCTGCTATTTTTTGATTTGCTGCATATACTTGTTTTTCAGTAGTGTTATTGAATCCGCCCAAGGCTGTCCCAGTAAATGTTTTTTTACCAGTTGCAGGATCACATTTCACTGTAGATTTATTGACATAGTATGATGTGACTGTATTATTTTCGCTTGGAGTAATAGTGACTAATCCATCATTCAAATGATTTTGCGTATAATCATCTAATACAATCATAAAATAATTGAACAAATTAACAGAAACCGTGGTATCACCAGTGAGGGTTACAATGTTTGTAGAAGTATCATATTTATACAATGAACCAGTATCGTCATAATAAGTAATGGCGGGGTTATTTACATCTGGGGAAACATAGGTTGGTGATAATATATATTCCGTTTTTTCTCTAAATCCTAATATCCATCCAATTGTATTATCCCAACTAGTATTTCTTACACTGGATGCACCAATATAGCATTTTACAAAACTATATGGGTCATAAAAAACCAACTTATAGTCGCTTGTATTGAATACTTTTCCTGAATTAATTCTAAAATACACATGATTATTTTTAGTATAAATAGAGGAATATTTCCATCTAGAATCAGTATCAAATGTTTTATTCATAGTATCTATCAACTTATTCACTGAATATGTTCCTGGTGGTATAGTTATAGTCCAATCATTTGCATTACCACCATTTACATCTATAATTCCATCATCTCCAGCGCGTAATGTCATGGTGTCATTAAACCCTTTTTTTATAGTCAATAGATTTTTATATATTTTGTTGTTATTCAGTATATCACTGTATGATACATCAAATACACTTGAATACGTTGTTGCATAATCATTTAAATTATAAGATGACTCTAAATACAAATACTTGTTCCATGAATTATACGAAACATCAGTGCTTTCATCACGAAATATAATGGTATAATTATTGGATGATATTTTACTATTTACACCACTCAAATCAATGAACCATTGTATATAAGTATACCCATCTTCAAACGATATAGAATTTGATAATGAAACGGATGTAAGTGGATAGTAATCTAATATCGGGTCGTAAAACTCTTTTATTGTTTGGTTTAATATTTCACCTAATTCAAACGAATCTAAATTAAAACTACTATCACCAGTATATTTAACAACGTATGGGTCTGCATAATAATTTCCAAATGATATATCGGTTCTCTTATAATTTGGTTTTATTGTAAATAATGTAGTATTTGACACTATGTCATAATTATCACCTTCACTGAATAATTTATCTCCAGTAAGATTGCATATTCCATTTGTATTTTTAGAAATATCATAATTCGTATAATTAATGGATAAAACTGTTGAAAAAAAATCCGATGAACTTATATCTATCAGGTAAGAATCTACAGTAAATACTTTGTTAATATAATAACGCATTCGGAGGTTATAATCTGAATTGCTATTAATATAGAACCCAGTTATATTAGAATATTGCTCATTCGGATTGTACTTAGGATCAAATATATGGTTATTTGATATATCAGCTTTACGTATTTCTTTATTTATTTCATTCAAGTAGTCTGATAATATATATGTTCCTTTTTTAATGGACATGGAAACGTCATTTTTTGAAAAATCTCTATTCAAACCGGTTGTATGGTAGTAGCCAGATGCATCACATTGTGCAATAAAATATACTTTATTTCCAATAACATAATCGGATTTACTATATTCACTCGATGCTCTAATTGTAGATATTTCATTAACCGAAGCATCTAAATGAAAACATGAATTACTTCCAACCCATATAGATGTATCATTAGGGGTAACCATAACGGATTTTTGATTGACTGCATTCTTAGTGGTATCTTTATTCAAATATAATAAAAAATTAAAATAACTAAACTTATATGCAATATGTTCGGGAGCATCTACGTAATATCGTGTCACACCAGTACCTTTTGGCCAAAAATAAATACTATCTTGCATTTGCGCACTAAAATCAGTGACTATATCTAACCGGGTATGAGACATATCTGTTTGTAAAGACGATGTTATTTTAATTGTATCGTAGCTGGCATCATTGAATGTGCTATCTCCATAAGAGGTTATCTTTCCATTGTAGGTTCCGTCATAGTTTATAACGTAGAAATAGTTATTATTATTTGTCAAATAAAATTGTTCAGAATTGTCAGTATATCCAAGATATGTTCCGTTACTACTTATATCTACAGTAGGATGTCCTGTTCCAGATAGATCTTTTACAGAATTGACAGTACCCAAATCAAACCATTCATTATTGAATCCTAGTAATGCTGGTATAGATGTATATACGCCATTGGAAGCGCCATCTTTTGGATAGGAAAAATAGTCAAAATTGAGATAGTAATCAGTTTCATTATAAATACTTTGTATATATGCATTTACTGTAGCTATACATGTATTCGTGTTATACGTTATACCAGTATTTCCAAAATTAATTGATGGATTAGCTAGTTTGAGATTTCCAATACTTGTATTTATAGCAGTTATCAAATCTGCCTGGTTATAATTACCGGGGTCAATTTCTATTTTGTAATCGTGTAATCCATCATTTACCCCTGCACTATACCCTTTGATATAAAAAAAGTTAGACCCATAACTTTTACTTACGGTATACCATGTTTTTGGTATATGAATAGAGTTCATACGTATAGAAACTACATCACGTAATGTATCTGACAAATTGAAAGAAAAATTAGTAGATAATGTTGTTTTTTTGTTATTGCGAAATTGACTATCAATACTTACAATACGTGTTATTGTTTGTTTCAAAAGCGGATTGATGAAATCTTTAGTATATTCTAATTGTGTAACAGCATTTGATGCCGATTTGCTCGTTGTTTGTATATTATTCATATTTGATACGACATCATTTGCAAGTTTATTGTTTTTTTTTTGTTCAGTGCCATTCTTATCTTCTTCAAGGGTTTCGGTGAATGCTTCTTCTTCCTCTATTTCAAAAAAATGGTCATAAATATCTTCAAAGAACTTGGCTAGTTTATTTCCGGATTCATTATCCATAAGTTTATATTTTTTGATTAAATGATATATCCTTGCTTCTAGTTCTCTATCAGTAGGGTTATTTAAATCTAATAGTTGATATAATTCATCATCTGTATATTTATTTACATCGTATATTTCTTCGTTTTTTTTAATGGTTGTCATAATACAATTTATACATATTATTTATATTTTAACAACGTCTTATTATAATTATGATTCATCCATTTATTGTTGTTTTCCCATTCGGGTTTTAAACATTTGCCCAATGAAGCTTACTAAATCGAGTGTGTTTTTGCATTTATATAGTGTTTCTATAGGGAATGATTTGATACCTTGACCGCGTTTCATATGTTTATTTCCTGTAAAACATAAAATATCAAATACTTTCATAATACGTTCTTCTTCTTCCGACATGTTTTCCCTGAAAATATGCATTTTACCATAATAAATATATCTATTGTAGGTTTTTTCTGAATGCACGTTGTATTTATGCATAAATGCATGATTACGCACCAAACCGATTCCGGCAATTTTGTTCGTGTCGTTATTCATTTCCAACACAAACAAAACTGTGTCTATAGGAATGTTTTTGGCAATGGGGTCGGGACAACAATATACACATTTCAATGCGCTTGTTTGTTTCACAAAATCGCGATTCTCTTGTAATGTTTGTGTATTGAATCTAGATGTCATAATATATTGTTTGAGTGATTGCCTATATTCATTGACTTGTTTTGCAAATGCCTTTCGTTTTTCATTTGCTTCTATTTCTAAAGGCGTTTTACAAGTTGTATTTTTTCGTCTTCCCATTGTGTTTATCTTTATATTTACTACAACTACGAAACGGCCCTCTCTATTTCAATTTTATCGATTACAAAATTGAAATAACATAAATATATCCTACATTAGAGTATATTATAACATATGCAAAACACATCAATTATACTATGTATTCCTAGATTATCAACTACAATTACTAGGGAATATATATTTGAAACGATAACCAAGATGAACATAGGTTCAATAGAAACATTGCACGAAATACCTTTGCAAAATAGCAACAATTATAAACGTATTATTATTCGTATAAAATGGGATATGAGTTCTCCCAATACGCAGCGTATATATCCGATTCTATCTGAAAATAAATCTATAAAAATAGTCCATAGCATGCCATGGTATTGGATATGTGTAAAATATATAAAACAAGGCCCAAAAGAAATTAGTTCGGGGTTAGATCCATCTCTTATGAAAATCGCATACGCAAAATACTAAACAGCGTTCTAGTAGAACTACATCTTTTTATTTTTTTGGCAAAATAAAAGATATATATTCATCTACAAATGGATTACATCGGGAATGATCTACAACAAAACTAGGTGGTGATTGTATAAAATAAATATACATGCAATTATTTCTAAAATACTCTGCTCTATTAAGTTCTCTAGTAAATATTTCCTCTATATATGAATATGCATTTTCTGCATTTGCCAAATTGGTTTTTGAAATTGTTTTTTTATCTAATAAAAATTGCATTCGATTGGTTTCTCTTGGTCCCATATTGTTAGCATATTTTTGACTAATATATTTTATTTCCTGATTGATAGTTGATATATCTCCATTCAATGTATTGATACGTTCATTTACTTTTTTAATAAACGAGAACATATTAATATTGGATGATACTGGATAAATATTTTGAATAAAGGATGGAACAGTAATATTCGGTATATCTATAGTTTCTATAACTCTTTTTTCAAGTTCTCGTATTTTTGATTGTATATTTTGATTATATCCAATATAATCATTCGAACTTATATTATTTATAGTATTTGAAACTATTTCAAATTGTCTAGATATATATAAATACAACTCGGCGGTTGTTTCCAATTTCCAATATTTTGCCAAAACTAGCAAAATACATATTATTACATTTAATACAATAACAATAATAGTTCTCCATTTATATGTTTCTAAAAAAGGAATAAATATAGAAATACCAGAAGAAATGGACATTGTAATTCCATATACACAATTGTGTTTGTATATTGTAATAATATTGGATTGTTCATACATACATTTTTGACATTGAAAATATACATTTAATGTATCCAAAATATTCATTTTATTATGTATATCAGCAATTATTATCGTATCACCAATATCACCATTACTAGACATTGTAAGAGGACTATCACTTCCTCTATATGTATTGCCGTGTAGTGGATAATTTTTGTCAAATTGTTCTCGTATTTTTATAAGATCATTATTAAGTATTTCTGTAAATCGGTTATCTAACTCATTTGAATCTATATTTAAATCTACTATATTTTCCATATATTATAACTATTTATAAAAATATCATTATTTTCACAAATAGTTTAGTTTTTAGAATGTTATTATTTCATGGTAAATTATATCTGAATTGTTATCTTGCACTATGGTAATACATAGCATAGCGAAGCATATACTGACTGATAAATATTATTATATAATAAATGCATAATTTATTTAGGAGTATAACGTTTTGTATGCAGATGGTAAACAATTTATAAATATAATATTGTCTATTTATTTTTAGTTAATATTACTATATAATAAATATCTATATATTTTACATAATTATGAGCAAATATACATTAGGAACATGTATAAATACTAGTGGATGTAAAGTAGGTCCAATAGGACCTACAGGACCTAATGGTATAAGTGACCGTTATTTGACTAGTTTTTCTAGCTCAATTAATTCTAGTTCTACTATGGATTATTTTTATGTAGAGCCAGGATTAGCTTATATGAATGGACATAAAGTAATGGGATCAAGTATATCCGGAATCAGTTTATTTAATGGTGTGGTAAATAATTATAACAAAGACACCGGTCTAATAAGCATATTATATACTTATAAAAACCCTACATTTTTATATGATACAATTCAAACATTCAATTTGAATATTGATAATACCGGTGCTACTGGTATGGCAGGAGTAACTGGATATACCGGTTCTACTGGTCCAAAAGGTTCTCCCAGTGTTTTAATACAATATCGCTATAAAAATTACGGATTTACAGATCAACTAACCATTGGAACTACAGCGGAACAAAAAGCGGACACATATGAATTGTCTATTACTCCTCAAAGTTCTGATAGTTTAATAAAGGTCCAATTTCAAGTAAAATATATGTGTGGCGATTCATCTGGTAATAGATTGACATTACGCATAAAATATGACATCGCTGGTGGTGCATCTGGTATAGTTGGAGATGATATATATTTAGGACCTACTGGTTCTTCTACTCCTTTTCAGAACATATATTTTTTTAATTTTATTCATAATCCTAGCACTACTGGTGTAATAACGTATTCGTTATATTATGAATTAGAAGGTATATCATATTACGCTGGTATATTAAATGCTACTGGAAATTGTATTATACTAGAAGAATATTTAGGAGTTGGTACGGCGAATCAAGGTTCAACTGGAGTATCAGGGCCTACTGGTCCGACTGGTTATACTGGTCCGACTGGTGCAACTGGTCCGACTGGTGCAACTGGTGTCACTGGTCCGACTGGTTATACTGGCCCTACTGGTGCAACTGGCCCTACTGGCACAACTGGTGAAACGGGTGGCACTGGTCATACTGGTTATACTGGCCCTACTGGTGCAACTGGCCCTACTGGTGAAACGGGTGGCACTGGTCATACTGGTTATACTGGTTCTACTGGCTCTACTGGAGCAACTGGATACAGTGGTACTACTGGATATACCGGGTTTACAGGACCAACCGGTTCTACTGGATACACTGGTTCAACAGGACTTACTGGATACACTGGTGCAACAGGACCTACTGGATACACTGGCACAACGGGTTCTACTGGGTCCACTGGTTCCACTGGGGCGACTGGTTACACTGGGGCGACAGGTTCCACTGGTGCGACTGGTTATACTGGTTACACTGGGACGACTGGTTCCACTGGTTACACTGGGGCGACAGGTTCCACTGGTGCAACAGGTCCTACTGGATATACTGGAGTAAGCGGAGCAACTGGATATACCGGATATACAGGTTCTACTGGTGCAACAGGTCCTACTGGATACACTGGACCCACTGGATATATTGGTAAAACAGGTCCTACTGGTGCAACAGGCCCTACTGGGGAAACCGGAGCGACTGGACCTAGTGGATATACTGGATATACAGGTTCCACTGGTGCAACAGGTCCTACTGGATACACTGGACCCACTGGATATATTGGCGAAACAGGTCCTACTGGTGCAACAGGTCCTACTGGGGAAACCGGACCCACTGGATATATTGGTAAAACAGGTCCTACTGGTGCAACAGGCTTCACTGGATACACTGGACCCACTGGATATATTGGCGAAACAGGTCCTACTGGTGCAACAGGTCCTACTGGATATACTGGAGTAAGCGGACCTAGTGGATATACTGGTGCAACAGGTCCTACTGGTGCAACAGGCTTCACTGGATACACTGGACCCACTGGATATATTGGCGAAACAGGTCCTACTGGTGCAACAGGTCCTACTGGATATACTGGACCCACTGGATATATTGGTAAAACAGGTCCTACTGGTGCAACCGGCTTCACTGGATACACTGGTCCCACTGGATATATTGGCGAAACAGGTGCTACTGGATACACTGGACCCACCGGATGCACTGGTCCCACTGGATATATTGGCGAAACAGGTGCTACTGGATACACTGGACCCACCGGATGCACTGGTCCAACCGGATATACTGGATATACTGGTTATACTGGTTATACTGGTGCACCAGGTCCTACTGGATACACTGGACCCGCAGGATATATTGGCCCAACTGGAGATATAGGTCATAATGGAGCAACTGGGGCGACAGGTCCATCAGGATACATTGGACCTACTGGAGATATAGGTCATACTGGCGCAACTGGGGTAACTGGACCTACTGGGTACATTGGACCTACTGGATATATTGGAGAAACTGGCGCAACTGGGGTAACTGGACCTACTGGATACATTGGACCAACTGGATATATTGGAGAAACTGGCGCAACTGGGGTAACTGGACCTACTGGGTACATTGGACCTACTGGATATATTGGAGAAACTGGCGCAACTGGGGTAACTGGACCTACTGGATACATTGGACCAACTGGATATATAGGCCATACTGGTAATACTGGAGCGACTGGTCCAACCGGATATACTGGAGCGACTGGATACATTGGACCAACTGGAGATATAGGTCATACTGGCGCAACTGGGGTAGCTGGACCTACTGGGTACATTGGACCTACTGGATATATTGGAGAAACAGGCGCCACTGGTGCAACTGGTCCAACAGGATACATTGGACCTACTGGATATATTGGAGAAACTGGATATACCGGTCATACTGGAGCAACCGGGGTTACTGGATATACAGGAGTTACTGGGGCTACTGGATATACAGGGTCGACTGGATATACAGGAGTTACTGGGGCTACTGGATATACAGGGTCGACTGGATATACTGGTCCGGCTGGTGCAACTGGGGCAACTGGGGTTTCAGGTGCTACTGGATATACTGGTTATACCGGGTTTACTGGTGCAACTGGGGCAACTGGGGCAATTGGGGTTTCCGGAGCTACTGGTCCTACTGGAGCTACTGGTCCTACTGGATATACTGGAGCAACTGGGGTAAGTGGCCCTACCGGTGAAACAGGTGGCACTGGTCCTACCGGACCTACTGGTGCAACTGGCCCTACTGGTGAAATTGGTGCTACTGGTCCTACTGGTGAAACTGGTGCAACTGGATATACAGGTCCTACTGGTCCTACTGGTGAAACAGGGCCTACTGGTGAAACAGGTCCTACTGGTGAAACAGGGCCTACTGGTGAAACCGGTCCTACTGGTGAAACCGGTCCTACTGGTGAAACCGGTCCTACTGGTTCTACTGGTGCAACTGGTGCAACTGGATACACTGGATATACTGGTCATACTGGTCCTACTGGTCCTACTGGTCCTACTGGATACACTGGAAATACTGGTCCTACTGGTCCTATTGGTGAAACAGGTCCTACTGGATACACTGGAAATACTGGTTATACTGGAGCAACTGGGATGGCAGGACCTACTGGAGCAACTGGAGTAAGTGGTCCTACTGGATATACGGGGAAAACTGGATATACAGGTGCTACTGGTCCTACTGGCGCTACAGGTTCTACTGGTGCAACTGGATACACTGGTGAAACAGGTCCTACTGGTGCAACTGGATACACTGGATATACAGGTCCTACTGGTCCTACTGGCCTTACTGGTGAAACTGGTCCTACTGGTGAAACTGGTCCTACTGGTCCTACTGGTCCTACTGGCCTTACTGGTGAAACTGGTCCTACTGGTCCTACTGGTCCTACTGGATACACTGGAACTACTGGATACAGTGGAGCTACTGGAACGACAGGACCTACTGGAGCAACTGGAGTAAGTGGCCCTACTGGATATACGGGGGAAACTGGATATACAGGTGCTACTGGTCCTACTGGTGAAACCGGTACTACTGGCCCTACTGGTGAAACCGGTACTACTGGCCCTACTGGTCCTACTGGAGCAACTGGAGTAAGTGGCCCTACTGGATATACAGGTGCTACTGGTCCTACTGGTCCTACTGGTCCTACTGGATACACTGGAACTACTGGATACAGTGGAGCTACTGGAACGACAGGACCTACTGGAGCTACTGGGGTAAGTGGCCCTACTGGATATACGGGGGAAACTGGGTATACAGGTCCTACTGGGGCAACTGGGGCAACTGGGGCAACTGGGGCAACTGGATACACTGGATATACAGGTGCTACTGGTGAAACAGGGCCTACTGGTCCTACTGGATACACTGGAACTACTGGTTATACAGGACCTACTGGAACGACAGGACCTACTGGAGCTACTGGGGTAATTGGCCCTACTGGATATACGGGGGAAACTGGGTATACAGGTCCTACTGGTGAAATTGGTGCTACGGGTCCTACTGGATACACTGGATATACAGGTTCTACTGGTGAAACAGGGCATACTGGATATACTGGTGCTACTGGATATACTGGTGCTACTGGAACGACAGGACCTACTGGTCCTACTGGATACACTGGAACTACGGGAGCAACTGGATGCACTGGGTTTACAGGTTATACTGGATACACTGGACCGACTGGATACACTGGACCGACTGGATACACTGGACCGACTGGATACACTGGACCGACTGGATACACTGGACCAGTGGGTCCTACCGGAATACCAGGAGACCATTTTTTAACTGTAGGCGTTTCTACAACTATTCCTGATTACAACAGTACAATTACATTTACAGTTTCATATTATCTAGCTTACATTATTGGTAATTCAGTAGTTTGTGTAGACCAGTCTAACTACAATAATTGGTTTGAAGGCACTGTATTGCAATACTCGGGGAATATATTACAATTGTATGACTTAAAAAATATAAATGGATTATTTACTACATCGACCATTTATAATATAAACTTAGATGGAATAAATGGACCAAGTGGTTCTACTGGAGTGACTGGACCGACTGGATACATGGGTCCTACGGGACCTATTGGAACTGGACCTACGGGACCTATTGGAACTGGACCTACTGGAGCTACTGGAGCTACGGGAGCTACTGGATCAACCGGATACACTGGATATACGGGAGCTACTGGCGAAACTGGATATACGGGAGCTACTGGTAACATAGGACATACTGGACCTACAGGACACACCGGTGTAACCGGGGGAACTGGTCCTATAGGTGCTACTGGCAATACAGGTTCTACAGGAGCTACAGGTCCTACAGGCGCTACAGGTCCTACCGGCGCTACAGGTCCTACAGGCGCTACAGGTCCTACGGGAGAAACTGGTCCTACTGGATACACAGGACCTACCGGGCCTACTGGATATACGGGTCCGCAAGGTATTCAAGGACCTGCTGGATTTTCATCCGGTGGAACTATTTTATATTTAAATTATCAAAATCCGAATACAGGGCTTCCGTCCAATTTCAGCACAACCGTTTTATCTGCAGCAACTAACACAACTATTATAAATGCTAATTCATACACCTACGTGCCAAATGGAGGAACCACTTCAACACCACCGAATCCACCGAATACAACAAATGCATTATTGGGCATTACACCCGATTTGACAAAAACACAAGAAACCATTACATTTGTAACTCCAGCCGATAATAGCGCATCAATTATATCACAATTTGCTATAAGTATGACTACATTATCACCTTATTTAATGTTTGGTACCATACCTTCCGGAATATGGGATTTGAATATTTATGGAAAAGCCACTGCAAATAATGATACAGATAATATAGGTGTAAGATGGTGGTTACTCGGTTGGGATGGAACCACTCTTACCAATTTAGTTCCAAATGGAAGTGATATTGTATACATGTATGATCACACTACTAGTCAGATATTAACAAGTTCTATGATATTTCCATCTACAATAGATGTAAGTTCTTACACGCATTTGGTTGTTCTTATTACAGGACACAATCGAAACACTTCTAGTCATAGTGCTTCAGTATATTATCAGTCATCAGATACATATTCACACATACACACTAGTGTAGGTATTCCTGGTGCAACTGGATATACTGGTTTTACGGGATATACCGGCGAAACTGGTTCTACTGGGTTTACAGGAACAACTGGATACACTGGATTTACTGGATTTACTGGAGCGACAGGACCCAGTGGATTTACTGGACCTACTGGATATACTGGACCTACAGGATACACTGGATCGTCAGGGTCTACTGGATACACTGGTTATACTGGATTTACTGGACCAACTGGAGCAACAGGACCTACTGGATATACTGGTTTTACTGGACCCACTGGACCCACTGGATACACTGGACATACTGGACCTACTGGAGCGACTGGTCTTACTGGATACACTGGAGCAACTGGATACACTGGTTATACTGGAGCGACTGGACCTACTGGATATACTGGTTTTACTGGTTTTACTGGTTTTACTGGTTTTACTGGTTTTACTGGACCCACTGGACCTACTGGATACACAGGACCCACTGGACCCACTGGACCTACTGGACCTACTGGATCAACTGGAGCAACTGGATACACTGGACCTACAGGATACACTGGAGCGACTGGACCTACTGGACCTACTGGACCTACTGGATATACTGGTTATACTGGACCCACTGGACCCACTGGATATACTGGTTTTACAGGTTTTACTGGAGTGACAGGACCCACTGGACCCACTGGATATACTGGTTTTACAGGTTTTACTGGAGTGACAGGACCCACTGGACCCACTGGACCCACTGGATATACTGGATATACTGGTTTTACAGGTTTTACTGGAGCGACTGGACCTACTGGATACACTGGACACACTGGACCCACTGGACCCACTGGATATACTGGAGCGTCAGGGCCTACTGGATATACTGGAGCGACTGGTTATACTGGCCCTACTGGAATGCCAGGTATTTACGGAGCAGCATCTATGTTATATACTTCAGGTAATTCTCAAGCAAATACGACGCCAGCAAATCCAGTTGCACGTACACCTTTATCCGGTAGAATTATATTGTCTTTCTGGCAACAAGTAGGATTAACAGATACATTATCAGATTATGATTATATTTTTATCAATGTTACAGACGGATTAGGTATTGATCAAACGCAATTCTTAACTACATGGAGTGTCGGTGGGTATTTAACTATTTATTGGTATGCTAATCCTACTCCAACATTTGCAATTTATCAAATATTTAGTATAACTCCGTTACCATCTACTACGCCAACTCGTTATCAACTCGGAATATCATGGTTATCTAGTTCAGGAGGCGCAGGTTCTTCTTACAATACTGTATTTGGTTCTAATCGAATTGTATTGGCATATCAACCTCCCGGGGTAACAGGTCCTATAGGAGCAACTGGAAGAACTGGACCTACGGGGTTTACTGGAGCAACTGGCCCTACCGGATACACTGGAGCGACTGGTCCTACTGGATATACTGGATATACTGGTCCTACTGGATATACTGGCTCTACTGGATGCACTGGACCTACTGGACCTACTGGTTATACTGGGGTGACTGGTCCTACTGGAGCAACAGGCTCTACTGGATACACTGGACCTACTGGTCCTACTGGTTATACTGGGGTGACTGGTCCTACTGGAGCAACAGGGACTACCGGATATACAGGTGCAACGGGAGCGACTGGTTATACTGGGGCGACTGGTCCTACTGGAACAACCGGCACTACTGGATACACTGGAACAACAGGCCCTACTGGATACACTGGAACAACAGGCCATACTGGATACACTGGAACAACTGGTCCTACCGGTTTTACAGGAGCAACTGGAAGAACTGGACCTACTGGACCTACTGGATATACTGGACCTACTGGACCTACTGGTTATACTGGGGCGACTGGTCCTACTGGAGCAACCGGCCCTACTGGATACACTGGAACAACTGGTCCTACCGGATACACTGGAACAACTGGTCCTACTGGAGCGACTGGAGCGACTGGTCCTACCGGTTTTACAGGAGCAACTGGAAGAACTGGACCTACTGGATATACTGGATACACTGGATATACAGGGTTTACTGGAACAACAGGCCCTACTGGAACAACAGGCCCTACTGGATACACTGGAACAACTGGTCCTACTGGATATACTGGTGAAACTGGATGCACTGGACCTACCGGTCCGGGGGTTATTCCAGGAACAATATACGGTCAAACAATTCATTGGAATGACATTATTTCTGATTGGGAAATAACTGGTGATACTAGTTTGTCGCTAGGAGATTATGCAGGTCAAGTAAATCAAGGTCTACATGCGGTTGCAGTAGGGTATAATGCAGGTAATATAAATCAATCTGGATATTCTATAGGAATTGGCTATGCTGCCGGACAAGTGAACCAATCATCAAATGCTATAGCTATTGGACAACAAACTGCAATAATGGACCAACAATATAGTGCTATTGCCATTGGAAATAATGCTGCTTCCAACAGTCAAGGTCAATATGCTATCGCAATTGGTTCATTAGCGGGTGGATATTCATTAACTGGTCAAGGAACATATGCTATAGCTGTAGGTGATAATGCCGGAAGACATGATCAAAATCAGTATTCAATTGCTATTGGACAACAAGCTGGAACTAATTTTCAGGACCAATATGCTATAGCAATCGGGTATTTATCTGGTGCAGGTTCTCAAGGATATACATCAATTGCAATTGGGTCTGGATCTGGTTTATCTAATCAAAGTTCTCAAGCACTAGCAATTGGTGTAGGTGCTGGTCAAAATAGTCAAGGATTTTCTTCTATTGCAATCGGTTATCAATCTGGTGTTGGAATAACAACTCAACAAGATATGTATGCAATTTCTATTGGAGATCATGCGGGATTTGACGCCCAAGGTAGTGGAACAATTGCAATGGGCTATTATGCGGGATACACTCAACAGGGCGTGAACGCGTTAGCAATTGGAAATAGTGCTGGGTATGGAAATCAGTTAAGTGGTGCTATAGCACTAGGATATCAGTCGGGATATACTGCCCAAGGAATTGATACTGTAGCAATTGGTATAAACGCCGGATACTTATCTCAAGGAAATTACAGTATAGCTATAGGTGAATATGCTGGTAAAACCTCACAAGGTCAAATTGGAACAGCTATTGGATTTAGTGCTGGTTCTGAATCACAAAATCAATATGCGGTAGCAATTGGTCCAAATGCAGGTTTAAGTACACAAGGCACTAGTGCAATTGCGATTGGTCAAGAATCTGGTCTTGGAAATCAAGCTAGTGGCGGTATAGCTATAGGATGTCAAACTGGTCGCACTGGACAACTACAAGATGCAGTTGCAATAGGAAATGGGGCAGGTTATTATAATCAAAATTATAGTGCAGTGGCGTTAGGATTTCAATCGGGACGTTTTGCCCAAGGCCAAGGTGCAGTAGCAATAGGTTATCAAAGTGGATTATACACGCAAGGCAATTTTAGCGTAGCAATTGGTTATTCTGCAAATGGGTATTACACTACGAATCCTTATTCCATTGCTATTGGATTTGGCTCTGGATTTGCAACACAACAACAATATGCGGTAGCTATTGGGGCAAATGCAGGTGCATCTGGACAAGGAACTAATGCTATTGCTATTGGAAGTTCCGCTGGAGGAAGCGCTACTCAAGCCGCTGGTTCATTAAATCAAGGCACATCGGCTATTGCCATAGGAACTTCAGCGGGTGCTCAGCAACAAAACTCTTATGCTATTGCAGTCGGATATCAATCCGGGAATACAAATCAAGGAGGGTATGGGATTGCATTGGGTTATCAATCTGGATATTTGAATCAAGGTTCATCGGCGATTTCTATAGGATATAATGCAGGGTTTGCTGCACAATCATCACATGGAATTGCTATCGGAAGTAGTGCAGGCCAAACGTCTCAACGAAATTACGCTATAGCAATAGGTTTTCAATCGGGAAATAATTTACAAGGAACAAATGCCATAGCAATAGGTATTAATGCTGGACAAACTGGACAATTAACAGGAACAATTGCAATAGGTAACTTGGCTGGAAATAATAATCAAGGACCTCACATTGGTAGTCAGGGCAGATCAATCGCAATCGGAGATTCGGCTGGTCAAGATAGTCAATATGGATTATCAGTTGCATTAGGTCCATATGCAGGTAGAACGTATCAAGGTGCAGCAAATAGTGTAGGTCAATCTGTAGCTATAGGTTATAATGCAGGAGGTGTTACACAAGGTCCGTATGCAATTGCATTGGGTGCTAATTCTGGATATACTAGTCAAGCTTCTGGGGCAATTGCAATCGGATATCAAAGTGGTTCATCCCAACAACAATTATATGCTATAGCAATTGGTTATCAATCTGGATATCAAACTCAAGGAGCAAATACTATTGCATTAGGATATCAGGCTGGTTATGGAGCATCTAATACACAAGGACAACAAACTGGTGCTATTGCAATCGGTTATCAATCTGGTCAAACATTACAAGGAACTAGTAGTATTGCTATTGGTATTCAAGCAGGTCAAGGAACCCAAGGACAAAATACAGTTGCAATAGGTAATTTGTCAGCCCAATTTAGTCAAAAATCTTCAGCAATAGCTATAGGTGGAAGTGCTGGGAATAATAATCAGGGAACATCTTCTATTGCTATTGGATTTAATTCGGGATTTGCTACTCAATCTTCTGGAGCTATTGCCATTGGATATAATGCAGGCAATACTGTTCAAGGTATAAATGCCATATCTATTGGAAATGCCGCAGGGCAAGGAACACAGCAGTCAGGTGCATTAGCAATTGGATTTAATGCAGGATTTCAAAATCAAAATATTAATACCATTGCAATTGGGGTTCAAGCTGGATATGGAGCATCTATTACCCAAGGACAACAAAGTGGTGCAATTGCATTTGGGTATTTTGCAGGTCAAACATTACAAGGAACCAATGCAATTGCTATTGGAAATGCCGCAGGGCAAGGAACCCAGCAGTCAGGTGCATTAGCAATTGGATTTAATGCAGGATTTCAAAATCAAAATATTAATACCATTGCAATTGGGGTTCAAGCCGGATATGGCTTATCTGCAACCCAAGGTCAACAAAGTGGTGCGATTGCAGTAGGATATTTTGCCGGGCAAACATTACAAGGAACGAATGCAATTGCAGTAGGTGTTCAATCTGGACAATCTGGACAAGGAACAAATGCAATTGCTATTGGAAATGTTGCCGGATTTTCTGGACAGGCATCTGGGGCAATTGCTATTGGACAACAAGCTGGTTATTCTGGACAAAGTATAAATGGAATTGGTTTAGGAAACTTAGCAGCTCAATTGGGCCAACGATCCGGTGCAATTGCAATCGGTAATCAAGCCGGAGCAAATACGCAAGGAATAAATGCAGTTGCTATAGGTATATGGGCTGGACAAATATCACAACAGACCGCCGGAATTGCATTAGGCTTAAACGCTGGATATCAGGTGCAAGGTACCAGTGCAATTGCAATCGGAACAACTGCTGGTTATATAACTCAAGGTTCGTCCGCCATTGCAATCGGTAATCGAGCTGGATATACAAATCAACGTGTAAACTGCATTGCAATTGGTAATGGGGCTGGAAATCAAGACCAAGGTGCAGGGTCAGGTGCAGGCGAATCCGTTGCTATAGGAACTTCTGCAGGTTTAACAAATCAGGGTTCTTTTGCTATTGCAATTGGTAATAATGCTGGTGCGACTAATCAAGGTGGATACGGAATAGCTATAGGAGCTAGTTCTGGTGTAACTGCGCAAGGGTATGGCAGTGTTGCTATTGGTTATCAAGCCGGAAATGTATCGCAATATTCATTAGCCGTTGCTATAGGGGTTAATTCTGCTATGACAGGTCAAGGAACCGGTGCTATAGCTATAGGATATCAATCTGGTGGTAGTTCCACGGTTTCCCAAGGACAATTTGGAATATGTATAGGTGCAACAGCTACATCAACTTATGCTAATTCTATCGTTATCAATTCTTCAGGAACTGCATTATCAGCAAATACATCTTCTGCATTCTATGCTGCTCCAATAAGAAATGCAAATCAAACAACATCACTTGGTTATGATACGACAAATAAGGAGATTACTTATTATAATTTATTCGGATTAGCTACAATAACTGCATTAACGCCATCTACTACAAATACACTCACTGTTAATTTTAATAATTTTTATCAGGGAACATCTTATACATCTATTACTACAGGAAGCTCATTAACAACAACCATAAATGCTTTTAGTTTTTCAGGTGCAGTATCACAGGGACAATATACAATTATTATTGGGATAACACAAGTCGTTCCAAGCAATACAGCTACTTTAACAATTACTGCTCCTACGAACAGTGTATATAGATGCAATTTTGCATCCGCATCATTTTCAGTTACTGGTGCATCTGGAACACAAAGTAATCCAAAATATATGGCTTTAGTTATTAGTTATGAAAGCACAACCGGAATATATGCAATTTCAGCATCTGCATTTAATAATTAATGTTTGAACGTATAGTTTATCGAAGGATGATAGAGTTTTATAATAGGTTCTCTTATTTAGCAATTGAGAGAATACCGGAGAGAGAAACGAGCGTAGGAGTTGCATAGATGTTATAGATTATCCCGGTATGATTTATCATTGGATGATAATATAAATATCTCGTGTCAGTTTATACTATGTCAATTGCAACATTAAAAAAGAAAACTGATGTAAAATACAATAATATGAGTGTATCCCAACCATTGTTCTCTTTGAATGGAACACGTAGAAGCCAGGGGTTTATTGGTCAAACATCTTTGTCAAGATCATCATCGAGAACCCTAATACGTAATGGAGGATATAGAAATTATGGGGGATGCTGTGGGATATTCAAAATTGGCGAAATTGTTCAAACATCCGTAAAAACTACAGAAAATAATTCGGTTGTAAAAGGTTCTACATTAAATACATTAGGCCTATTACACGTCAATAAATATACATGTTTATGGAGACCAGCGCCGTATACAACAGTGAAAATGGATTCAAACCAAAATATCAATTCACAATCAGACTATATCAAGAATGTAGAGAAAAACACATTAGCTGAAGCTAGCACATGTACTAAAAAAAATACAGATCCATGCAGTACACTACAGAGTAATACAAATTGTAATTTAGTAAAACCTAGATACACCCCGTTTAAAAAGGCACAAAATTGGGCAAAACCCGAAAGCGATTATGTAGCAATGAGTCAAGGGGAATATTTGCGTGCTTTAGACAAAAGATGCGGTGCAATAGATGATGCAAAATATGCACAAAATATTCAAAATTGTAATAAATGTGCATTACCTGGTAACCGATAAAATGACTAGATATAGCCAAAATGAATCAAATAATAGAATGTTATACCCCCATAAACATACAATTGGGGGATTGATTCCGTTATGTATTCACAAAATTGATTTTATATATTTGTATGAATAGTTATGCATATAAATATATCATTATAACTAATGCAAAATGGATAAATCATTATCTTCGGATAATCCTAGAACAAACAACAGTAATTGCGATACACATCCAATACAATCCAATATTAAAGCCTTAATGCACCAATACATTGAAAGTTTATCCGAAAAAGAACTCAAGGCATATCATATTGCAAAATCACATTTGGGCAGTTCATTCAGTTTAGAAAAAAGTAGAGGGTTTATAGATTGGAAAGCAAAAATAGCTACGTCTGAAAAAAACCCGTAACCGTGGACCGGCGGGGTGGGTATGGGTGTGTGGAATATATAAATTATTCTCCTAGATTTCCGGTTATTCTTCCGATAATCCTCTCTCAGGCGTTCTTGCAATACCCTGCGATTCTTTCATTTGTTTAAACTCTTTATAACTAAAAACCTGTTTTTGCATATCGCTATTGGATTTCAATCCATCCAACAAGTCAGATGAAAATGCAACATGTTTCGTTTTCAGTGTATATTTTTGTAAAAAATAAAAATTGGATATTTTTCCAGAATATATTATTTTATTACGAGTGTACTTTTTTTCGGGTTTAGGTGTATCATTTTCCGTAGGTTTATCAGTGGATGCCAACTTTCCAGATACAGTATTGTATGATTTAAGTTTGGCAAATGCGGAACTTTTTAATATCGGATTGGACTGTGAAGTGGTTGGTTCCGTTTTTTCAGAATTGTCCAGTTTTTCCGGTTTGTTTAGTATACTCAATAACGGAGATATCATATTTTCAGGCATAATCTCATCGTCAATAAAAAAATCGCGACATCTATACAAAAGAACATATTTCATTATAGCCGCATTTATTACAAAATACGGAATATTGGAATTATCACTGTAATATACAAATCCTTGTTTGTATGCGTCATAATGCATTATGATATTCCCCCGGGGCGTATTTTCCATCATTAGTCGGCGTTTCCATGTTTTTTCCAATTCATTATTGACATCTTCTACTGTTTGGGAATGCAATTTTGTGTCATAAAAACACTTTTCTATATTGGAGTTCGCCATTTCAGTGGCCATATTATTGTAGCTGTCTAAAAATCGTTGTTTTTGAACTTTCACATAATCTTCTGACAAAGAGGATATAGTTATTGGTGGCGGTGGTCGTTGTAATATGCCGTATTCATATAAAAAATAATAGATGAATCGTATAATAATAAAAAAGGTAAATCGTGCAGAATATATCACTTTGTTTTTAATAGTATTTACCATAGTCATTTGTTCTTTTTTTTGTGAAAGAGAACTTATCATATTCATATTCTTAATCAATATGATAAATTGTTTATATGGTTTATGATGTAGATTTTATCAAATATTTATGCGGTTAGTGTAGATACTTGTTGTTTTCTATATTCAAATAGAGCCCGCATTTCTTTGTCTAAAAATGGGACTTCAATACGGTCATATGATTTTGTGGGATTTTCCGGATGCATACATACCAAATACAATCCAGTTACTTTTTTACCATATTTGTGTTCCAAAATAGTCTTGTATGTGTTTAATTGTAAGGCATAATGCCAAAAGTTTGTGTCTGGCAAATGTGATATACATGGTGTCAGTGATGATTTACCGAAATTATTTTCATATGATATTTCGCGACATCGTTTCCAGTCATATATTTGAATCGTTCCATCCGGGTTCTCGAAAACCATATCTATAGACCCAGATAATTTGAGTTCTTCGTAATATACGCACCATTCTGTCCTATATGGCTTCAAATCCGGAAAGTCTTTCACAAACTTGCGAAAATACTGAAACTCGATAGAATCATTTTGAACATCCAGCCCATTGTAATAACATTCTACATCATAATGCATGTTGGTTCCCGCAAAAGACGCACTATCACGATTTTTGTCCCAGGAAGCTTTTATTTCTTCGCGAGTCATACCATAATACTTGTAATTAGGGTCGCGCATTCGTTTACCTGCAAACATTTTATCCAATATTGCGTCTGCATCGAAATGGCCGAAATGGCTATGATTCCATGTTGTAACAGATGTATATCCTTGTTCTCCGTGAACAGTATAAATATGCGGTCCTTCATCGAAGGTGATATATTGGTCTCGTTCATGAGCATTTTTAGTAGCCAAATAAGTAGGAGTGATTTTTGACATTTTGGTGATATATGATATTTAGTTATTAAGGAATAAAAAATCAATTTTATAATTGTAGCTTAATTTGTTTATATTGTTTGTAGTTGAATATTATCCATCATATATCACTATACCAATTCTATTACAGTTGGAAGAGGTTTGTGCAAACAGTTGTATAACATTTGTTTGACATCGTTCCTGCGCTTATCTTCATTTGTGCGCTGACCGTTTATTTTGCTCATATATCGTTGGTGCTGTTGTTTGATTTGTTCATTTGCAATATGAGCTTGAGACATATGTTCATCCTCAATCAATTCATACATATTTATCGTATCTACTTGTGGACAATGGGCTTTTTTCCACAGCATAAATGCTTGTAGAAACTTTAGTGATAAAATCGATATAAGTTTATCCATTTCGGGGGTTGTCATAATATGCCACTGTGGGTCGCCCACGGTAATATCATTTTCAATGGATTCATAAATATAAAGTGTTCCTGGTTTCTGTGTAAAAGCACAAATGGGGAAAGATGGTTGTTGAATGTATGACTTTATGCATGTTTTAATTCCCGCAGTTAAATCGGTTTCAAATACCGTGTCTAAATGTTCCTGTGTAATTTTGAATGTTCGAAAGAGTGAGGTAGCCGAAATAGACGCAGGATGTTCTTGTAAATAGTCTAAGATTTGTTTTTTCTGACGAGTATTTTGCCGATTTTCCAATTGGTCTACGCGTTTTTGTAATTTATCACATTTGTATGCAAACTCCTTTACCAATTTATATAATTCCGAAACGGAAGGCGTTGTGTCATAATCATCTTCGTGGATTTTTTGAGTCCTGTGCCAAAATCCACACATGAGTGTATGTTTTTCCATATTTTCACGTTTTTGCCATTTTTGAAAACAATAAGTGCATTGAAATCCGGCCATTTGTGCAATAGAATGTGTATTATGCATATTAATGATATATTCTTTTTATAATACTATAATATATCTATTTAGGTTTATTCAATTTTCTTATAATGATGTCTATGGTATTTAGCAAAAGCAATTATCAAAAAAATCAGCCATTAAAGACCGCACTATTAGAACCTTCCCAACCGAAACCAGTGAATACAGAAGTTATTTATTACATGCAAAATAGTATGATAGGTCGGATTATGAATACACCAAAATGTAAGTCTTGTCCAAAGTATTAGAATGCGTTATGGTCATTATCCTACGAAAATTATTCTTCTCCCTGGATAATCATCGAACACATGGAATCGTTCATCGTTCCTCGTTCCTCGCTCCGGCGTTCTCCCAATAATATAATTATCATATAATAGTATATAATGAGTAGATATTTCGATAATAAAGAACTATTTGTAGGGCCTACTACAAAACAATATGGGAGTCATATGGTTACTACAAATGTTATAAAGGAAACGAAAATAAAATACATAAATATTGATTCGCGATTTCGCGATGAATATAATTATTCCAATTTAGCCAATTACTATTTCACTTTGCCAGAAAGAATCAATGATGTAAAAACGATGACAATATGTAATATTGAATTGCCATTGTCCGTTTTTAATATTTCAGCGGATCTAGGTAATAATTATTTTCGTGTATTTAAAACGGGAAGTGCTATAGACAGTTCCATGATTGATGTGTCCTATGGGTCATATGATTTAACGCCGTTTTACGGAAATAATCCACTCAAGACAGGAATAAATACAGCACTTGCAAATAAGGGAGCGAGCACTTTGACCATAGACTTTAGTAATAACTACAGTAATGGAAATACTATTACAAATACATACAATGGGTTTTATTCGCAGTTCAAAAATACTAGCGGGACACCAATAACCGTTGATTTTGCAGTTACTGCTACCGGCAGTTTTGATAAATACAATTTAAAGGCAAAAATGGGATGGCTACTCGGATTTCACGATGTAAGTTATACAATTCCTGCTGGAGGAACAATTTATTCGGATTCCTTTGTCAATTTGAACTTTCCTAGATATTTGTATCTAGTTGTAGATGAGTTCAGTCGTGGAAATCAAAGCTCTTTTGTGTCTCCTTTACCAAGTTCTCTTATTAATAAAAATATTTTGGCACGCATTTCCATTGATTATAGAAAATATGATTTTGGAGATATAATTGTGGGGAATCAGTTCAATGGAGTGTTATTGTCCGATAATAGATCTTATACCGGTAAGACAGATTTGCAAAAACTCAATGTGCAAATTGTGAATGAATGGGGTATTCCTGTCAATCTAAATGGATTGGACTTTTCTTTTACTATAATGGTGGAACATGAATAATATAGAAAATTGAAAATATTGATTTATTTTATGTGTATATAAATCAATAGTACCTTATTATATCCAGTTTATACGATTCTATTTTATCCTATTCTAACCCAACAAACATACTATGACTGACGCAACATTATCTTCTGAACAACAATATGCATTAGATGTTTTCAATTGTGGTGAAAATATGTTCATAACCGGGCCTGGTGGAACTGGAAAAACAAAACTCATCAGTTATTTCATAAAATCAGCTGAACAAAAAGGAAAAAAAATAGATGTGTGTGCAATGACAGGATGTGCATCACTATTGTTAAATTGCGGAGCGAGAACATTACACTCGTGGGCTGGTATTCGTTTAGCAAAAGGACCGCGCGAAAGTATTATAGCAAGTATTATGAAAAACAAACGCGCAATGGCGAATTGGAAAAAAGCAAAAATATTGGTTATAGATGAGGTCAGTATGATGTCGGAAAAAATATTTGAATTATGTGATGATATTGGTAGGAAAGTCAGGAAAATAAACCGGCCTTTTGGTGGAATACAAATTGTATTAACTGGTGACTTTTATCAGTTACCGCCAGTTGGAACGATTGGAGAACCAGATACCGAACGGTTTTGTTTTGAATCAGAACGTTGGACGATGATTTTCAAACCGGAAAATCATATTCAATTGCACACAATGTTTCGTCAAAAAGACCCAAAATATAGAGAAATATTATTGGAAATACGAAAAGGAGAACTTTCGGAAGAAAATGCTGCAATATTACAAACACGTGTAAAACGGCAATATAATCCAGAAGAACACGATGGTTGCGTTCTTACTAAATTGTTCCCAGTTCGATCAAGAGCTGAATATATTAATAAGTTAATGTATGCCAAAATTGAGCAAGAAGAAAGGACGTATCAGTGCGCTAGAAAAATGAATTGTTCTACATATATTGAAAGCGGAACCCCGATAAAAACAGAAGACTTGTTGCGTTGCGATATGCTGACATCTACAGAAAAAGAAATGCATTTGGAGCAATTATTGTCTAATAGTCCAGCAGTAGAATCTCTTGCCTTGAAAGTTGGCACTGCGGTTATGTGTGTGACCAATTTGGATTTAGAAGCTGGCGTTTGCAATGGTTCGCAAGGAGTTATAATCAACTTTGTTCCAGCAGGACAGGGTGTAACAACTGCTGTCACTGTAATGGGAGAACTAGCACCAGTTGTGCGATTTTCAAATGGATGTGTTCGTGTCATAGAACGACATGTATGGCAATCGGATGAATATCCTTCTTTGTATATTTCTCAATATCCATTATGTTTAGCGTGGGCACTTACTATTCACAAAATACAAGGCGCAACAATGGCTATGGCAGAAATGGATTTAGGGAATGCTGTATTTGAATACGGTCAAACATACGTAGCACTGTCTCGTATCCAAACATTGGACGGATTATATTTATCGGCATTTCATCCACAACGTATAAAAGCCAATCCTAAAGTGCGTGCATTTTATGAATCTATACCAAACACTATAGTTATGAAACCGGTAGAAGAAATGACAGTAGATTGGAAACAATTTGCGCATGTTCCAGAAGAAGCTGCGTTAAGTGCTCCGCACCCGGTTCCGCCGGTTCCACATTATAGCGTTCGCAAAATGGCAAATACACAAATATCCAAAGACCCAAATATAAAAACAATTCGTCTGTAAAAATAGTTTTATAGTTATATATTATATTATAATACTATAATAATGGTCGCAGGAAGTATATTACCTATTGCTTTTCATAAAAATCAACTGTATTTTTTATTCGGAAAAGAAAATGAACTGGCAGATACCCCGGGGTTTTCAGACTTTGGTGGAGGAGTAGATAATGGCGAAAGTCCATATAAAACTGCAATGAGAGAAGGAGCCGAAGAACTTACTGGATTTTTAGGAAATGAAAAAGAAATAGAGGCGATGATTAAAAAGAATGGTGGGACATATAATATAACACATGGAACATATCATATGCATTTATTTGTATTAGAATATGATGAGAACTTACCCAAATATTATAATCAAAATCACCGTTTTTTGTGGAATAGAATGGATAAACATGCACTGGAAAAAACCAAATTATTTGAAAAGGCGGAGATTTGTTGGTTCTCCCTTTCTGATATGAAACGTCGTAAATCGGAGTTTCGCAATTTTTATCAAGAAATAGTGGATGTATTATGTAAAAATGCAAATAAAATACAAAAGTTTGCATCCAAACGCGGAAAATCGTCTAGAAAAACGAAAAAAATGCGCGGAGGTAGATGATATAACCCAGACAGTGTCGGAATGCCATAAAATAAAAACCACTATCCATAAGGAATGACAATACTATATGAATATATTAGAACACCTATGCTAGTCTTAGCTCAATCGTTCTTGTAATTACAATAGTATTTGAAAAATATGGAGTTCATTGGTTTATATACAAATAAAAATACATATCAATTGTATATAATTGATATGTCATCGTGGAGAAAATATGGTGGAACAAATACATTTGAAAAAACAAGCGATACTAGAGTTAATTCAATTGTTACTAATTATTTTACTATATTAAAGCAAATAACCAATGATGTAGATATATCTGGAAATCTCACTGTTGCACAGCGATTGAATATATACGGCGACGTTTCATTTAACAATGATTTATCAGTAGAAGGTAATGTGATTATACATGAAGATTTAGACATATCTGGTAATTGTCGTATTCATCAAAACCAATATATTGATGGAAATCTTACACTATTGAACCATCTTTTTTTCCAATCATATCCAACTGACGTATATATGTATGGCGATGGTAATGGCATAGCTATTAATAAAGAAATACCTGAGGCTGATTTGGATATATGTGGTAATAATACTTGTATTTTAAATGTAAAATCTGGATTGGCTGAAACGCATAATATTCTATGTAGAAATAAAGATGACCGAGGAATTATGCTAGGTGTAGATGAAGGAGTTACTTCATTATCATTTTTTTACGATAGCACTATAGATATAAACAATTTACACAAACTCCCTGATGCACATATAGAATATCTAGAAGGAGGGGTTTTGCAAATCGACGCATCTAGTCATGTTCAAATTGTATCTAATCTAGTTGTTACAGATAATAGTTTGAATATAGTAAATGATGCAGTGCTAACAGTGTATAACGATTTAGAAAATGACAAATATTTATATGACATTTATGATGTTTCTAGCGCTTATACTGGTAGTGCTATTGCTGCAGTAGCTAAAGATAATTCATCAAACGTTGCATTCAATCTTATTACAAAATATAGTCAAGTGGGTGGTGCTATTTATGGAGGGACTTATCCAAAAAATAATTCAAAAGGAATGTTATCATTAGGTACTACTGATTTTGCAAACAAATTATATGCGCCTGCTCAAACGATTGTTTCTGGAACGAGTAATGTTATAAATAAAAATACAATAGGTATAAACAAGGCTATTCCGAGAACAGACAAATACGCAGTTGATATGAATGGAAATATGCATATAGAATGCAATGATGTAACAACCACTGCAAATATTCCATTTGAAATCGAAAGTATGCGATTTTCTAGACAATATTCTAATTATGGTATTGTTGTAGGAGGTGTTTATAAATATACTGTAAATGATACCACCAATACACATTCCCAAGAAGCATATGTTACAATAGATGGCGGAAGTTCATGGTATCCATCAGTATTTTTATCAAATAATCCAAATTATAAATTGTCATTCATGAGAACTTCATGGGTATATGATAATAATTATGCCATAACATATGGACAGTCAGGTATTGGATTTTGTTTAGATATATCTAATAATGTTTGGTATGACAAAACAATGAACAATATCGGCACAGATACAACTACAATGGTTATTGATATATTTGCATGCGATTTTTCTGGAAATAAAAATAATAATAATGCCCTTGCCAAAGTATTTTTTATTATGGAAAATGCAACTAGAACCGAGTTTCAACTGCGATATTTTAATGCAGCATTTGGTTCCAGTGCTGACACATATGCATTGATTAATAATACATATGGAACAAAGTTCGTGTTATTCAAAAATAACAATGATCATATACAAGATAATACAAGTCCATTGACTTATTATAGATATAGTAATATTACCGGTAAATGTATTGATGGAGCAGGATTCATTCCAGGGTATACAACCGGTAATGGTGGTTATATTTACATTGCAGGCGATACTAGCATACGAAAATATTTTTTTAGTGATATCAATTATATTACAGAGAGAACCGACTGTTCGCATAATGTAAATGGCGGATACAATGCAATTAGCGTTGTAGATATGAGCAATGTTATAGCCGTAGGAAATGGGTTTATTACTTTTACAAAAGATGGTAAAACATGGGTAGATATTTCTAGAAATACTGCAGACCTTACTGTCGAAAACACTATATTCAAAAGTGTATATGCATATGATGTATCCAATGCTATCGCAGTAGGTTATAAAGGAGCAATGGTATATACTACAGATGGGTTCTATACATGGAAAAACATGCCAAAGTCGTTATTTGATTTGTCTGGTGCAGGGTTTCCATTGATTGATGCATCATTGAACAGTGCATTTATGTTTAACAAAAATGCGTTTACACTGTCGTCTAGTATTTCTACATTCATAATGAATAATGATGCAAGTAATATAGGTCAGGGTAAAATTATATATAATTATGTCCCTGACTTAATGAATAATGAAAATAATTATATATTAGATGTATGCGGAAATATGACAATTGGTGGAAATATCATAATGGACAAACCTAGTGGAAAACTCTATTGCACCGGCAACAATTTTTATTTAGCTAGTGATACATCCAATATTTATATCGGTGATGGTAAATCGAGAAATATATACTTAGGAAACGGAAATATTGATTCTACCGTATATGTTAATTCAAAAATTAATTTTAATGGCAATTTGCGATTAGATGGTGGATTTTCAGTTACAAATGGTAATATTTTAGTAACCGCTACTGGATATGTAGTCTCGTATGGAATAGATGTTTCTTATGCAAATATTAGCGTATTGAACGTAACTGGAGGAAATGCCATATCTCGCGGAACTGATTTATCTTATGCATTTCATGTAAAAGGTTACCGACCTGCTGCGCGTATTGATGCGTCATTGTCTGTTAATTCACTATATGTGGATACAAGTTCTGTATTTCTTGGACCGGCCGTTTCCAATTACAAACATAGTTCATATATTTCCAATCCGGCATTGTATATTGGCGGATATTCTAATTTCGGACCATACATTGCAATGGATGGTTCGAATAATATACTTACTCTATCAAATGGTATAGATGCAGTGAATAATCCACCGAATAATTTGTATGGTGGTTTATATTTGAAAGATGGAACCGGTGCATTTATTGACGGGAATGTGTATATTGCTCGAAATATGAAAATATCAGGAACTGGAGCAAATACATTCACTGTAATGAGTGGAACTTCTACGTTTTCAACTGCAGTTGTTCTCCAAACAATGAATGTCAATGGAAATATAGCCGGAGGCGCAAATCTAACAGTAGCTGGAAACTTGACGGTGTCAGGAACATCGCGATTCTACAATAAACTAGATATATCAGGCAATGTAGATATATCCGGTAATTTGACAACACAGGGAAATATAACATACCGAGGTAGTCTAATAAATGGTTCGGATTATCGTATAAAAACAAATGTTATACCGTTAGAGGATACGTCATTCAATGTAGATAATTTAATACCAAAATATTATCATAACACAATGGCCAATATAGACCAAATTGGATTTATTGCACATGAATTGCAAGAATACTATCCATTTTTGGTATCTGGTGAAAAAGATGGCCCAGAAATACAGGGGGTTAATTATTCTGGACTAATAGGTGTATTAGTAAAAGAAATACAAGGATTGAAACAAAGAGTTGCTATATTGGAAAATAGGGGTGTATAATGAGTGGTGTAATGGATGGATAAATATTATGATTATGTAGTATGATTATACCACATAATAATGGTGGTGCTGTCTCAAGTAAATAGATAATGGTGTTCTTTATATTTTTATTGGTTATGATGGGAAAAACTAGGGAGATTCTTATTGCGCTGTTTTGAGACAAAATGTATTCGGTGGTTGTCTTTATATGTGTTATTGTAATAGTATTATTATTGTATATGAACATATGTAAACAATTATTGTCCATACGTGTGATGTTAATGTCTAGACATTAAGTTGGGTATCTATGGACAGATATATATGCAGTAGAAGACGACGTAAAAAATATTTTAACCTCATATATCCAACCATTTCCTGAAGTATTTCCTCCACTGCTAGAGAATCCATTTGTAGTTGTAATTGCTGGAGTTCCTGATACAGATACACTAGTCATAACTCTTGTTGTGTCCGATGCTACTACTTGATAAATCAAAAAAACATATGTGTATAGATTGGATGATACCAGTATTTGTGCATTGCTAATGGTTAATGCCCAGGGGGCAGATAAACTACTTCCATTAGTAATTATAAACGAACTACCTGATGCAACATTTATTGTTGCTCCAGTCTGAGATACTGTAGCAATTCCAATAGTTCTTAAAAATGAATTACCATATATTCCATATAAATCTGTTCCGACATTTAAGTTTCCGGATACATCTAATGCAGACGAGTTGGTATTTGCAGTAGTTTTGTTTATTACTACATTTCCATTGTAATATATATATCCAGATGAAGTAATCCATTGACTAGGGCCTGTAGGTCCAGTTGGTCCGGTTGTTCCTGTCGCTCCGGTTGGACCTGTAGGGCCGGTTGGGCCAGTTGGTCCGCTTGGTCCAGTGAAGCCAGTTTCTCCAGTAAAACCGGTTGGTCCGGTTGGACCTGTTGCTCCAGTGAAGCCAGTCGCTCCAGTAAAGCCAGTGGGTCCGGTTGGACCGGTTGGGCCTGTAAATCCAGTAAAGCCAGTTGAACCACTCTGTCCAGTATAACCAGTATAACCAGTATATCCAGTATAAAACCCACCCATCTGAAGATTTGCAGTAAATCGTGTGCCACTCATATCCAATATTACATTACTAAGATCGGATGTTGCAGCAAAATATACATAATCTGTGGTTCCATTCATAGAAACTAGAACAGTGGATGGCGTTGTAATTGTAGGGAGTGAATTCGATATAAATCCGGCCGATGTAGTTATTACACTAGTATTTTTGTATGTTTTAAGAAATAACCTAGATTGAGTTGACCCTGCTCTAGTTAACATATTACAATTTATTAAATAGTCTCCAGCTATTTTAGGTTGAAGTTTAAATGATGAAGTTCCAGCTCCAGTAATCCATCCTTGTGGGTCATATTGAACTCCAAATGGTATGGTAAGTTCAGTGCCGGCTATAAAAACTTGATTTGAAGTAATATTTCCTTGAACTGAATAATTACCGGGGGATAAACCAGACCCAGGAGGACCCGTTGGTCCTGTCGCTCCCGTAAATCCTGTAAACCCAGTGGAACCGGTTGGACCAGTGGGACCAGTAAAGCCTGTAAACCCGGTAAATCCTGTCGCTCCAGTAAATCCGGTGGGACCTGTTGGTCCAGATACACCAGTTGATCCTGTAAACCCGGTAAATCCTGTAAATCCGGTGGGACCGGTTGGACCAGATACACCAGTTGATCCTGTAAACCCGGTAAATCCTGTAAAACCAGTGGGACCAGTTGGGCCAGATCTACCCGTTGGGCCGGTTGGACCTGTAAATCCTGTAAAGCCTGTTGGTCCAGTAGGGCCAGTAACTGCAATTGTTCCTACATTTTTAAATTGCCCTGATGGAAGAGTAAATGGGGTTGCTTCTATTGGTACAGGAACTGCACTATTTCCGAAAAGTGAAAATATGTAATTATTTGGACTACTGTCATACAAAAATGGATCGTAATAATTTTCTAAAAGAAGAATTTGAGTACCACTTATTGCAGTAAGGGGGGAAGTTGGAACTGTAAAATTGGTTGTATATACTGCAGTTCCTACTACATATCTAAAATTACTTATATACCCATCAAATCCATCATCCGCAGTAATAGTGCTTAATGTTCTTTTACCTAAAGCAAGAACCGATGTGGTTGTATTAGTGTAAGTAAATGTACCAATGTTTGTTCCTGCTAAATATACTGTAAAATTGGTATTTCCATTTCTAACAACTGCAATATGATACCATGTATTTGTATTTATAGATACTAAACTAGTAAAAATTGAGCTACCGGCATCACTTGATACTACGATTTTCGAATTATTTATATATACATCAATTCCAATACTACCATTTCGAGTTTGTAACATACCAAAGTTATTAGTAGTATCTGTAGTAAGAGAATAAAACCACCACTCATATGTAATAGATGATGCATTTGGAATAGAACCTGCAGAAAGTGTAGTTTGTATGAATGTTTTGTTCGCTCTAATAAAACGTATACTATTTCTGTATGGAGGAGAAAATGTCCATAAATTACCAGTATCAACTGTAATAACACTATCGCCATAAACCGAACTCGAAGCAGGAAATTGTACAGACAATTGAGAACTTGTGCTTACATTACCACGTATAATCGAGTTATTCCCTTGAATACCAGTGGGACCAGTACTCCCAGTTCTACCAATACCCCCCGTGGGACCAGTGGGACCAGTTCCAACAGGTCCTGTTGAACCGGTAGGACCTGTTAGACCAGTGGAACCAACACCAGTCGGACCAGTGGAACCAACACCGGTAGGGCCTGTTGAACCAGTGATACCAATTCCCGTGGGACCAGTAACGCCAGTGGAACCAGCACCAGTAGGACCAGTGGAACCAGCACCAGTAGGACCAGTGGAACCAACACCAGTAGGACCAGTGGAACCAACACCAGTAGGACCTGTTGAACCAGTCGGGCCGGTTGGTCCAGTCGCTCCAGTCCATCCAGTTGCTCCAGTAAAGCCAGTCGGTCCGGTTGGTCCAGTCGCTCCAGTCTTTCCAGTAAAGCCAGTCGATCCAGTCGGGCCGGTTGGTCCAGTCGCTCCGGTCGGTCCGGTTGGTCCAGTCGCTCCAGTAAAGCCAGTCGATCCAGTAAACCCAGTCCCTCCAGTCACTCCAGTCCCTCCAGTCGCTCCAGTAAAACCGGTAAATCCAGTCGGGCCGGTTGGTCCAGTCGCTCCAGTCCCTCCAGTCCCTCCAGTAAAGCCAGTAAAACCAGTAAAACCAGTAAAGCCAGTAAAGCCCGTCGCTCCAGTCGCTCCAGTTCTTCCAGTCTGACCAGTCGCTCCAGTAGGACCAGTAAAAGCTATAGTTCCAATATTTTGAAATTGTCCTATATAATATGAAAAAGGAATCGTTATTACTCTGTTAGCAACGTTATTTACATTTGTAAGTGTATAATTATTCGGACTACTATCGTAAAGAAAACTATTATAATAATTTTCTACCAATAATAATTGAGTCCCTGCAATATTGTCTGGGGGACTTGTTGGAACCGTAAATGGTGCAGTATACACTGCATATCCTAAAACATACCGGAAACCGGTTATATAACCATTCATTCCATCTCCATAAGTGAGATCTGAAATATGTCTTTTACCAATTGATATTTTAGTAGAAGTCATATTTGTATAAGTAAATGTAGTTAATTGCGATCCATTCAAATATACAGTCCAATTACTACCTCCATTTCTAACTAATGCTATATGATACCATATTCCTGTCATAATTAGATTACCACTACTTAAATATGCTTGAACATTATTTCCTGTAGTTATACGGAGCTGGTTGATGTTTGTGTCAGTAGAAGCTCCAGTATTATAAATACTCACATCTAATCCATCATTGCTTTGGGTTGAAGAAGTTGAAGATGATCTAGTTTGTAAGATACCAAATGAAGTTCCATTAAACGTATTCTGACCAGTTGAGTAAATCCACCATTCGTAAGTTATCGATTGTGTAGTCCCTGGGGCAGTTATTGGAACAGAAGTAGTTATATATCCCTTATTCCCTCTCGTAAAATTAATACTTTGAGAGTATATTTGATAATTATATGTCCATAACGCACCAGTATCATTCGTTATTACACATTCCCCTGGAACTGCATTTGGGAATACTATTGGTAGTTGAGCACTAGTGCTTACACTACCTATTAAAGACAACCCCAAGCCTCTTGGACCCGTAAAACCAGTAGGACCAGTTGCACCAGTAGGACCAGTAGAACCGGTTATCCCAGTTGGTCCTGTAGCACCAGACGATCCAGTTGAGCCAGTAGCTCCAGTTGCACCAGTTGGACCAGTAAATCCAGTCGCTCCAGTTGGGCCGGTTTGCCCTGTCGCTCCAGTCTTTCCAGTTGGACCGGTAGGACCTGTAAATCCAGTAGGACCATATAATCCAATAGGACCAGTATCACCAGTCATACCAGTAGGACCAGTCGCTCCAGTAAAACCAGTAGGACCCGTTGGGCCTGTAGGTCCTGTGCGTCCAGTGTATCCAGTAAAACCAGTAGGACCCGTTGGGCCTGTAGGTCCTGTGCATCCTGTAAAACCAGTCGCCCCAGTAGGACCCGTTGGGCCTGTAGGTCCTGTGCGTCCAGTGTATCCAGTTGGACCGGTTGGGCCGGTGCCTAAAGGACCAGTTGCTCCCGTATAACCAGTTGCTCCCGTATTTGTTGCAGTTCCATCAGCGCCGGTTGGTCCAGCAGGTCCTGTATATGTTCCAGTTAATCCATAACCATTCAAATTAACACTATATGTAACATATGTTCCATTAGCACTTACATCTGTATTGTACCACCATGCTACTGCTGGTATTAATTCAGTAACTGTTATATACAATGAATTGGCATTCAAACCGATTACAGTTCCATAAATAAGTTTATTATAAAAAATGGTTCCTACAACAGGGGTTCCGCCAGTTTGATTAAAATAATTTGCAGTAATATTTTGACCATATTGATATGCAACATTTGGGTTATCGAGAGTTATAACAATGTTTTGAGATATTGCTGGAACCATATTGATTGTTCCATTTGTTGCATATAAATCACCAGAAAACCCTCTTTCGCCTTGTGCACCAGTAGGTCCAGTATATCCGGTCGCACCAGTATATCCGGTCGCACCAGTATATCCAGTCGGACCAGTATATCCGGTATATCCAGTTGGACCAGTTGGACCAGTGCGACCAGTTGGACCAGTGCGACCAGTAAAACCAGTCGCACCAGTATATCCAGTAGGTCCAGTTGCGCCAGTAGGTCCAGTATAACCAGTCGGACCAGTTGCACCGGTAGGGCCAGTAAACCCTGTCGGACCAGTAGGGCCAGTCTCTCCAGTAGGTCCAGTCGCTCCAGTAAACCCTGTATAACCAGTAGGTCCAGTAGGTCCAGTAAACCCTGTATAACCAGTAGGTCCAGTAGGTCCAGTATATCCAGTATACCCGGTTGGGCCAGTTACGCCAGTATATCCGGTTGGTCCAACCGATCCAGTATATCCAGTAGGTCCAGTAGGCCCAGTATATCCAGTATGACCAGTAGGTCCGGGATAGCCAGTAGAACCAGTGATTGAGCTCGGAGGCCCGGTTGCTCCTACATTGCCAGCAGGTCCTACCGGACCCTGAATACCTTGAGGGCCCTGTTCTCCAAATACACCACCATTTTGCCTATAGTATTCTATAATAGCGTCTAAAGCCAATGTGTCATAATTATTTGTATATGCATCTCGTATTGTTTCTCGGTTTTGCTTTTTACCCCATAATTGTTTCGACATTGATATAAATTATATATATGATTATTTACATTTTTATATGTTTAATACGACAAATGAATTATATTGTATTCTGTATATAATAATTATCTAAGTATCGTCCATATCTTTATACTAATCCTTTACATTGGTGTCGTGATGTTCATTGTTCGTTTGTATAAAAAAAAACTAATATAATATAATTACAAGATTATAATGGACAATGATTTAGATATGTCATGGATACAAGAATATTCACGCATCCATTCTATACAACAAATAATGAACAAGGAAGAACTCGATACAATTGTTATACAAACTATTTATATGAATACACAGAAACAAATTACTAAAACAGATAAAGAAACAATTGTTTTGAATACCGGGAGTAATAGATATATTTCTAAAGAACAATTGTTGAAAATGATTCAAAATAAAAAACAGGTTGATAAAATTAAATATACATTGTTTGATATGCTTTTATTTACTTTAGATTTAGAACCGAAAGATATACAAAAATATGTGAATGGGGATTGTAACAATATTGCAAAACTGAAGTCATTATACACTAATAAACCATCTCTGGATAATCCTAGAACATATACGCTCGTTCCGAGCTCGGAAGTTCTCCCAATTACAGATATAGTTATCCCCCCCTCATTGTTTATTTTTCATTCTCTCCACACATTTTTCTTGTTATTTATAGAAATTGAGAGAACGCCGGATCGAGGAACTCACGCATCATCCGGAGATAATGCATCAAATAATACACGTCCAGACATTAAATCAATCCTAAAAACTACCCCATCAGATAAAAGACATACAAAAAAAGTTCGAATTGCCGATGTTATGGAGGTTATACAAGAGCCCAAACACAAAAAAACACGTAAAAATATAGTGCGATAATAATGCAGGGAGTAAAACAAAACATTCTACAGATATGATTTATCATGGTGTAATAATAATATAAATAGTATTTGTTATAAACTATAGTTATAACAAATGAGAACATACACAGGATACTCTGAAAATGATTTGTCACCACAGCAAATTGAATATTACAAAGAAAGCCTAGTATATATTTATTACAAGTTCATTCGTAGTGATAACAGAGAACATAATATAAAATGTTATGCAAAAATATATGATGATTTGATATATTCTCTATCACATGCAAATAAATCTGGTGAATATGTCATAACGTCGGAGCTCGGAACGAGCACATTATCCGGAGTTCTCTCAGATAATTTACTGAAATTATTATACAAACTCATTGCCCAAACAAGAGATATTTGTTATGGTAAAGGAGAACGCGATATAACGTATATGATGATTTATACATGGTGGAAATATTTTCCCAAACTGGGGTATATTGCATTGCACGCGATGTTGTTCTCCGAAAACAATAGCATTCTCTTAGAAAATGTGTTTATGATGAATATAAAAACGGATTCCGTGTATATACCTCACCAAAACAGTTATGGATGTTTTAAAGATGTCAAATATTTTTGTGAATATGTCCGAAAATATGGCGATAAGCGATTGGGAAATAAAAACGATGAAATAATCAAATGTGCAATAACTATGCTGAATCAACGGGTGTATGATGATTATAATGAATATATAAAAAATGGGACATTACCATCACTTGCAGCTAAATGGGTTCCCCGTGAAAATAGTAAATATGGATGGATATTTGAACAAATGGCAATTCAGTGGATTCGCGCAACAAATCCAGTTATATTGAGTTCTGTGAGAACACCGGACCACGAAAACAGTGAATATGCGAGAACGCCGGAGCTTGGAACGAGCGTAGGTGTTCGAGGATTATCCGGAGATAATTTTTTATCGAAGGATAATATATGCACGAAAACAATAAAAGCTATAGTGAAATGCAAAACCATATATCGCAAGGTCATTTCATTACTAAGCAAACCATTAGAATTAATGGAGACAAAAATGTGTCAAAATAAGTGGGATAAAATTGACCCGGCTACTATAACAATAGACGCAATGTTTCGCAATAATAATGCGCTATTCAATATAGATAATACATTTGAAAGTCGTAAAACAACCATTATTGATAAAGAACGTATGCAATGTTCTCATAATATAAAAGACTATGTTGTTATATGCGATGTTTCGCCGGAAATTAAATTAGAAAAATTGCGCAAAAGCTATATGAATCAGCGTACCTTTTCGCCGATGCAATTTGTAAAACAGGCTATAAACCTGATAAGTGCAAATTGGAATAATGAGTTATCCAATGATAATACTCGAACACCTGCGCTCGTTCCGAACTCCGGTGTTCTCGCAAACTCGCAAAATATATTATATCAAATAGATTTATTGAATAAACAGTGGAAAGCGTTTTCCAAACAATGTAATGCATTGGATTATTTTGTTCCTATTCTGGATATGTCTTTGAGTATTTTAGCGAATCGTGATATGCTATACAATGCTATAGGAATGTGTTGTCTTATTTCGGAAAAATCTAGAATAAGTAGGCGTATAATGGTTATGGATAATACACCAACCTGGGTTAATTTGGAAAATTGCAGTGATAATTTTTATGAAATGGTGAAAGTGATATACAATCATACTACGAAACGAACAAGTGCAAATATTGTGAAAACATTTGATACAATTATTCAATCATTATCATGCAATAGTAAACCATCTCCGGACCGAAGCAATATCGTATTATCGAAGGATGAGGGGGGTGATATGCAATATATGCTTGGGTGTGTAGAAAACGACAAAATGGATTTGGTGTTTGTTGTTTTCACAAGTGAAATAATTGTGAATAAATATGGAAACGGAATGCTTCATAGTATTATTTTGGACAGATTTGCATTAGCTAAATTGGAAAAAATCCCACATATAGTATATTGGAATTGTTCTCCGAATTGCATACCTATGGACGATTATTATGCAATGCCTGTATCTGGACAAACAAAAAAAACATCTATGGTTTCTGGAACAAATGCTGAGATATTAAATCATTTTAGTTTTATTGGATGGGGGGACCAATATAACAATTCGCCATTTGAAACAATAGAAAATATTATTAATGGTTCTCGTTATGATTACATTGGTGGATTATTTGATACATATTTTACTGTATAGGCGTAGGGGGTCGTATAGTATCCTCTTCATCTGAACTTTCAATATCCTGCAATAGACTCTCTTCATTGAATCCTTCATCGTTGGACCCTTCATCATCCTGTGATACATCCGCTTCTGGTATTGTAGTAATTGGAGTTATAGTAGTTCTCACAAATATATCGCGGATAGCTTTTTGCGTAGTTTCGGGTAATGGTCTTTCGTTTGGCATTGCAATAATAACATGTTTTAAAATGGTCAAATATTCTTGTATTTCAGTAGGTTCTCTGGAAGAGGACTTTGTAGGTTTTGATTTCATATACGTATATATATAAGTCATAGCAGCAGAATAATTATCCCATGTTGCATAATTTTGTATTAATGTTCTAAATACATCGGTCCATGTTTGTCTGTTGTATATAAATGGTTCGAAATAGCTCATAATATTTTGTTTGAATTGGAAAACTTCTTCTCCGGTTAAACTGGCTGAAAAAATGGGTGTTAAAAATCCGCGCAATAGTAGTTTGATATAATTTTCAGAAACCTCACTATGCGGTTTCAGCAAAAAATCGTTTCCTATATTAGACAAAATGAAAATATCTATACACCAATAATCGTATGTTTCATCGCTTATAAATATGCGTCGCAAGGCGGTTTCACTTTTTATTGGACTAAAATGTGGAGTCAAAAGAGGTGTCATTTTTCTAGAAAGTCCAAAATCAATTATAATAGGAATATCTTGTATTTCATCATACATAATATTTTGCGGTTTTATATCAAATTGAACAATGTTCTCCGAAGATAATAGTTGTAATGCATCTAAAATATGCAAATGAGTATTGATGAGTTTCCGGTATAGTTGGTTCGGTGTATTTGTTATACTTTTCATATACGCGGTTATATGTTGTTTTCCTACATACCGTATTTTGTTTGAAACGTAAGATGTTTTCTCTTCAAACTCACCGAACTCGTTTTGCATTGTTCTACAAGTTTTTACTAGTTTATAGTCCATTTTAGCTGTTTGTATTTTACAGCTTTTTACTACTGGTGCAAAATAATGGTCACATAATGGCAATGTTTGTAATAGTTCTCCTATTTCTATTTCGTCGTTTTGATTTGGTGTATATTTTTGTATTTTTGTTATATAATGATCACTATCTATATCGGTATCCATTTTTCCGGTGCAAGCATTTATACTAGGATAAAAAACGCAGCCATAGGTACCTCTAGCTAAAAACGACGAGTTTTTTGTATTCATACTACTTATACTATTGGTATATTTTATGGAATCTAGTTTTTAGTTGGTTTTGTTCTAAATAATTTGTTCTACTGCGATGATAAATATAGACAATAAAATAAAAATACATGCAATATTATACATCATATAATATAATATGATATACTTACCTTGTGTCGTGTATGTGTGTATTTTATTGGCGGTAATATGTGAGATATTATGCTTGTAGTTTTTTGCGAATAGTTTGATATCTGTTTTTGTAGGTTTTTTTTATTTTCTTTTCGATTTCATCATCATCCATGTTTTCTTCGTTCTGCAACAGTTCCGTTTCGTCGTCGATGATTTCTGTATTTGAGCTATAGAAATCATTGTATGCTTTGTCTGGAGATACATTGCTTTTGAAATGTTTTTTATTTGGTTTTTCGGTGGCGGTATCGGTGCTATCATCTTCTGCTTGTAGGTTCTCCTTAATTTGTGTAAGAATATGTGTATCCATTGCGGTTAGTATTTTCCCAGTAAATCCCACATATTTTTTGCGCGGATTCTGTTCTTTTTTTTCGTCGGTATTGGAAGCCGGTTTTTTGCGGAAATAATATCGAACGGCTTTGAACATTTTGTCTTCAACATCGCCTTGAAATCCTTCGTTCATTAGGCGACACTTTTCGGATGCAATCATTTGTGCAATATCATCTGTTGCAATCCATTTTTGCCACGCCGTTTTAAATGCTTTTCGTTCGTCATATCTATGAACTTGTGTGAAATAATTCAGTTGCATCATTGCTGGTTCAGAGAACTCATAACGATGTGTTTTCATGGTAACAATAGACATGTTAGAATAGAGAGATAGAGAGTCTTATTTGGAAATCGGCTTTATAGTAAATAGTATTTGGAATATGTCATATACTGAATAGTAATAAAGTATTTCAATTTTGTGTTTTTCGGTATTATGGCTTGTATAAAACAGTAAAATATATAATATATAATGTATAATGGAGAGTCCTTTTTATTCATCCAATACAGCAGGAAATACAGTTGTTTTGTATTTAGAACCGATTCTTAATACGCATTATCAAAATTATATGAATATTTTGACCGTTAGTAATATGCCCTCGGGGCCACTCAGTCAAATGGTATTTCCTATTCGGGTAGATAAATTGTCTCCATTTCAGGCTATACCCCCGGGTGCATCTTGCGCTTTTCCACAATGCACTTTAGCCGTTGGGAAATATACTATGAAACCGGTTATGAATAATACAGATACATTTATGACAGCGGAAGATATTCCGGCATTGTTCTCGTATTTAGAGAAAAATGGATACTCGATTGACCGATCACTTACACATATGTTGATAGATTCCAAAATAAATATAGGCGGAGTTTCTACTTGTAAGTATTCGGGTAATAGACAAATGGTATGTATGTTCTCTTATAATGGGTGATGTGTATAGAAATGTGTATAGATATATGTCTATAGATATATATACTAGTAGAATATGATATATGATTACATTGTATTGGGTGGAGGTATTTCCGGACTATATTGCGCCTATTTATTGTTGAAAAAATCTCCCCGGGCTAGTATTTTGATTTTAGAAAAAGAACGTGTATTGGGAGGGCGAGTGCATACATATACAGATAAATACATGTCAGTAGAAGCAGGGGCAGGCCGTTTCAATATGGCTCATACAATATTAATAGAACTTATAAGAGAACTTGGATTAGAGAAAAAAATACTGCCTATTTCAAGTGATGCAGGATATGCGCCGGCAAATGGCAGCGAACCACGGATTTTATTGGGGAATGATATTATGACAAAATGGTATGTTATAAAAATCATTTTAGCAAGCAAGCTAGAATCTGCCGAATTGTTGAGAAGCATGACATTTTTAGATTATGCCAAGCGAATTGTGGGGAAATCTGAAATAGAGTATATCAAGGGGTCGTTTGGATATTATTCGGAATTGGTCATAATGAATGCATATGATGCTATACAATTAATTGGTGGACTTGGTCCCGGAAACGATTTCGCTATGTTAAATGGCGGACTGGCTCAAATTATTGACCGATTGGTTTTTTTTATAAATAAACGCTCAGGTTCTCGTATTTTGTGTAATAAAACGGTTACAGATATACACATTGTTCCTATGAGTGGTGGGAGCGTGGGTGTAGGTGGAGGTCTAGTCAGAAGGTCCTTCGGACCCGGGGCCGGAGGCCGTAGTGTTGGCGGTTCCCCTGAAACTGGGGGGAATGTTATAGAAGTATATTGCCAAGAAAATAAGCTTCCATATGTTGGGGCGAAATGTATTTGTGCATTGCCAAAACAAGTTGCGGAGAAAATGGCTATTTTTCGGCCATACAAGTCTCTGTTTTCACAAATTGTATGTGCGCCATTGTGTCGTATTTATAGCACATTTCCAGTAGTTCGTGGGAAAACGTGGTTCTCCGGCTTGCCCAAGTTTACTACGAATAATAATTTGCGAATGGTTATACCTATGTCTGAGAAAGATGGTGTTATAATGATTTCCTATTCGGATAATAAATATGCGGATGGATGGAATCGGTTATATGAATCTGGGGGTATTTCTGAGGTGAATAGAGAACTTGCCCGATTGATGAAAAAAAGTGTGGGAATTGATATACCTGCACCATTGAGTACCCAAGTATTTTATTGGCCTTGTGGTGTAGGTTATTGGGGGGTGGGTTCGGATAGTTCTCAGTTTCCTTTACAATTAGATTCGGGGGTTCCGCTATATTTATGTGGAGAACATTACTCTGGGGAATATCAACAATGGATGGAAGGCGCGTTAGAAACGGCTAAGCGGGTTGTGGAACAAATATCATAGAGGATTGTTGTGGGAGTTTGGAAAAAATGTTAGAATATTTAGGAAAAATAAAATGTTATAAAAAATAACAAAAAATAAAATAAGTTAAAAATAACATTTTATTTTCCTCGTATATTATATAAAATGGATTCCAAGTATTCTTGTGAAATCTGTGGCACTAAGCCCGACCAGCTGTCTCATCATAAATCGCATTTGAAAACCCAAAAACACAAGGATAATTGTGCAAACTTTGTTGTTGATATGAAAATATTTTCATTATTATTCAGACAAGTACATCCCAAAAAATGGGACGAATCTGAATACAAAGATTATATTATAGCCAAATATATGGAAAGTACGAAGAAAGATGCAATTGATAATGATGAAGTATCAAAATGGATGCGTGAAGAAAGTTTTACACAGGGAAATGGTAGATATGATTGGACACTACACTGCTTTGATGGTGTAACTCCTACGCTTTGCTATGAAAATGAAACGGGATGCAAAGTAAAATACGCACAAGACATTAGAAACACTGATTTTAGCAATTGGGGTATACAAAAGATTTTAAAATATAAAGAAACCATACAAAGCAAACCGGAACGAAAAAGAATTGGACAAATGCTTAGCCGAGAACCTAATCGGTACAGATCTATTTTATCGAGACATACAAATATTAAGTTTAATAAACTAAATGATATTCGTAATGGAGCAATTGATTTGCGATATTTAATGAAACCCAAACATATAACAAAAGGTAGTGACTATGATATGGAAATATACAATGATGATGCAGTAAGATATAGTTGTTTATTATTTGATGCATTTGGTATCCAATCACTTTATCCATTATACAATGGATTATGTTCCCCACTTGATATTGAAGAGCATCCAGAAGAACGAAAACATAATTCGTTTTATTTTTATAAAGAAGTCGATATTGAATATAGCACGAAAATTGCAAATGTCAGTAATTATGGTGAAACTAGGGTAGAGAAAAGAAAACTATGGACCACTTGTTTAATGGGTGATTTTATTGACTGGTTAGACGATTTGAAAAACCCCGAAAATAGTGTTCAACCGGTTGAATATACATATATTTCCAATGAAGATTTTAAATATTTTATAAAAGAATCGCTCATTGAACTATTTTCAAACAAAATAGCAAGTAATAAACGTATTATAGATGAGCCATTTCGTTTTTCGTGGAAGAAATCAAATGAGAAAATCGTATATGACCGTTTTACACAATCATATTATTTGATTAGCAATGACGATATTACATTTCTTCGAAATGAATGTATGTATGTGGAAAATACACATACTGAAGAGGAACGACCGCTAGATTGTAGCCAAAAATTGACACAAGAACAGTGTAAAGAATATATTAGACAAAAAGAGCATATTGCAAACTTGGAAGAAGAAATTAAATACCACGAAATGGAAATACTAAAAATAAAAGAAATTAGTTTATCATCGGATATCGTAAAATCTATTATGCATTTATGTGAATATTTCTTTGAATATAATGAAGATGTAATAGAATATTATAAAAGTCATATGTCTATTACATGGGCAAACATAGAAAAAGAACATATGGAAAGAGAATATTTGATGCATAACATTGAGTATTAGTATATAAACTTTTACGTAAACTATCTAAATATAACCATATATATTGTATTATTAGTAAATAGAATATATAAAATGTATATTTTGTGCATAGTTTTTGTTGGTATATGGATTAGTAATTATGTAAATAATGGTGTTTTTAGTTATAGAAGATTTATGGATTTGCATATGCGTGCAAAGAAAAAAGATATGGAAGATTTTGGATGTGGGTCAAATATTGTAGCGAGTCTAGCCGCCGGAGGCGGCGGGTCCAGTAATTGTCGTGCTATTTCTCCGGTGTATAGTCCTAGAACTGCTAATCAGAAAACATATGTCCAATATTTGGGAGAACCAGATACTAAAATTGTATTAGGTGTTGGTGCGGCCGGTAGTGGAAAAACATTGTTTGCGTGTTATACGGCTATACAAGAACTTCGTAGGGGAGTTGTATCGAAAATCGTTATGACACGACCGGTTGTTCCTGTGGAAGAAGAAGAAATCGGATTTTTACCGGGTTCTCTGATTAATAAAATGGATCCATGGACTCGCCCTATATTTGATATATTATTGGAGTTTTATGCTCAAAAAGACATAGATGCAATGTTGCATGGAGGAGTTATAGAAATCTCTCCGTTGGCATACATGCGAGGGCGTACATTTAAACGTGCATTTATTATTGCAGATGAAATGCAAAATAGTTCTCCGAATCAGATGCTTATGCTTACAACCAGATTGGGTGAAGGTTCTAAAATGGTTATTACCGGGGATTTGAAACAGAGCGACCGGGGTATGGACAATGGTTTATCGGATTTATTGCAAAAAATAAAGGCATATGATGCTGCTACTATGAAAAAGGATTTGAATGCTTCTAATAATACTTCCAATAAAACGGTTGCTATAAAATATGTGGAATTAGAATCGGCAGATGTTCAGAGGAGTGCTATAGTATCGAAATTGTTGGATATTTATGGAGGAGCTACGCCAGCTTTCTCCTTCAATAATAATAATAATAATCGAACCGCAGAGCGAGGAACAAACTCAGGGGTTCTCGCAAATGCTCGCAAAATAGACGCGAGTAAATATAAGGCGAATGATGATGCTGCATTAATACCAATACATCACGTATCTAAATACAATAAAAAATGATTTATTTTTGGTAATAGAATATTTATGATTTATTATTATGGGATATTGATATTGGTTATTGGACATGATATATAATGTGATATAACGATATGATATTATATGTTTGAGAATGTTTTTTGAGAATGTTTTTTGAGAATGTTTTTTGAGAATGTTTTTTGTTCGACTATTATCCTTCGATAATCAATTATCTCCGGATAATATCCTACACTTGTTCTTCGCGTCGCGATTGTTTTTTCGCGGGTTTGTTCTGTGTTTTGTTTTGTTTTTCTGAGAAATTGATGAGTTTGTAAATGTATGTCAATTCGTTCAAAAGCATTGTAGTAGTTTTACTACATAAGATGTGCGATCTGCTAGTATTTTCCGGTGATGGTTTTTGCACTTTTGACACTATGTTTAGTATCAAATGATAGCAATATAGTATTTCACTTATGCGGTCAGTTACTTGTTGTTTCTTTGTTCCTGGTTGTCGAGCATACAATACATTATAATCTTCGCGGCGAATCACTTCACGATAGGCCAAACTGTTCATCATGCCGATTAAATCTGGGATATTTTTTCGGATGCGGTTATACACAATTTTCGTGTATTTCATTTTTATAGGATACATGTGATCATGCAATTCAAACCGTGGAATAGCAATTGCGCCTAACATAATTGTTGGCATTAAATAGGATTTTATATGGAGAACAATGTCTTCCGGCATAACATTGATGCGTGCCAAAAGAGTTTTTTCTTTGTTTTGCATTCGGGTGTTTGCGTCTTCGGCTCGGGTAGAACGTTTTGTGGCTATTTTTAGTATTTTCTCACGTTCTTTGTTCAACTCGGCCCGGTTCATTTCGATGGCATTTGTGATAGCAGATTGCATTTTTAATAGATATTCATCTGCATATGTATATTGAGTTAGCAATTCTACACCTAAATGTTGAACATTCGGGTCGTCTGCATTGGCAACATACGTATTGGCTATAGCAGTTGTATGTTTGCATAACGTTGTTTTTGCAATAGTATCTTTTATAAATGATTGTAACTGTGTGTTTTTCCATAAGGTGGCTACATTTGACATACCTTGCAAATGAAGGGCTAGTTGGTCGATAGACAATTCGTCGGGATTAGGATAGGCTTGCATTTTGATATATGGATATATTAATAATTCAGGTAATGAGATATATGGTTCTCCGGAAATAATAAAAATAATTCAATTTTCTGATAGTTTGATATTTTACTATTTTGATATTATCGCAGAGAGCTGCGAGAACGCCCGAGCTCGGAACGAGCGTAGGATTATTGTATTTATTGTAGCAAATATTCATATGGCATTTTCTACACGTTTTGTTAAAACAAATAATATTACCCAAAGCATTTTTCCTACGAGTCTTCGCAATTTGGCTAAGCTGGTTATTTTATCAAACCGTTTTATTGTATCTAGTTCTCCGGAGACGTGTTGAGACAATATATACATCAACATATATGTTGATAATACGTCATAGACGATGCAATTTATACAATGGAAATTATGATTTTCAATCAATGGGATGATAAAATCTATATCCAACACATGTTCTCGTAGTGTTTCTGTTATAGTGTTTCCTATTATGCGATAGGATACAATATTTCGCAAGCTTAATAACCCAGTTCTTACAAGAATGTCATGCATGATTATGGCTTAGGGAGTATTTGAATAATGGATTCGTTGAGATATATGTATTTATATGATACTGTTTTTATATATTATCAATTTTCTTAGTTTTATGGGTGGATTTTTTGCATACTATTTTCAAACTTACGTACGCCTATTAGTTATACCTATTAGTTATACCCACATAGGTGATTCGGGGGGCGTTCTCCCAATTATCAGAAAATTGAAATATTTTTTTAATTTTATGGTATTGGCAATATAAAACAATTATACTTATAATGTCTCCGAATACCGTTGATAGTTTAAATAGAACGGAATATTCCGACGATTCTGATAATGATGATATTTCCGAAGATACAGATGATGAATATGATAAAGATATTGATAGTGGCTTTCAGTCCAATGAAAAAATACCTCGCCAAAAAAACGGTTTGCCAAATAAATATTTGAAACTATTGTATTTTGGCGTATGGATTATTAACAAAACAACGAAAGACGAAAATGTGCGCAATACATATTTCAACAAATTGCGCGTCTTTAGTTCTATAGAAGAACAAGTTATTCTTTTCGAGAAATTTTACGCTAACGAAAAACCCATTGCAAAATCTATGCGAAAGTTTGTTTCAGAAACATCAAAGGAGCAAAAACGAGCCGAACTTGCAAAGACCATGGCGCCAAAAGGTAGAGATCAAATACTCAGGGAAGCTTACATAGACTATATTATTATGAAGTTTAACAAACGTCGGGACACCAATTTTGTATTATCCAATATATGATTATGGTATATGTTATATGTTATATGTTATATGTTATATGCATATGTTTTATTGTAAAATAATTATTGTTTTTTACGCAAAAGGTCTAAACGTGTAGTGTTATAGAAACTATTTGTTGGTTGTAAAAATGATATATAACATTAAAATCACCAACGGTAACCGGCAAGAAATTGCGGATTATATTTGTATGAAAAAATCAAAAGGAGTGTTTCGCGTTGTGGATGTTGGCGGTGTTTTTGGCGGATGGTCTATGCCATTGGTTGATGCAATTATTGATTTTAATGACCCGGGGGGAGGGGTGCCGTCTCACATAACTCATTTCAAATGTGATATAACAAATCCGAATGATTGGGTGGCTGTATTAGACCATGTTGCCCGAAACGGAAAGTTTGATTTTTGCATTTGCACACATACCTTGGAAGATATTATGAACCCGGTATTTGTTTGCGAACAAATGATACGTATTTCATTGGGAGGATATATTGCATTTCCCAGTAAATATAGAGAACTTGCTAAGTTTCAAGGAGATTATAGAGGATATATCCACCATAGATGGATTTTTACTGTGAAAAACAATGTTGTTATTGGGTTTCCAAAAATAGGATTTGTGGAGAACTGTAAAGCATTTGACAGTATTGCCGATATTTCAGAAACAAAGGCCGATTTGTCTTTTTATTGGAAAGATTCTATAGAAATGGTATATGTGAACAATAATTTTTTAGGTCCAGATGTTGAGTCTGTTATAAAATATTATGAATGTTTATGCCGGTATGATTATTTATGAAACTCCTATGCGTTCTCGCATTATCGGATTGGTCTATATTAGAAAATTGAAATACATATTTCGTTTTTATGATATAGCAAATTACGTATTTTGATTATTACCCCTAGCAATTTCATTCTATATAAAACTCACTCTCTCTATCAAAAATACAATATGGATTCAGAAGATTATATTCAAACGAATAATGTGTCAAATGGAAAACTTGTATTTGGCGGTGCATTTAAAACATATGTTCCCTGTATTGTTATAGGAACAGATATTTTCTGCGAGTTTAAGGGACCCGTGTATAATGAGCCTCCCAGATATTACAACCTGGCACATTTTAGTGGAACAAATGTCATTCATCGGTTTGCTGTCAAATCGTTTGATAGTTCATCGGATGGATTATGGCACGTCAGAAAACCTTACATTGGGGTATGTGAAGCATTATCTGCTCTAACACCTACTATGTTTGTTACTGGCTCCGGCATTTTCCCAAATCCGGTGCCAAGATATTTGTTCAACGAACTCATTATGCGCGAAGTATGTAGTTTCATGACGGACGAGGTTTCCCCAGTAAATACAGACGATATTAATAGCACAAGCGAACCGACAACTCGGAGCAGAATAATTGTCAACATTTCCAAGATGATTGACACAGGTAAGTATATTTATACGATTGACAATGTTGCCTATCCGGAAGAGTTTCCACTAGAATGGGCATTAACCCCAAAGACAAGCGTAAGGGAATGTGTTGATGGTGTTGTTCGGTTATGTATTAGAGGACCCGGAACGAGTCCTAACCATTGTGGTAATTGCAATAGCTACGGAAGTCATCGCGGCGTTTTCCTCGGGTATTGTGGAAACTGCGCAAGAGAATACAATAATAAAAGGGGACGTGGCAGATTTGGTATGGAAGCTGAAATGGAATGGCTCCAACAAGGTGGACACATAGATTCCTATTTGTATGGTGTTGACCTGAATACCGTGGGATATGACAATGAAGCGGTATGTTGTTTGACAGGAGGGCCGTTGCCAGAAGGACCGGATATTTGCGATAACCAAGAAGACATGGATCCCATCAATGAAAATGAAATAGATGAATACATCGGAGGATTCCCTTTTGGTTCCCAGCGTCATTCGAAGAGATATCCTCGTCGTGCATACGGATTGCCAATGCATTCATATCGCCAAGTTGTTAATGTTAAACATACTGATACGATGACGCCCGATTTTATTCGACAAAAGCTTGAAACATTCTATGCGGCAAATAATATAGAAGTTACAAATAACAACTATTCGTTTCCCATTGGACCTAGATCGGCAGCGGACCCCTACCGAATGCAAAAACGACCATACTGGTGGTTTGCTTGGACTGCATTATTGCTAAGTCCAACTATGGAGGATGTAAAATTAGAAATACGATTGTATTTATCCAATGTGCATACAGAAACCCATCCGGCAACATTGCATTTGGAGTGCAATAATGTATGTGGTAGAAACAACGTATATTGGCCAATGATGACTCACATGGAAAAATGGATTTTAGACAAGGCCGATAGCCCAGTATTTGCTGTTCCAACGCATCCCGATATTATGGTAATTAATGGACCCGAACTACTCGCAAATTTACATAATTTGATGGATTGGTAATATATATCTGCTCTATAGTATATGCCTGTATATGTTATATGAATTGTAAAACCGCTAATTATAATAAATGAAAATCCGGTTTTATTATGGATTTTTTATTGTATCGGGTGTGATAACCGCCCGAGCGTAGGTGTTCGATAAATAATCTCCGGATAATGGAAAATTGAAACTTCCCAAATATAGTTTATATTTTTGCAATTCGGATTTTATACTTATTAGTTTATACATATTTATATATACAACTCTTATCTATACGCGATGTCATCCTTTATTTCTACATTATCCGCGGAAAATAAAAATAATCTTCCATCACTTATTGATGAATCTCGGACAGACGTTATGACAACCCCGGATGTATTATCTCCAGAGAATCCTACTCTAGTAGAGAATATATCCATATCCTACGAGGATAAATCTTCTACGGATATATGCCTGCGTGGTGATGATGAACATTGCGATGAAGAAATATATGATGCGGACAATGAACACGAAGCGGTATGTATGCATTGTGGAATGTTTGGTCATGTTATAGAGGATTGTTCGATGCTGACGGGGGATTATGATGCCGACCATCTGCCATACAACTCTTTCTATGAAAATGAATCGGTTTATTCCGAAGACGAATATTATGAAGAATATGAAGAAGATTCCGATAGAATGAACAAAGAAATAGAATGGGTAAGACAAAGTTCTATGGCGGCAATCGATTATTATCAACGAACCGGAATCAAGATGCGAAATAGCGACTTTATAGGTAATCATGCAGGTGCTTTGTTATTATCTGATTTGTGTAATAATGACTATTAAGCTTTGGAGTTATGTGTGTAGGTGTGTGGATCATATAAAAAAATGATAATATAGTTGCATAAATAATAGTATTTGTAAAGTATTTGTAAGAACGCCGGAGCGACGACGTAGATAATGATGATATATGTATGTTTTTATTGATTCGTTCGAGTATTATCCTTCGATAATAAATTATCTCTGGATAATAGATTCGGATAGGATGGCTTCAGCATATTTTACACGTATATATTCATTATATCCAGCGAACCAATCTGCGATTTGTTGGAGACCTGCTGAAGATTCAAACAATTCTTTTGGAAAATGAGGTATTTTTTCGTAGTTTATTATCCGATTCCTATTCATATTCTCTAGATTATCCTCGCTCCGGCGTTCTCCCATATCTAGTTTTTGTTGTTGTATTTCAGGGTCTTCGTTTTCATACCCCATTGCGTCTTGGTATTTACGTTTTCCTAATATAGATATATTGCATTTTGATTGTGAATATTTAGACATCTTTGTTTTTATTGTTATGTCAATATGATTTTATTGATACGATTATTTCAATTTTTTATTTTCATAAAATTGAAATACATTTTTTATTACTATGATATGACAAATTATCATAGTAATTATTATTCCGCAAATATATTTAGACAACTCCTATTATCGCAAGAATATACAATGAATCAGCCCACTATTATTAACGATCAAGCAATTGTCCGAAAAATCGCCCAAGTCCAAGCACTTGCTTCCCAAGAAGCCGATATGATTAACCGATGGTATCACCTGCGCCGCGATAATCTTATGGATGAACTCAACCGATTAGATAAAGCATATAATGAACGTATGGCGAAAAATACTGTTCGATGGGCAGAGTACTTGACCAAGTTATATATGGAGCAAGAAATGCATCGAATAGATATTGAAGAAGGTGGAATGGCCTTACAGAATAATGTGCAACCTATGCCGGTTTTCGAGCGCCAGACAAACATAATATTTCCACAGGAACCTGGCGATATTGCAGTTGAGCAACCATTTGTGCCAAGCATTCTGGGTGTCAATACTTTGGCGATTGTATCAGACGACGATGACGACGACTTGTTGTTGCAAGCTCCTTTCCACAATCCGTTTGACGCAGACCAAATGGAAATGGCACAGCCGGATGAGAACCTCGAAGACGAATTATCCTTCGATAATAAATTATCTCCGGATAATCCTCGAACACCTACGCTCGTTCCGAGCTCAGGCGTTCTCACAGAAGCTATGGAAATAGCCTAAGGTAAATGTAATAGTAATTCCCAAAGCGAAAACCCCAATATATATATATATATATGATATATGTATTTGTATATGTTATATGATATTTTGTAATACGAATAATGAATAACGAAAACCTCTGTCCATTTGGACATGTTTTTTATTGCGAGAACTCCGGAGCTGTATTTTCTGCGCAGAATATTATCCTGCGATAATAAATTATCTCCGGATAATCCTCGAACACCTACGCTCGTTCCGAGCTCAGGCGTTCTCGCAATGTTATGATGTAGGTGTCGTAAACATGTTTTCTAATATAGCCATACGCATATATACACCATTTTCTACTTGTTTCATATAGATGGCCCGGGGGTCATTATCTACATCTGGGTCTATTTCACTAGCTCTTGGTAAAGGATGCATTATAATAGCGGTTGATTTGGCTCGTTGAATGGATTCTTTGTTTATACAATAATTTGCAAAATTGTGACTAAGAGTAATAGAATAATATTCGCGTTCGGATGAAAACCGTTCTCGTTGTATTCGTGTCATATAAAGAATATCGGTTTGTGGTATTGCTTCATGTAGAGATAGGTTTGATGTTTGTTGAATATTTTTTTTGGTATTCAGTGTTTTTGTAATTTCTTCGGGGATTTCTAGAGTAGGCGGTGAAATATAAATGAAATGTATATTGGGGAAAAGAGCTAATAGGTGGATAAGGGAATGTATCGTGCGGCTGTTTTTAAGGTCGCCTACGAATGTTACGACTAATGGGGGTCTGTCTTCGTCGGTTATACTGATATTTCGCGCATTTAGTTCGTTATAAATAGTCATAATATCTAATAGAGCTTGTGTGGGGTGTTCTCCATTTCCATCGCCAGCATTGATAATCGGTATATTGGATACAGCGGCGGCTTTTTGTGCGGATCCTTTTTCGGGATGTCGGAGAACAATTGCGTCGGCATAATAATTGAGTGTTTTTATAGTGTCTTCTAGTGATTCACCTTTTTGAGAACTAGATATTTTATCGGTTATAGAAATCACTTTGCAATCTAGTTTTATAGCTGCAGCTTGAAATGAACACGAAGTTCTTGTAGAAGGTTCATAAAACATAGTCAGTATTGTCTTGTTGGGGAATGTTATAGATGGTCCATTGCGTTTTATTTGAGATGCTATTGCAATGTATTGGAGAACTTGTGCTTTTGTTAATTGGGATACAGATAATAGATGTTTAGTAGAAGACATTTTGTATAGAGGAGGTTTAGATGGTCTAATATAGATATAGATATAGATGTATTTATATTGATTGATATGTATAGTATTGTGGGGCGCCGGAGGCGCCCCGGGACCTGGTAATGGTCTACGAGAACATTATTTTACACTTTTTTACATTTGAAACGCTTATTATAATCTTGAATATCATTTTTATTATTTATTATATTTATAATTATAAACTCCACACCAAAATGGTTGGATATAATACGTGCTATTTTCATAAAATCCTATTTTAAACCCACAATTAAAGAAATATAGGGGAATGCAACAATAAAACGTGCATTGTTCGTGATAATTACCATCATCTAAATGTTTTTGAATATTATATGAATAATTCATTTATAATATATTTTATATTATACATTTAAAGTCTGGTGTAAACCCAGCGTTTGAAATGTAAAAAAGGTATGCGAGAAGTATCATCGGATATATTTTTATCCATGTATAAGAACAAAAATGGCCCCGGTGATTTATTCGATGTCCTGTGCCACCCCAGGTAGCCCCCTGCCACCCGGCCGCCAAGGTCTCGTGCGGGGTCTAGTGTAATTTTATGTAGGGGGTCTGTTATATACTTATCGAGAAATGAGTGACATATCGAGAAATGAGTAGGATATTGAGAAATGGGTGAATACAATAAAAAAGAGGGTTATCCTCTCTCTTAATTATAGGGATTACATTGTGCATATGATTGTGATTATACATACAAGTTGAGCATATACTATATTTATAGAGCGTCTATTGCGCCGGTTTCTTGGTTATATACGCCGATATGGTCGTGTGGTTCTTCCATGGCGTAGACATTGAAGTCCAGGTCGATGAGGTAATCATTGCCGGCAATATTTGCGATACGGGTTTGGATTTCTTCCTCTTCTTCGACAGGTTTAGGTGTCTCGGCTTTTGGCTTTTTCTCAGCCTTTTTCTTGGTTTCCTTGGGTTCCTTCGGTTCTTTTGCAGGCTTTTGCTTGGTTTCTTTCGTTTTCTTGGACTTTTCTTTAGGGGCTTCTGTGGTTGATGCAGCAGGGGCAGCAAGTTGCTCAGGTTCTTCAGTTGAAACCGTAGGGGCAGCAGCAGGTTCTTCGATAACCTCAGCAACAAGTTCTTGTGTAACTTGGGCGGTATTTTCGAGAACTTCTTCCACTTTTTCTACGATTGGTTCTGCAACTGGCTCGGCAACAACTTCAGCAACGGGTGCAATAGCTGATGTCTTAGTAGCCTTCTTTTTTTCTGGCTTGGATGCTTTTTCTTGTTCCTTGGCGAACTTAGCGGCTGCTTTTTCTTGCTCTTTGGCGAGCTTGGCGGCTTCTTTTTCGGCTTCCTTGGCACGGATAGCATCAGCTTTTTCTTGCTCTTTAGCAAGCTTGGCGGCTTCTTTTTCTTGTTCCTTGGCACGGATAGCATCAGCTTTTTCTTGTTCCTTGGCAAGCTTGGCGGCTTCTTTTTCGGCTTCCTTGGCGAGCTTGGCGGCTTCTTTTGCTTGTTCCTTGGCGAGTTTAGCGGCTTCTTTATCGAACTTAGCAGGAACAGGTTCATCGACAACTGCGTTTGCATCGGCAAGTAGTTGAGATATAAGCTCATCTTGATGAACCTCAGCCTTACCCTTGCGAGTAGCCTTGGCGGCCTTCGTCTTCACGGGTTTAGGAGGCTTGTTGTGGTCAGCGATGCACTTGCGAATAGCTTTAGCAGTGTCTTTCTCTTCGGCAAAGAATCGTTCGAAAAGTTCGGTTTGTTCTTCGATGGTGCCAAATAGACGGAGCTGGGTATGCATTTGCGCCTTCATTTCTTCATTATCTATAATAGATGCAAACCAATAACCAAAAGTTAACAATTTAGAATACTTACCTGCTAGGGTTGGCTTCTTTTGCTTGACAGCATCAGCAGCAACCTCAACAATAGGGGTATTGACAACGTTTTCAGCAGACATTTTGATAGAGTTTTGAGAGCGGTTTGAGAGCGTTTGAATAATAGCGAGCTTTTAACAGCGAGCGGGGTTTAATCAGTTGATTATAATATGCCATACACCAATTATAAAAAATGTATTTCAATTTTCTGTTTTTTCAGAGAACCATCGATAGTTATATAAAAATATATTATTATTAACCGTTTGTGTTATAGAATGATTTAACCCACAACCTATTATATAAGTATTATTAACCCTTTATTACACAAAGAGTCGCCCTTCCTTGCAAGATATATGATGAACTGGTAGATAATTGGTGAAATGTTCCATGGCGGATTCTATTTCACGGGCTAGGTCGAACCCCGGTTCCACGTCGGATTTATTGACTAGTAAAATAAAGTTTTTGTGTAAATAGTTGTATTTATTTATCCAGAAAGGTATGTTCTCAATAGATGTTTTTGAATTGGTTGCAACCATGAGATATATTCTATCTGTTCTTCGGAGAACCTGTTCTGCATATGCATTATATGGTTCTTGTCCGGATAATTCTATAAAATTGTATATACCAGGTATGAATGTATCTTCGTATCCTATAGTGGGGGTATATGTTTCGCTAAATCCTTGGTTGGCTAGTTTTCTGATATAGGATGATTTACCAACCCCGGCGTCACCGATGAGTAATATAAATGGTTTATTGTTTTCAATAGTAGAAGACATCTTTGGAGAACTATATAATAAACTATATGGGAAATGTGTAATAGAAATGTATTGTATTATTGTTGTTCAATTTTATGTATGGGCGCCTACGGCGCCCGGGGCCCCGGGCCGGAGGCCCTCTCTAGAATATACTATATCACAAATTGGTATAGTATGTTATGCGGTAATAGCCCGCCATTGTTCTCCATTTGTCTTAGTATAAGTGTTATAGAATATGTTTATTGAGAACCTGGTATGGGACTTATCGAGAAATGAGTGACATATTGAGAAATGAGTAGGATATTGATTTTTCGGTATTTTTTGGAATCTACATGTTCTCCTAAATATTCTTATAACAATGAAAATACTTTGTGAAAAACATTGTAGAAAACATATAGGGACAATAAGCCGAGGATGTGTTATAGAATTGTTTGGGGGGTGTTTGGTTTTCCTAAATATTCTTTTAGACATTTTCTCATGTTAAACGCCGATTAACTATATACAAAAAAACCTGACGACCTTTGGAAAAGCATCCATCGGCGTTTTACGCCAAAATCATGCCATCTACAACGATGAAGGCTATACATTTTTTTGTGATAATTAAAAACACAATAGACAGATGTAATTTTAAAGAACATTCCAAAACAATACACTTTTATTTTTGCGTTGATGTTTTAGACACATTTCGAATGCTTTTCTGTCGTAGTTTGCCATAGATGGAAAATCGATCTGAATTGGACTTTCTATTTCAAATGGTTTTGGATATTTCAATAATTTTAAATTTGGATGTTTCATTTGAAAATCTGCACCAACAATAACTCCATATACCTTTGCAGTATGAACTGCCTGTAAAATTCCGGTGATTAACGTTCCTGAACCGACAGCCACCCATATTTCATCTGGCTCTCCTTTTAGTTTTTTAAATACATCACGCGCTCTATTTGCGATTGTATTAATATTTTCGACGGTATTTGCCCCAAACTCTATTTTATGTGCTGTCGGGAGTTTATCGCAATAATCTTTTGCTCTTTTTTCTATTACAGATAAATAACCGGGGAATACTTCTATAATATTAGCTCCATATTCTATACATTTTATTGTATTTGGGTGTTTGATTTTTCTTTGTGCACAAAAAATAGTAACTTTTAATTTATGTTTTTTACAGTATGCCGATAAAGCAATCTGAAACCCACCATATACCGGACTTGCGTATACAAATTCATTTATTTGTGGATGTCGTTTTACAATTCCATCCATTAATATTGATTTTGTACCTCCTTCTAATAAATCATCGCGTAAAACTTGTATTCCGTAATGCTGTTCTATCGTGATTGGATGTCTCATTATGAATATATAATTACACCTATAAAATTGATTGGATATTATAATAATAAATACATTATTATAAAGTCATAATACTTAATTATCAATATTAAAATGGAATTTGCAAAAACTACTGGTATACCGCAATATATTCGTGTGTCAAAACGCAAAATAAACAGTAAGGATGTTATATTGGATTTGCGCATAGATGATATTATTCGATGTGATGTTAGAGGCATTCAAACCCATTATGTAATTACTACAATTGGAAAAGCATCTCTTGGTGTCAATGTATTAGATATATTGGATGATGGCGAAAATAAATTATTCGTCATAAAAAACGACCCTGAAACCGGCAAAAAATATGTAGATCCTGTCACGCGCAATAATCTTCAATATGGTAGGGCAATATACAAAGTTAAAAATGTTAGTTACACACCATCCAATTGGATATGGGTTATTAACGAAACTGACTGGTTAAACCTGATTGCGAGTTCTAAATACCAACTTTACGGAATATGTTCAAATGATATCAACATTCATTCTTTTATGAGATATGTTAAAAATGGCGACCGTATATGGTTTACGGCCATAGATGGCAAATTGCTGGCGGTGGTTTCATTTGTTTCAATTAATAATCGTTCTCCTGGCGAATTAATCGACACCACTCTAACCGCAAAAGAACTCGGTTGGATTAACGCCGACCAATTAGATACTGAACTTCACTATAATCATTTGTATGACATGCGCTCTTGTGAAATATACATGAAAGTATATAATGGATTACAATTGGTTAAGCATAATAACACGACTGATGAACCTGGTAGAATAATTAACGAATACGTCTATATATGTAAATATAGACCACACATGACTGAATTAACGGATGACACGTAACAAAATAATAAAGGTTTAGTTTAGACGCTATGACATTTGGAGCATATAATTATATCATCGAACACATACGCTCGTTCCGAGCTCCGGCGTTCTCACAATATACGACTAATAAAATAATGGAATTAAATAATGAAAATATTGAAATACAACACAATTATTTTATGGATAAAATGGAAAATCAACATAAACTATTAAAATGAAAATTAGAAAAGTTGTATCACAACAAAAATCTTGGTGGTGGTAATTTTCGGCGTTTGAAATGTTAAAAGGTGTAGAATACAAAAAGAGAACCTTGCAAAGTTCTCCTAAATATTCTATCCTTTTTCATTGAATGATTCTTTGAAAATGATTCAATAAAACTTTATGGTAAAACAAATGACTGAATGTGTTATAGAATTGTTTGGGGATTTGGTTTTCCTAAATATTCTTTTAGAATGGGGCAAAAAGGGAGAACCATGCAAAGTTCTCCTAAATATTCTATACGATTTGCGAGAACGCCGGAGATCGGAACGAGCGTAGGTGTTCGAGGATTATCCGGAGATAATTTATTATCGAAGGATAATGGATGAAAGTATATTGTGCAATAGTTCTATTACAAAATACGGTCGGCCTTCGGCACTCGGTGCGTCTTATGGGTGATGGGGCCTTCGGCCCCGGGGCCGCCTTCGGCGGCCTATTCAGAAATGAGTAGGATATTGATATATCAGTATTTCTCCTAAATATTCTTTTAGAATGGGACAAAAAGGAGAACTGCGCAAAAAACATGTGAAAAAGAATTGTCGAAATCTTTTGGAAAAGGGAAGTTGTAAATCTGAAATCTGGGAAATATTACGCGGACTTTTTCCTAAATATTCTGTCCTTTTTCATTCATTCTTTGAAAATCATTCAAATAAACTTTATGTCAAAACAAATCGCTGAATGTGTTATAGAATTGTTTGGGGGATTTGATTTTCCTAAATATTCTTTTCAAAATGCAAAAAGGGAGAACAATGCAAAGTTCTCCTAAATATTCTATTTTTTTTCATTGAATGAAAGTATATTGTGCAATAGTTGTGGTATAGAATACATTAAGCCTGCGGCATCCGGTGCGAACGGTAGATGGGGCCTTCGGCCCCCGGGCCGCCTTCGGCGGCCTATCCAGAAATGAGTAGGATATTCATATATCAGTATTTCTCCTAAATATTCTTTTTAGAATAGGACAAAAAGGAGAACCGCGCAAACTTCTCCTAAATATTCTATTCTTTTTCATTCATTCTTTGAAAATCATTCAAATAAACTTTGTGGCAAAACAAACGGCTGAATGTGTTATAGAATTGTTTTGGGGTGTTGGGTTCTCCTAAATAATATTTTCAAAATACAAAAAGAGAGAACCCGCGCAAAGTTCTCCTAAATATTCTATTCTTTTTCATTGAATGAAAGTATATTATGTAATAGTTCTATTACAAAATACGATCGGCCTTCGGCAACCGGTGCAATTGGCGGATGATGGGGCCTTCGGCAACCGGTGCAATTGGCGGATGATGGGGCCTTCGGCCCCCGGGCCGCCTTCGGCGGCCTATCCAGAAATGAGTAGGATATTCATATATCAGTATTTCTCCTACATATTCTTTTCAAAATGGGGCAAAAAGGAGAACCGCGCAAAGTTCTCCTAAATATTTTGGATTAACTTTCTTTTGAAAAGTGTTATAGAATTATCTTGGTCTATGATTCATGCCTTCGGCACCCGGCGTGGGGTCCCCATTTTTTGGTGTTTTTTATATCTTTTTTCAGAAAATTGATTTATAGTATATCATATTTACTTCATGATATACTATTGCATTATTACTATTCTTTCATATTTCTCTATTACTTCTCTATTCGCTTTATACAAAAATGGTCCGAAATACAAAAGGTGGCAAAGGTGCTAAATCTATGGCGCGCAAATCTT